>LAHS01000723.1_pt1 | contig 63970 bp, 49 predicted proteins | sample 329651 | NCBI WGS metagenome assembly LAHS01 (sample SAMN03275699, study PRJNA271635) | activated sludge metagenome | isolation source: sample C-1 Sludge from hydrolytic chamber (first chamber) of Anaerobic...
CACTCGATGAAACACTATCCATTTTTGCAGTAAAACAACAAAATTGTCTAACAAGGTGGCCGAGTATCGACCGGATAAGTATCGATGGCAACCACCAAATCACGGAGACTTTCACGGTTCGAGAGTTGACCAAACATCAAAGCCAAGAGTTGGTTCCAGCAGGTGAAATGCTTAACATATTTGTCGCCTCCATACTTCCGGACGATGTAGCTAAATTTGTTTCTGTCAAGAAACTCTGTCAGCCGGGAGAAAACGAACTTATCTTTATGCATATTGCAGAAATAACTATAACTGCAAAATTGCGAAATGAAATCCGTTTAATCGTTTGCCCTTTCTAACAAACTAAATATCAATTATTTCAAAGAACATTATAGAATTTTAACGGGACAGCAATGACTCATTGTTACTTTTAAATCTCAGTATCTTTTCTAAAGTATTTGTCAAATTCAACTTTTCTTTCTTCTGTATAGAAGGGCATCCCCCATACGTGATAATCTCCAATTCTTGTGGAAAAAGTAATTTGTGCTTCTGCCTTAATCCTCAACATAAAGTCTTCTTTCCATTTGTCGTGTTCTCGCAGATGACCACCTTTCGGCTCAATGAACAGCTGGAGATTATTATACTTCCCGTTATCCTCTTTGCGCTGCATAAAAAGAAGATAGTCAGGCTCAAATGCATCCGCATTATTAAAGTCGAAGATTCTTACCCCTCTCTCATTCCGGACAAGATAGACGTTCTCGTATTTCTTTGACAAGTCAGAATAAATGGACTCAATGTATTTCACCAGATACTTCTCTTCAGAAGTGCCGTAGCAATCTTCAAAAGCGTACCAGTCAATTTTGGACAAATCTGTTTTCAAAGATAAGTTTGTGCTCTCTGTCATAGACTTGCCAAACTCTTTATCATCTGAGCTGTCGAGGGACACTTTTAGAACTTTATCCTTAATCAGATCCTTCAAGCTGCGAGGAGTAAATTTCCTGGTACCACGTTCACCAACACCCGATTTGCTCAGCATCGGTTCAATCTGTTTGAGCACTTCAATGGCCACACCCAGTTTGTTTTCCGCAGAAAGATTTGACAATGTTTCCTCTCTTCCGGCCACTGTAACCATCAGGTTATTAAGATAATCATTCGATTCAATGAAGTACTTGATTGACGGCAGGGCAGGAAAGACCTCTTTCAGTGAGGAGAATTTGTAGGTTTCTATCCTGTTGATAGCAGCTCTCAAAATGTGTCGGCCAAACTTGCCGAGATGGATAATGGTAGTTTTCACAACCTCTTCCGGAAGATTGGCTGTCGCTTTTTCAAACACAAGGCTCGACTTCATTTCTCCGCTCTTTATGCGGACTTTGAAGTTTGTGCCGAGAATCTTTTCGCCGAAAGTGTTGAGGTTTTCATTGGTCAGATACGCCTCCTTCTCATTTACGAATATATAACCGCTCTTATAGAGTTTAGTTTTCTTAAAACTGTCTTTCAGTGTTAGATTGATATTCCTGCTCTTTTCGGCCACAATGCCGGTAGTAACCATTGCCGTATGCAACTCACTCAAATAGCGTGGGTTATATGAGCTATGATAATGAAGCTTTTCAACGGTTCTTAACCTGTTGTCTATATCGTCATCATATTTCCTTTTTCCGACGGGCTTGTCAGCTTCCGGAGCGGTAAACGGCATATATCTTGCACCCCTGCCAATCAGCTGTGCTTCCTGCATCGTAGTTTTACCCGGTACGCCGTCTTTGGCGTCACGTGTTTCATATAGGCGGACAATATCATACAGGTTGAGAACATCCCAACCCTCATTGAGCATATCCACGGCAAAAACTGCTCGGAATTCATTATCTTTTGCCTCTAATGAATTTAACTTGGACTGTTTGTCGGCGGAAATGGTATTGCCGTCAACTATCAAAAGATTCTCCTCCTTAAAATCTTCCTGAAGCTCCAACAGAAGATTTTCCGGTTTGATATCGTGTTCATCGAAATACTTGAAAGCCTCTTTTATATCCTCTTTTGCTCCGTCCTTAATCTTCTGCAAGTCTTTTACAGACAGGTTTTTAATGGTTGCGATAAATTTCTCATAAAAGACTTTATTAGCAGCAATCGTCTTGGACTTAAGCATCATTACAGGCTTGATATCCTGACCGATGGCGGAAAACAATTTCCTCTTGTACTGGCTTAAAACCACTGTCTGAATAGCTCGGTCAATCGGTGACAAATCACTTTGAACCACCTCAATATCCTTAGAATATCCGTCTTCTCTGAATTTCTTCAAAGGATAATCAAATATTACTTTGTTATGGTACTTCTCTGCAATGTTGGGGTCAGTCAAATCCATTGTGGCCGTAAATTCCAACAGCACATTGGGCTGAGAAGTGCCATTGTCAGCGTGGAATATTCTCATCACTGTGGTTTCCCAGTCATCCGACGGATCGTCCCCGGGATCAATCAAGAGCGGTGCTGTTTCTAATTCCACTTTTCCTTTTTTGGTTGAGGTGTTTATGTGGTGCGCTTCATCGGAAATCAGTACCATTTTTTGCGCTGCAAAGTCATCGTAGGTAATAGAATTTTCGTGAGGATTATTCAGGGAGGTATGCAGTCCCTGGATAGTGGTCAAGCATAAATTCAAACACTTGTCATCAACTCCTTGAAAATTGTCAACCATCTTTATTTCAATCTGTTTCTCTCCAATGGAAATAGTTGGAGCAAACAGATATTTGCCCGATTCACTGTGCAGCAGATTGTCCTTAGTCTTCTCAATGATATTGGTTGAAGGAACGAAGAATAGAAAATTTCTATAACCCTTTTCATAAAGGAACAACATCAGTCCGGCCATTATCAGCGTTTTTCCGCTGCCTGTAGCCATATGAAACAACAGTTCCGGTTGACGGGCTTTTCCATTAAATGAATTATTCCACCACGTCAGGAAATATTTGAAACATTCTTCTTGATATGGTCTCAGTTTGAGAGCCGGATTGAGCGACTGCTCAAAATAGGAGGGCAGCTCCACATTCTCAATAGTCCTCTTGCCAAACTCCTCTTTGAGAAGATCTTGGAGGTTCTTTTGAGGAACGGGGGGTAATCCTGTTGTATATCGTTTTGCCATTATTCTATTTGTGTATTTTTTTCAAATCTTCATCCAGTTCCTTAATGCTTTCGAAATGCTCCATCTGCTTTTTGGAAAAAAGATATTTGCCATATTCTTGTTCGGCTTTTTCCATAGCTAATTCATGAGAAATCTTGCCGGCGTTTGTCAATATATTCTTTTCATTCATTGACAAAATTCCATCCAATCTGGCTACCCAGTCTTTTTGATACATCACCTTATGGGCCAACGCCTGTGATTCGGCAAATGCAAGAAATTGTTCTACCAAAAGTTTTAATGCGGCGATTTCTTCCTCTCCTAGATAATTCTTGGCTATTTCAATGTCTCCTTTTTTAACTTTTTCCGATACTTTGGTGGAGGTGAGGCCCATCTGTGGCAATGCTGCGTTGGCACGGTAGTATACCAATTCCGCTGCCGTTTTTCCACTGACTGCCCAAAGCAATTTGTTCTGTACCTTTTTGAAAAAGTCAAGGGTCATTTGTGAACCGGGGTCATAATCTATACTTGTCGCATAAATATCTTTGACCTGTTGGTAGAAAACTTTCTCAGACAATCGGATGGCCCTGATACGATCAACCAATTCTTTGAAATAATTCATAGAAGAGCCGCTTGTAAACCTCTCGTCATTCAATGAGTACCCTTTAATGATGTATTCGCTGAGCCGTTTGGTCGCCCATTGTCTGAATTGGGTGCCTTGATGGGATTTTACGCGATAGCCAACAGAAATGATTACATCAAGATTATAGAAATTAGTCGGTTTGGTAGAAAATTCGGAAATTCCGAATTTTCTCATTACATCACTCTCTATCAACTCTTTTTCATCAAAGATGTTTTTTATGTGCTCGTTGATGGTGGAAACTGACTTGCCAAACAATGTTGACATCTGGCCTTGGGTTAGCCATACCGTTTCGCCTTCAAAGAGAACATCAACCTTTATGTTCCCGTCCTCGCTCTTGTATAGTACTATCTCATTCATTATGTAATTTCATTTTATATAATACTCTTTCTTCACAGAGGCAACTTGAAGAATCGTTTATCCATTATCAACGCGGTTGCTATTTTCTTCAACTAGTTTAAATAATTCTTCAATTTGAGCAAATTCATATTTATCAATACTTTCAGGATAGGAATGATTACTAAAAAAAGAATAAAACCTAAATCCACTGATAAAATTGTATGCTCTATAGGCTGCATCACCGTGATATTGGTTGTGTGACATCCCTTTTTCCAGATACGCATGATCTTTTTCAGATTCAGCGAGAACTTGGTCAAAAGTCATAGCACTATATTTATTAATGTAGTAATCAATTGTAAACTCTTTGGGAGTTGGAATACTATAATCAATCTTTTTTTTCATTTTATTACATATTATAAAAACCATTATTGAGTTTTTTATCTTCTTCTGAAATTGCAAAATCTTTGTTGTCAATTTCTGAATAAGGCACATAGAGAAGATTCTTGTCCAGCACCTCAATCAAAAACTTCTTCTGATCTTCGATAGTCAATTCTTCAAACGTGGCAATTTCCGCATTGATCTGCTGAGGGTCTATCTTCCAGCTGATGAAGCCGGTCTCCTGAATTTTCTTCCAGATGGCCAGCAATTCTTCTGTCTTGGTGGCAGCGATGATTTCATCCACAAATATCTGGTTGGCCTTGGCCAATTCGCAATAGATGAAAGAGCCGCCGCCTTGCCAGTTGACTGTCTGTGAAATTCCTCCGTTGTCGTATTCAATGTTGCCGAACAATCCGCTACTATTCTTCTTTCCTATGACTTTTTTCAGACGTTCAACGGTAACGGTTTCAATGTAATCCATTTGCTCAACACCTATGTATCTTCTTCCCAGTTTGTGAGCGACAGCTGCCGTTGTGCCGCTGCCGACAAAGAAGTCAAGAACAATATCTTTTTTTTCTGTTACTGCATTGATAAAGAAGGCAACCACGCTTTCGGGCTTTGAGTAAGGAAATTCAATACCCATCTTTTTCAAGTGGGTATTTGCATCCTCATTAGTACCTACTCCGATTGCTTTTGACAAATATTGTTCGTCTATGAATTTTTCAGGTGCCATAGATTTACCTTCAGGTAATTGCACTCTTACAGAAAATTTGTTTGACTTAACTAAAAAATAGCAACCTGCTTCCAAATTATCCTTTAGAGTATCTTGCGACCAAGTGAATTCCCCCTTTAGTTTAACATCATCTGTGTTTAGGCTATTTTTGACAGTTATTGGCGTTAATAACTCAACTCTATCAGGTTTGCCGCAGGGATACTCACCATCCGGAATATTGAAATGAATCGAACCTTTTGGGAAAAGAAGTTCGTGGATGCTGTTACTTGTATGTAATATTGGAGCATCTCCATTTTCTGTTTCTTTTCCTTTGTATGCGACTGATGTGTCTTTTTTCTTCTCAAAGCATAGTATGTATTCCACGGAAGAGCGAGACTTGTTTGAAAGAGAATCTGGATTGTCAGTATTTTTCCAGATAAAGGTTTCCACAAAATTGTCAGCTCCGAATATTTCACTTGTCAGCAATTTCAGCCAGTGAAAACCATCCTCTCCGATATGGCAGAGAAGAACTCCGTTTGTCATCAGAAGTTCTTGTGCCAGTTTGAGCCGGTCTTTCATAAATGTAAGCCAGCTGCTTAGTCTAAAATTGGAATTGTAAGAGAAGGAATCAGATGGTTTAACCTTGTTGAAATAGTAAGGAGGATCAATGTAAATCAATTTGACCTTACCTCTATAGTTCTTCTTTAGAGATTGTAAAACAAGAAGATTATTCCCTTTAATGATTAGATTATCCTCTTTGGTTATTGTATCAACTTTGTGATGGCCGACATTGTCGTACTTGATAAAATGTGTAAGTGCCTTAGGCTCAATCAGTCTATTAATATCATCCGGTGCAAGAATCTCATTCCAGAATATTTCATTCCTCTTAGCATCCTCTTTTGTCTGCCCACCTTCTAACACACAATCTTTGTATGGCCACGACAAAACGACTTCGCGACTATCGGAAAGAAAATGTTCGTCATCACCGGTGAGACCAATCTTGTTCTTGAAAGAAGTGTAGCTGTCCGGCAAGAAGCGTTTATTCATCACAAACTTCTGGAAACGCACCTTGTCAAAGACAAGCGTTCCCTCAATATCTGTGAAGAAGTTTTTTTTCAGTTTCTCATTTGAAAGAAGGAGTTTGAGCAGGTCCGGACGCAGATCCAGAGCTGCCTCCACAATGCTGTTTTTCAGCATCACCCCGTCATCGCTGGTATATTGACTGTGAGGCCTCAGCAGCTCCTCTAATTCTTTCAGTAAACTTGTGTTATCCATTATTTTGATTATTACTATTTGTCATGAATCGGAATATCGGGTATTCTTCGTATGTCTTCTTATCTTTGATTTTCGCGTAGTGCTTTTTTGCTTTGGGAATATCATCCAAAAGTAAATAAGCGGAGGTAATAGCTTCTTCACTGCCCTTTTTGTCATTCACGATTTGGTGAAGTAATTGGGTTTCTTCGGCAGAATACTCTCGTGTCCGTTTTACAGTTTGCAAATAATTGATCTGCCTTATTGGAAGAGGAATGCTTTCGCGATTGTTCAGCAGCCACTCAGCTAATGACGTCGCCATTGATAATAACCCAGATTTTTGAGGATTTTGGTCGTAGGCGGAAAGGATGAAGAGCAACGCGAAATTCACTTGTTCTGCAATTATGCCTTCATTGACCGTTGCCATTAAAGATTGCAAGATATTATCGTAGTGTATATCTGAAATATGGCAATAAGATGATTGAGTCAGAAGAATATATTGGGTGGTTGTAAATACGCTACCACATTTATCCTTAATATAAACATCAAAAGGATCTCCGAGAATATTGACAAAGTTGTCATTATCGCCATTCTGCCCCTTAATAAAGGCAAGCGGTAGGTAAACATCGTAGATTGTGGCATGGCATAATTTAAAACTTGAATCGGAGAATCCATTGTGAGGCTTCTTGTTAATAAGCACATCAGTTAAGACCTTAATGGCATCATCAGTTTCTTGACTGCCCTTTTGAAAATCAAACTCTTCTTTAATGTGAAGGATTTCAGCAATCTTCTGCAGATTAGTTAGATATTCAAAATGTTTGTTAAAATGCTCAATCTTTGCATCAATATCAGGAAGATTGCCTTTGGGACCAATCATGAATGGCCGTCCTCCAACCATCATTTTATCAGACTGGATGAAATCAAGGATGAACGACATATCATTGATCCGTTCAGAAAGATTTCCATTAAGTGTAAAGGAAACTTTGCCGGGCATATCATTCTCGTAGGTTAATGTAAAACTCTTACCCAAACTCAACTGAGTGCTTCCTTTTCCTCTCGTTACGACAAATGTTCGATAATAGACTTTGTCGTTAATTACTACTTCTTTGTTGACAGAGTATTGAAATTGTGAAATTTGTCCATATTCAACAGGGATATCAGGATAATTGTCGGGACCTTTTTCATAAATGCAGACCGGATAAGAAAAAGGGTATTTTAAAAAGTCCTCTTTACTGTTTCCGTAACATTGGATATTGATAACGCTTTGCTTGATATTCTTTAACTCTTTCTTGGTAAAGGTCGTAGAAGCCGCAAAACTTGCTTGTTTAACACAGTCTTCATAAAAATTCATAACCAAGGACGTAAATTCTTTGTCATCAATAGGTATCATGGAAAATTCTACATTTTTTCCTTGATGGCTCCCTATCTGAGATAACAATGTTTTTACTCTAATTGGGCTAAGAAGTGAGTAGTATATTTGAGTGTCACCATTCACGTTATAGTAAACAACAAAGAAAGCTACGCCTTGAGTTAAATAGTTGGATAGGTCTACCCTTGAAATATGATACTTTATTTTGGGTTTTAGAAGAGTTTCTGCTCCTTTGCTTTTAACCTGCACATAGACACGGCCGCATAGGTCTTCTTTCTTCTTCTTGGCGTTGGCGTTCTTGTAAAGATAGATAGCTCCATCCCAAGAAGGCTCCTTGTCGCCCTCATTGATTTGAGCAACCAAAAAGCCTGTTTTGGATATGTAGCTGGTTACAGCTGATGTTCCTATCTTTTCGCCATCCATATTCTTTAACGTGCTATTTCCTATTCAATTTTCCCGTTAATAATCATTTCATCAACCATCTGACTTCTCTGGTCGGCAATTCTGTACAGGGACTCGATGAGTTTGTTTTTTTTGTTCTTGTTATCGTCTTGTTTATCGTCATATTCTTTCCAGGCGGCATCACGTTTCTCAATGAGTGCATCTTTCTGCTTATGGATATTCAGTTTGCTTCTCAGGTTCCGCTCAATGATAAACTCTTGATTTTTCCGGTCTATAGTACTACCGTTTTTTAGACCATCAGGCTTGATTTCTTAGTTTATATCCTACTCCGTTTTCCGTATTAATTCAAGCTGCATATTCGTACCATTCCTCAGGTGTGTAATTGTTCAATCCCTGATGCTGACGCCTATGGTTATAGTATCCTATATACCTCTATATTCTACGATAGAGTCCGTTGCCGTTCTCTGCCGGACAAAGATAAATATATTCCCGCTTTCTCGCTCTCCTACCGGCTTGTAATAATGGCGGCTGCGCTGTATCCCTGATAATTCGCACTGTTTTCTTATACTTATTCCTTTCCGGGGATGGATCTTTTTTTTGAGGGCTTCAGTATCCCCAGATCTTCTGAGACCCTCTTACAGAAATCCACTTCTATCTCCAATCGACCTATCTTTTCGTATAACGCTTTTTCTCGTTTCGCTGCCTCTTCATCCGGTGTCTTACTCTTAAATATCTCTGCACTGCGAGTGAGAAATTCCTGTTTCCATTTTGAGATCATCTGCGGATGGACGTCGAATCGCCTCGATAATTCCGATAATGTCTCCTTTTCTTTCAGCGCTTCTATGGCTACTTTTGCCTTGAACGCTGCACTGTGTTTCCTTCTTGTTCCATTCATTTTGCTAAATTTATTATTTTTTCTTAAATCTAGCTTGTGGTCCTATTTTTCAACAGTATTATAGATTTAAAGAATGTATTTTTTGTACATTTACAAACAATGAGAAAAATCAAACCATCATGATAATCGGCGCATACATAATGCCGCATCCCCCTATTATAATTCCTCAGATTGGAAAAGGAGAGGAGCGGAAAATTCAGAAGACGATTGATGCTTGCAAAGAGGTCGCAAATCGTATTGCAGCCCTTAAGCCTCAGACAATTGTGCTTACGTCTCCGCACTCTGTTTTGTACTCGAATTACTTTCATATTTCATCCGGCAGCGGAGCAAAGGGAAGTTTCTCCCAATTTGGTGCGCCGCAAGTGCAGATGGAAGTAACTTATGATGAGGAATTTGTAAGGCAGCTTTGCAATCTTGCAGAAAGATCTGCCCATGCAAATTCTAAAAATGCTTCTTCAAATCCTGAAGGCGTTCACGACAGGTATTCATCTTTTCCTGCGGGAACTCTCGGGGAAAGAGAGGAGTATAAAACGTTGGACCACGGAGTAATGGTACCGCTATCATTTGTAAATGAGCTATATACTGACTACAAACTGGTAAGGATAGGGCTATCTGGATTATCGCCTCAAGAACATTATCAACTTGGCAAGATGATAACTGAAGTCTCTAACAAGCTGAACAGCAGGGTAGTATTTCTGGCCAGCGGGGACTTGTCACACAAGCTGACTGATGACGGTCCTTATGGTTTTTCTCCCGACGGGCCGATCTTTGACAAACAAGTAATTGAGGCAATGGTAAATGCAGACTTTTTAAAGTTTCTAACATTTGAGCCCGAGTTCTGTGATTCTGCGGCAGAGTGCGGGTTGCGCTCCTTTATGATAATGGCGGGAGCTCTTGACTGCAAGGAAGTTAAAGCGGAACTTCTCTCTCATGAAGGACCATTTGGGGTTGGCTACGGAGTTGCCGCATTTGAAGTTGAAGGAGATAACCCGACCCGCAATTTTGACGTGCAGCTGCAAGAGTATGAAAAGCGCAAACTTGCCGGTATTAAGAGCAATGAGGATATTTATGTACGGCTGGCAAGATTTTCTCTGGAGACTTATGTGAGGAGCGGCAAGACCGCAAAGCTCTCTACTGACCCTGGCGCATCTAAATTTGCCGGCGCCAGCGGAAACGGATATTTTTCTGTTAATGAATTGTCTGCGGAGATGCTGCATGAACGGGCGGGAGTTTTTGTTTCTATTCACAAGGACGGTCAGTTGAGAGGTTGTATTGGTACAATTGCTCCCGTAACAGAATCAATTGCCCGTGAGATTATTCGCAATGCCGTTTTAGCAGGGTCTGAAGACCCTCGTTTTGAAGCCGTAGGAGTAAATGAATTAGACAAACTTGTGTACAGTGTGGATATACTTGGTCCTGTTGAAGATGTAAAAGATAAAAACCTGTTGGATGTAAAGCGTTACGGTGTAATTGTTTCATGCAAGGGACGCAGAGGGCTGTTGCTTCCAAATCTTGAAGGCGTTGATACTGTTGATTATCAGATTGATATTGCAAGACAGAAAGGCGGTATCGGAAAGAATGAAAAATATACCCTGCAAAGATTTGAAGTTGCAAGACACAAATAAAACATTGCAAATAATTAATTTGGCTAGCTAGATAGATAGTTTTTTAGTTAATACTATAATAACAAGATGGTGATGTCAGAGAACAAAATAATATGTGAACTTTGCCCGCATCATTGTGCTCTAACCAATGGCATGTCTGGAATTTGCAGCGGACGTTCCTGCAAGGACGGCAGGATAATTTGCTCAAATTACGGCATGATTACTTCCATAGCACTGGACCCTATTGAAAAAAAGCCTCTTAAGCAATTCTTTCCCCGCAGCAAGATACTATCCGTCGGGAGCTATGGCTGCAACATGCATTGCCCTTTTTGCCAAAACAGCGAGATCTCAATGATGGGTTTCAGTGACGGACCCGATGCCGGCAAGACACTTGAAAGTTGCAAAAAAGAACTTCCGTGCTATAAGTTTACGCCAGAAGCACTTGTAGCAAAGGCCAAAGAACTGGAGAACCAAGAGAATATAGGTATTGCATATACATACAATGAGCCGCTTATCGGATATGAATTTGTTTTGGATTGCGCCAAGCTTGCAAAAGCAAACGGGCTTAAAAACGTCCTTGTAACAAACGGAATGATTTGCGACAAGCCGCTGCAAAAGCTTCTACCTCACATAGATGCATTTAACATAGATTTAAAGGGGTTTAGCCAAAAGACGTATGATATGCTTGGCGGAGACTTGGAATGCGTAAAGAACACCATAAAAACGGCGGCAAAAGTGTCTCATGTGGAGGTTACTACGCTGGTTGTCCCGGGAATGAATGATTCAGAAGAAGAAATAGATTCCATTGCATGCTGGCTATCGGGATTACAAACTGTCGGGAACTCTATTATGCCCAACAAACGTGGCAACGGGTTTAAAGGAATGATCCCCTATCACTTGAGCCGCTTCTTTCCACGCTACAAAATGACTGATGCACAGGAAACTCCGGTTAAAAAAATTTACGCGCTCGCAGAACGGGCACGCAAATATCTAAGATTTGTCTACACCGGCAACTGCTGAACTCTGCCTCTGAGCCAAAATTACCCCCGCAATTGCCAAAGCAATTCCGCAGACTTTTAACACGGTAAGTTCCTCTTGTCCAAGATAATATGCGACTACAGCTGAAACAGCAGGTATAATTGCGGAAAATACATTTGCACTGGTAATGCCTATCTTTGAAATAATAAACACCCACAAAGCAAAGCACAAACATGAACATAAAATTGCAAGAGCAAGAAGTGTCCCCTGTACCGGCAATGTAAAATAATCCGGCGTAAGTCCTTTAAGCCCAAACAATAAAAACGGCGGCAGAAAAAGCACCGAACCAATTATAAATTGCCACATCGTAATTGTTATTGCATTGTATCTGTCTGAAAGTTTATTCACCAAAAACGAATAAGCAACAGAACCGGCAACAGCCATAAATAATAAGATTATACCGTAAGAATTCTTAACCCCCATTCCGCCGGCTTTATAAACTACCATAAAAATTCCGGCGATTGTTAAAAACGTTCCGATTGTTTTCCACACGGAAAACGAAATATTTAGAAAAAAAGTCTCAATTATTATACATACAACCGGTATGGTAGCTATTATGACGGCTGCCATAACGGGTGAGCCGGTATATTTTATTCCAAAATTTTCACCAATAAAATAGATAAACGGTTCAGAAAAAGCCAGAAGCATAAACCACTTAAAATCTCTCTTCTCTATTTTCTGAAACTTTCCGGAAATTTTTGCAAATGCATACATGAAAATTGCGGCAAGCAGGAGTCTTTCAAAAATGAAAGTAAAAATAGGTATGTTCCTGGTAATCAAAAAATTCTCCCATATAAAAGAGAATCCCCATACAATTACCGCAATCATTGCAGCGGTGTAAACCGCCCCTTTATTATTTCCTGTACTCATTACCTAAATGAAATTAAAACAGATAAGATTGTTGCATCGATATAAGACGGGAAACTACCTGTCAAATTCAAGCCTCATAACATTGCGTTCCCCGGTGAGCTTGCTATTGCTAACCATTTGGACGCCATTAACAAAAACCCCTTCTATAAAGGAACTAAAAGCTAAAGACGATTCTTCTTTTTGACCGCCGAACTCTGTAAAATCTTTTACGTAAAACGGACTCCAGCCGCACAAAGAAGCGGGATGCAATGAGCTATAACAATCTTTTTTAGAAAGGTTTACAAGTACAATATCTGCATAGTAGCCCTCTCTTAAAAAACCTCTTTTTGACAAATTAAAACATTTTGCAGGTCCGTGGCTCATCCGCTCAACCACCTGAGGCAAAGTGAATACGCTACGTTTATATAATTCAAGCATCATCTGCAAACTGTACTGCACCAGCGGAATTCCTCCCGGCGCACGCATATATGATTTCTTCTTATCTTCCAGTAAATGAGGAGCATGATCTGTAGCTACAACATTAATTACTCCGCTGCGCACTCCCTCTCTTATAGCCTCCATGTCCTCCGCATCCTTAAGGGAGGGATTGCACCTGATCAAGCTGCCGTACTTTGCGTAGTCCTTGTTGCAGAACCACAAATAATGGACGCATACTTCTCCGCTTATAATTGCTTTCCCTTCTCGTTTTCCGATGAAACTTTCTACATCAACACCGTTTGCAGCCATTCCGTCCCGCTCATTTTTCAGCATTGCAATCTCCTGATTAGTAGAGATGTGCAAAATATGCAAGCGTGCGTTGTTCTTCTTTGCAAGAGCAATTGCAATCTTGCTGCTGGCAATGCAAGCCTCTCTGTTTCTTATTACGGAGTGGAATCTTACGGGAATATCATCACCGTATTTTGCTTGATAAAATTTTAAATTTTCATCTATAATTTCTTGCTTCTCGCAGTGAGTTGCAATTAAAACGGGAGAAGATTCAAAAATTTCTTGCAGCGCCAAGGGACTATCAACCAGCATATTACCAGTAGATGAGCCCATGAATATCTTCACCCCGCAAACCTTGCACGGATCAACTTTCTTAACCTCTTCTACATTATCATTTGTAGTACCCATGTAGAAAGAATAATTGGCAAATGCGCGCTCTTTCCCTATATCATATTTCCTCTCCAGCTGCTCTATTGTGATTGCCGGAGGATTGTTGTTAGGCATATCCATAAAGCTTGTAACCCCCCCAAGGACAGCCGCTTTACTCTCACTCTCTATAGTCCCCGTCTTGCCTTCTCCGGGCTCTCTAAAGTGCACCTGGTCATCAATAACCCCCGGCAAAATATGGAGTCCTTCCGCATTAATAACTTTATCACATGTACTCCCGACAGTTTCTATCTCCTTTTCATATTCAGTGGCAGAGGCAAAAGCAGATTCTTTGAATACCCTTGATATCAGGGAATTCTGAATCAAAAGGCTACCCTTAAAAGATAGCCCTTCGTTTATTACTGTTCCATTTTTAATAAGAATCTTCAAATCTATATGTTAAAAAATTATCGGCCTCCAATATAATTAATGGAGCTCAACTTGCATTTGCTTTTGCTCTTATCTTTCTGAATTTAAGCTTAATAACGCCCCAAAACGCTTCTCCGAAAATGCCAGAACTCATCTTGGATGTTCCCTCTTTCCTATCTACAAATATGATTGGAACCTCCGCAATCTTAAATCCAAGTTTGCTGGCGGTATATTTCATCTCTATCTGGAATCCGTAGCCGTGCATCTTAACCCTGTCAAAATCAATGGTCTCCAGCACTTTCTTGCTATAGCAAACAAAACCTGCAGTACAATCAAAGATATGAATGTGCAACATCCTTCTTACATAAGTAGATGCAAAATAGGACATTACCACTCTCCCGATGGGCCAGTTAATTACGCTTACTCCATTGCAGTAGCGGGAACCGATAGACATGTCAGCTCCGTTTTTACATGCGCCGTAAAGTTTTGGAAGATCGTCCGGATTGTGAGAAAAATCCGCATCCATCTCAATCATGTATTGATAGTTATGCTCTATTCCCCACTTAAATGCCGTGATATAAGCTGTTCCAAGTCCCAGCTTCCCTTTCCTCTCAATTAAAAATAATCTGTCGGGAAACTCCTTCTGAAGTCTTTTTATAATATCCGCAGTTCCGTCCGGCGAATTGTCATCCACTGCAAGGATATGGAATTCACCGGGTAACGCAAATATCACCCTTGTAATTTTTTCTATGTTTTCCTTCTCGTTATAGGTTGGAATTATGACTAATTTCTCCGGCATAGCAACCATGTTTAACGGAGGCCAAAGGTAATATATTTTGCCTCAGTTACAAAATGGTGCGGTGTGCGCGGCAAATGATTTCATCAACATCATCTTGAGTGATGTAATCCGTTCTGGCTTTGCTGGTTGCAAGACGAGTCATTATCCCAAAGAATTTATGCTGCTTGATGCCCAGCGTGTGCCCAACCTCATGCCATCCTGTGTCTGCGCCTCCGCGCTGCGGACGGATAATGATTTCAAAATTCTTGTTAGTCACCCCGTTGCGCATCTCATTTTTATGTTTGGTCTCGCCAGGGTTGCCCAAGATATACGTGCATCCTATTGGGTCTTTTGATGCGGAGCCCAGCAGCCCATCCGGCGTTGCCGAGCAGCCATGCGTATTATCCACGTTATCAATGACATAATACCTCAAATCAAACATCACTTTAAATTCTCTGCGCTTACCAAAATGCAAAAAACCATCCCTGAAAGAGTAAATCTTATCAGAACAACAATTCCAGAACATCAGCGCACGGCTCAAAGAATCAGCACTCTGCGCATTTGTATAATAATTTGCGCAGACCGTCAGCGTTTCCGCCCCCTCATCCACAATGACTTTGTATTTCCTCATTTGTGCAAAGATAAGATTTTAATGCCCGGAGAAGCGGATGATAAAGTATCAATCATGGTTTCAATTATCTTGCGAGCTTCTTTGGAACTGATATCGGCCGATTCTGCAACTGCAAGAATATCAGATAATTTAGGATTACCGTTCCCATTAACAGTAGTTGTATGAAATCCGTTAAACCCTTTCTCTGGCAGCATATCATACGCGGGAGAAAGGTGCCAGCCATCTTCTTTACGTTGAAATGAGAAATTTTTCGCATGGTCATCCCTATTTGAAATCAGCACGTTAAAAACCATTCTCTTAAACATTTGAACAACTTCCCTTTTATCTTTTGTCAAACTCATTGTTAATCTCAAAAGAGTAATGTAATCAAGACTGGGAATACGATAATCCGCATGAAGCAAACCCGCAGCACTTACAGTGTGAATCTTGCCTTCCGAGTTCCTGTCAAAACGTTCAGCTCCAAAAAACTTTTTATTAAACAATTTAGTTTCAGGCATTTGAATACCGCATTTCTTTGCAAGCAGAGAATATGTATACTCTACTTCACCAACATTTTTTGGGTCACCTGTGGCTTGAAATTTAACTATCCACTCTCTGTTTCCGTCTTGCACAAAAACCTTTGGACGGGCACCGCCAGATGAACCTCCGGCCTGATACATCTTATCAAGTTCATCTGCACTGCAAGTGCTGTTTAATATTTTCCGGGAATCTGCATATAACTTTTCCAAATCTGTTTTTTTCTCAATGGTTATATTGCCAGGATTAATATGAGCATCTCTATTATAAAATTTATCGCATTGATATTCAAGCGCTCCGCGGCCTGATGAACCAACAATGGAGAGTCTGTCTATAATTGAAAGACTGTCGGGATTAATACCATTGTTGCGCAAATACCTATCCAACAAAAGGCTACCCCATCCGTCAGGGAGAGAATCATCAAAAACTCCAAAATTACCCTCAAACGGAGTGCTGCCCGCAACAATCAGCCCGCTCCTTAACGGCATAAAAAAAGGAGAAATGGAATATCCGTTCTCTAGCCATTCCGCATCATATTCAAAAGCGCATAAACCATTTGTATCCAGCGCAATACGTCCTATTCTCCTTTTATTAATGACAACATTTATTATCTTATTACCGACAGATTTTTTCATAGCAAGTCATTTTATTTCTTACGGCCACGCTGCCTTTCATAAGACGCATTAGAATCCATAAGCTCATCAATGCTTTGATACTCAGGCTTTGAGAAAAGATTTGACAAGTTCTCAGTTTCATCTAAAATAATAGACAACATTGCAAGACTGCGCAAGGATATCTCTCCTTTTGATTCAAAAAGTCTGTAAGTAGAGAGCGGTATTCCGGCCTTTGCGGCCAACAGTTTCTGTGTCCAATTGCGGCCAAGCCTTCTGCTGCGCACATTAGCTGCAACAGCTTTCATCAGCGAGCTTGGAGTATTATCTATAAGAGATAATATATTAGCGTTTTTATTGATTTTTGGCATTTAACTACTATTATATTAGCTCTACAAAGATAACATTTTTCTGCATTGCTGATAACAGTTGACGTCTAAAAATTTCCAGGCATATAATCTTTCTTGTAGAAATATTTATACAATTCCCTACCATAAATATATGCGGATTTATACCTGTCAATAATCTGCTGTAAATCAAAGTGAGGATTACCAGATAAATCACTGGCCGGAGTTGATTTCAAAAGTTTGATATAATCATTACTGCGTTCTACGGTCTGTACGGAGAAGGGGACTTTTGAAGCACCTAAGTCTCTATAAATATCCTTATAATCTTGCAGTTTTCTTAGTTCATCCTCCCAAAATGCTGAATTAACAGCTTTCTCATCTACATAATAATTAACATCGTCAGCCATAGTAAATCTACGTTTACCGGCATTCGCTAAAACAGGATTTTCAAAATATACATACGTTTCTGTTCTCAATTTATTTGCAAATGGTTTGGCATATGAATTAGGCTCAAGGCAATAACATGATGAACTATCAGAAGTGTTATCCGGTTTAATCCAAGACAACTTTTGTGAGACAGATTGAGTATAAATCTTATCACCTACTCTATCATAGTTAACTTCCAAAGTATATGGTGTCACTAATGCCCTTGGTTTTCCTGTGTCATGAACATATGTTGAAAAACGGTCTTCTACATTTCTCAAGACCACTTTCAAAGGCATTCCCTCATCACTCATGTAAATTTCTCCGGCGCCATTTAATTTAGTCTTTTTAGGAAAGGTTCCAAACTTATTGATAAACCCAATAACATAAATTTTTCTCCCGTTTTTTTCCTCTATCTGTTTAATACTATAATTAAAATTATCCAACTGAGATTTATTGAGTGGTGAATATAATTCAATTGAACGTTTTCTGTTAAGAAGGGAAATATCAAACAGATTTGCGTAAGAATTTTCTAAATTTTTTAGTACATGGCCTGACTTAAGATGCTTTGATCTAATATTCTCACTTTGAATGCGATTTGTATTAGGATCATAGCTATAGCTAACATAAGAATCCATGGCGTAAAATCCGCCCATTCCGTTCTCATCATCCCAAACCAGTTTTGGAGCCCTATCAGTGAAATGTAAAAATTCCCATATACCAGCACTACAGTACATTTGCCTATATGTATTTCCACTCAGAACAAATCTGAATATTTTTGCAAAGGCCACATAATTCTCCGCATAATTTGCGGCAAAATAATATTCACACTTCTTAACTAACTCTTTAATACTGGCTTGCGGCATCACTACAATCCCCTGGAGATCTATTGTTTTAGGAGTTACAGTTAATATTTTAGACCTCTTTAACTCCCCAAATGTAATACGCAGTGGTTCAAAAAAATAAGAATTTAAAGTCAGAAGAGTACTGTCTGGCATTGTTACACTATTAATGTCAATGTTGCCATCGGAATCACTAGATAGATATTTGGTTGCAGACCCGTTTACAAATGCAATATAGGGCAAATTTTCACCAGTAGTCACTCGCACGGCAACGGTCTGAGCTGTTGTGTATTGACATAATAAAACAATAAGCGATAAGACAATTATCCTTTTCATAATTATAAATTTAAAAAATATTTATTAGAATCATTTATTTCTATAAACTAAATTTCACAAATACATATTGCTTTGTGGCAACATCCGTCTCCACATAACCATAGTAGCAATTATTATATTTGCCAATGATTTCCAATGGTTTATCCATGAGTACATCTCCTATCATGTTTTCATTTTCATAGATCTGCAACTTCCATTTGCCGTTATCTAAATGGCAAGTTCTAAATATCATACTTCCGTCTGCATATAATCTATCGTAATAACCATATTTTTCTCTCTGGGCATCAAAACCAACTTCATATTCTTCAAATGTTTTTGTTTCCGGATAAAGACATTTAATATTATCGTCACCGTATCCAATATTGTATAATAATCTGCCACTCTTGTTCATAACATATATGAGAGGATCTGCGGCAAAAGAAACATAAACTTTATTCCCTACAACAGCAAAGTCGTAAGTTGAAAAAATTGGAATATTAGAATTTTGATACACGGGAGGATAGTGCCCAAATATGCGTCTTGTTTCACCTATATTGCTCATTTTAAATGAAATAAAGATATAGGAATCTTTCCAAAATTTCTCGGCATCATCATCAATGTTATATCCATTGTAAGCAAAATGTTCAGTTATTGCAGGTATGAACAAAGTATCATTTACACACTTCATGTCTTTAACCGCGAAATTATACTCGTACATTTCCGGTGCCTCCGGATTGGGAGTTATCAGCAATTTGTTAATAGATTCAACCACATCCGAAGATTCTGTCTCTAACAATAAAAACCATGGGTATTGATATTGGTATTTAATGTGAAAATTAGAATCGTACAAGAAAAAGAATGCGCTTTGCGTCATCACCGCGATATCACCATTTTTATTGACCGCTGAAATAATCGCCGGTTCAGGAATATTATCAGGGCTATTGCCATCTTTTATTACTACACCCACATACCTGCCGTCGCAATTGTATGCTCTTACAGGCGTCAAATACTTGTCAAACAATAAAATAGAAGAGCCATCCATTTGCCAGCTTCCATCAAATGACGTTCCGCTGCCATCCAAAACTAATTTCTTAAAATTAATAGAGTTAATCACGACAGATTTAGTTCCTTTGTGACTTAATGAATCCAGATTATATTTTCCAGCCATAAATGATGGGGAAAACAAAATGACACAAATCACTAATAATATTTTTTTCATACACAATATATTTACGTTAAACGGATTGGACACTAATGCTTTTTCATTAGAATTTTTCACAAAATTATTTTAAGGTATAGTAAAGTATCATCAATTAATCCTCAATTCATCTTATTGAAAATTAAATGCTTTCATAAGATTTTTTTTAAATACATTTGCTACAGAATAACTCTAAAAAAAATGAAAGGTTACTTTAAAATAACGTTCATACTCGCTGCTCTCCTAATCATATTTCTTCAAGTGATTCTATTGCTGAATATTTGCAGGTCTATAGAAAGCCAACTATATACCAGCGTAGATGAGAGTTTTAGCGCGGCTGTAAAAGATGAGTTGGTTCACAGAGTGGAAACTATTCATATTCCCTCCGGGACTATATTGGCTGTATCCCCGGAAAACACTATGATGCAGGATGAAGTCTACCTGGGATATAACGATTTTGCGGATAAAAACAACAGTCAAATTAATTTGGATTCATTAAAATATTTCTTTAGTACACAATTGAAAAACAGAGAGATTCGCAATTTATCTTTTAAGATAATAGCTGTAAACACAGATACCATATACTATAAATCAGTACTTGCATTTAAAGAGGATGAAAGCTTCCAAAAGATTAGCTATCGTGAGCTAAAGACACATATTATTCCAACTAAATCAAATTTTACTCAGGGAGTACAAGCCATCATATCAAATCCTTACAAAGCCGTACTTGAAAAAATGTGGATGCTGCTGATAGCATCATTTGTGATAATTGTTTTTGTAATTTATTGTCTTGCAAGGTTGTCATACCTGCTTAACAGAATGAAAGCGATATCTGATATGAGGCAGGACTACACACATGGGATGATTCATGATATGAGGAATCCGCTCTCCTCTATTGGTTTTGCAGGAGAAGATCTTAATAACATTCAGGAAATCAAGAATAATCCAGATGCTCAAGATGATGTGCGGATAATAAATAAAGAGAGTTCCATTCTTTCTGAGATGTGCAAAAAGATTTTAGTAATTTCAAAATTAGAGAGAAGGAAATTGCAATTCAAAAGGGCCAATATTGACTTGGAAAAATTGTTTGGGGCCATTACGGACAAATACATGGCCATGTCACTGAAAAAAGTTGATTTTGAGATAGATGCTCAATGCAAATCATTGCTTGCGGATGAATCTTTTGTGAATGAAATGCTATGCAATCTTGTAGATAATTCCATTAAATATTCCGGCAATACCGTTAACATAAAACTCTCATCTGTTTTAAAGGGAGATATTACAGAAATCAAAGTATTAGACAATGGAAATGGAATTGACGAGAAAAACAAAAAGGGTTTGTTTGATAAGTTTGAGCGGGGCAAAAACGCAAGCAGTGCAGACGGTTACGGGATTGGGCTAAATTATGTATACCAGCTGATGAAGGCCATGAACGGTTATACAGAAATAAAAAGCAAGCCGGGAGACTGGACTGAAGTTACACTAGGTTTTCCAAATAACAGATAATAAGATGATTAAACTATTATTTATTGATGATGACAAGGACCTTTGCGCACTTATTAAAAGAGTCATGGGGAAAAGCGGAGAGTACGAAATTGAGTGCGCTTTCAACGGAGCAGAGGGCATTAACGCATTACGCAATTATCGTCCAGACATAGTAGTTACAGATGTGGAGATGGAGAAGATGGATGGAATTTCTATGGTAAGAAAAATCAGGGAGGATGGCAGCACAATCCCTATTATTGTCCTGACAGGCAGGATGGATGAGACAGAACTTTGCGGCGCGGACGTTTATTTAGAGAAGCCTTTCACAAGGGAAAAACTTGATATCAACATTAAAAATCTTTTACAAAGCAAAGGATTCGGAGTAGCAGAACACATTTACAAACTTGGCAAATACACGTTCAACAGCGGCAAATATCTGATTAGCAGCACTGACGGAGATATTGATTTACAGCAAATGGGGAGCAGGCTTCTGGAAATGCTATGCAAAGAGGCAGGAAATTATGTTTTAAAAAATGAGATTCTGGGTACATTGTGGCCCGGCTGTGAAAAAGAAAATGCAGCACATAACCTTGATGTTCAGATGGGTAAAATAAAGGAACTGTTTTCCAAAGAAGATAGAATTCAATTCATCACAAAAAAGGGCGTTGGGATAATGCTTAAAATCAAATGAAGCTGCAAAGTTGCATGCTCGCAAAGATTGCATGCTCGCTCTGCTCGCATGCAGAGCAATGCGCTACAAAGCAGCGCATTGCATTGTGGTTTGACGCGCTGTAGCGCGGAGCTGCACGCTCCCTACGGTCGCGGGCCTGCGGCCTGGGGACAGTGTAGCATGGGCCTGCGGACTGGGGATGGTGTGGCTTGAGTTTGCGAGCGGATTACTGCAGCAGTTTCAGCTGGATGCGGCCGCGCTGCAAATCTACGCCAATGACACGGACTTTTACATTCTGGTGTAGCTTAAGGACTTCCGTTGGAGATTTGATAAAATGATCCGCCATATTGGAGATATGGATAAGACCGTTTTGTTTGATGCCTATGTCCACAAATGCTCCAAAGTTTGTAATGTTGGTAACAATTCCCGGCAGCTCCATTCCCTCTTTAACATCCTCAATTGTAGATATTTCCTGAGAGAACTCAAATTCTTTTGCACTCTCGCGCGGGTCACGTCCCGGCTTTAAAAGTTCCTGAATAATATCCTTAAGAGTTGGAAGACCAACTGCATCGCTAACGTATTTATTTATATCAATGGCATTTACTTTAGCAGGATTAGAAATCAGTTCTTGCAAAGGGACGCTCATATCGCCGGCCATCTGCGCAACAAGAGCATATCTCTCCGGGTGTACCGCCGTATTATCCAGCTCATTAGAAGCCCCCGGAATACGCAGAAATCCTGCCGCCTGCTCAAACACCTTAGCACCAAGACGCTTAACTTTAAGAAGCTGCCGTCGGGAAATAAAAGGACCATTCTCATTTCTGTAATCCACTATATTCTGGGCAATTGCAGGGCCTACTCCGGAAACATAAGAGAGCAAATGTTTGCTGGCGGTATTAAGATTTACCCCAACGCTGTTCACGCAGCTCTCCACCACATCATCCAGCTTCTCCTTTAAAAGAGCCTGGTCCACATCATGCTGATACTGACCTATTCCCAAAGATTTTGGATCTATCTTTACAAGTTCCGCAAGAGGATCCATAAGCCGCCTCCCGATAGATACCGCACCTCTTACCGTAACGTCATACTCAGGAAACTCCTCACGGGCGGTAGCTGATGCAGAATAAATTGAAGCTCCGTCCTCGCTGACAGAGAAGACTTTAACTGGGTGAGAAAAACTCAGCCGCTTTATGAAAGCTTCCGTCTCACGCGCCGCAGTTCCATTGCCAATTGCAATAACTTCAATCTTATAATTATCTACAAGTTCCGTCACTTTCTTCATTGCATCTATCTTCTGATTCACAGGAGGATGCGGGAAAATTACATCATGGGCAAGCAACCTGCCCTGAGCATCCAGACATACAACTTTGCAGCCGGTTCTAAAGCCCGGGTCAAGCGCCAATGTCGCCTTCTGACCAACAGGAGGAGCAAGCAGCAACTGACGCAAATTCTCCCCAAAAACTTTTACAGAATCCAAATCTGCCTTCTCCTTTGCAATGTGCAGCGCCTCATTTTCAATTGACGGATGAAGCAATCTTTTATAGGCATCATCCTCCGCAATCTCAAATTGTTCATACAGCTGATGAGAAGTGCAACGCCTTCCGTTAAATAAATGATGTGAAATTATCTTCTTTGAAAGATTCTCATCTACAAGCACTTTAGCAGAGAGCACGCCCTCGTCTGCAGCACGTAAAATAGCAAGAACTCTGTGAGAAGGCATGCGGGCAATATCTCCGCTAAAGTCAAAATAATTCTCATAATTGGCCCCCTCTTCCTCTTTGCCTTTTACAACTTTAGCTTTTATAATTCCGCTCTTGCAATAATATTTTCTTAGCTCCTGACGGATATCCTTTGATTCTGAAATATTCTCAGCTATAATGTCCCTTGCACCCTGCAAAGCAGCCTCCGCATCAGGCAACTTATCATTCACAAAACCTTCTGCAAATTTTTGAGGTTCAGGCAAATCAAAAGACATCATTTTCGCAGCAAGAGGCTCAAGCCCATTCTCTTTTGCAACACTTGCACGGGTCTTTCTCTTTGGTCTGAAGGGCAAATAGATGTCCTCCAATTCTTGCGGGTCTATGCAATTTTCTATCTGCTTCTGCAGCTCCGGCGTCATCTTCTCCTGCTCCGTAATGCTCTTGATTACCGCCTCTTTGCGCTTGTCCAGCTCATTAAATTTTTCCCAGTCAAACTTCACCTCCGCAACTTGTACATCATCCAAAGAACCTGTCTTCTCTTTCCTATATCTGCTGATAAAAGGGACCGTTGCGCCCTCCTCCAAAAGTTCTACACAATTCTCTATTTGCCAAGGTTTTACAGCAAGCTTGCCTGCAATACTTTCTACGTACAGCTTATTCATACAAAAATCTAAATAAGTAATTTCAACTTCTAAATAAAAGTTGTAGCAAGATAATAAAAAAAACGCCCTCTTAAAAAGAGAGCATACATGACAAAAAACATTACTACGCTAATGATTCATTAATCGTGTGATACTTGTTGCAGCTGATTTCTGTAAGCAGAGAAAATATTTGATTTTGAGACAAATCCAAGATAGCGGTCCTCTTTGTCCAACACAGGAAGATTCCATGCTCCGGTGGTTTCAAACTTTTTCATTACCGCATCCATTCTGTCATCTTCATAGACATAATCCTGAGCCGGCTTCATGTATGTATAAACATGTTCTGTTGGATATTTGTTTTTATCAAACATATCAGCCTTAACATCATCCAGAGAAACAATACCTTGCAGCACACCAAGACGGTCAACAACAGGGAAAAGATTCCTCTTTGAATCTGCAATTACCTCAACAAATTCCCCAAGACTCTCATTCATATTTACCACGGAAAAATCTTTTTCTATAAGCTCACTCGTCTTAAGAAGAGTAAGCACTGCCTGGTCACTATCGTGAGTCAAAAGATATCCCTGCTTTGCAATACGCTTTGTGTATATTGAGTAAGGCTCAAATAATCTTATTGTAGCATATGACATTGCAGCAGTAATAATCAAAGGCATCAGTAACGTGTAACCACCTGTAATCTCAGCAATTAGAACAATTGCAGTCATTGGCGCCTGCATAACTCCCGCCATAAGTCCGGCCATTCCTACAAGCACAAAATTTGTCTCCGGAATTGAGAGTCCGCTAAGATTGCAAAATCTGGCAACAACAAAACCAAGTATTCCTCCCATAAACAATGTTGGTCCAAATGTTCCTCCAACTCCGCCGCCCGCATTTGTGAATGTCATGGAGAAAACTTTAAAGAAAAATACGCCAAGGAAGAATAGCGGAATTATCCAAGGTTTAATAAAGAAGCCGCTAAAATAAGTTGTGCCTATTGCAAATAAGTCCCTGCCATTCAGCAGCGCAGAAAGACAGCCGTAACCCTCTCCATATAACGGAGGAAAGAAAAATATTAACATTCCAAGTCCAAGAGAGCAAATAAGCCACCGCCCAAAAGGATGGATGATTTTATAAACTTTGTCCTCCATAAAAAGAGTTGTCCTGGTAAAATAAAGGGAGGCGAAACCACATATAATTCCAAATAAAATATAAAACGGAATATTGTACATGCGGAAACCGGACAGAGTTGTTGCAAAAGTGACTTCACTTCCGGTGAAAACATATGCCACAGTAGTAGCTGTTATAGAGGACATTACAAGTGGCAGAATGGATGTCATGGACATATTGAACAGCAATATCTCCAACGTAAACAAGACTCCGGCCATTGGCGCTTTAAAAATTCCGGCAATAGCACCGGCGGCACCGCACCCCAGAAGCAGCGTTATATTTTTATATGACAGACCTATTTTTCTTCCTACGTTTGAACCAATAGCTGCGCCGGTGTAAACAATTGGCGCCTCGGCTCCTACAGAACCTCCAAAACCGATTGTCAGCGCGCTGGTTACAATGGACGACCATGTATTGTGAGGTTTAATTTTAGACTCGTTTCTGGAGATTGCAAGCAGCACTTTAGTTACTCCGTGGCTGATATTATCTTTTATAACAAAGCGAACAATCAAATAAGCCAGCATCATTCCGACGCCAGGATACAGAAAAAACAAAATGCCGGAAGAAGGATTCTTAAACCATCCGACCAGCAAATGTTGTACTAATTTGATTAATTCTTTAAGAATAACTGCTGCAACACCGCTACCCAAACCAACTATAAAAGCCAGCAAAAGAATCTCCCTTTGCTCCGGCATCCTATTGAGCCACAGGATTATCCGGCTAGAAATTTTATGGGTCAGACGGTGGAGCATTACATCTTGCAAAAGTTTTTATTCATCGGCATCCGCGTCATCATCAGCATCGCCCATATTCTCAGTATCGTTATCCGGGAATGTCTCTCCCTCCGCAGGTCCGTCAGATTCTCCGCCTGCGGCATCAGGAAACAAGCCATTCTGCGCATCATCATAGTCATCTACCTTAACAACCATTTTAATCAGATACACAGCATCATGCGTCTCCATGGAAATAGCATAGAAAGAGGAACCATCCGGCTTATCTACTTTGAAAAGATCAGCCATATAATCTGCATATCCCTTTGGATATTTCTCTCTAAAAGCCTCTTCCAATTCCGGATTCATATTTTGGTAGCTTACCACCAATCTCTTTTTCTGACTTATAGAAGCTGGAACACCAACATTCTTAGGTCTTTCCGTTGTCATAAGCACCGGGCTGGCCTGCTGCTTATCTACAGAAGTAGGTCTGATCTTAATAGTTGTTCTTTTTGCAATATCTTGCTTTACAGGAGCTTTAGCTGTTTTATTCTCGACAGGTTTTGCAACCGGCTTGCTTTCAACCTTTTTTACTGGCTTTGCAACAGCTTTCTCTGCAACCTTTTTAGGCTGTACTTTGGCAAGTTCCTTCTTAGGCTGTACCTTCACAACTTTCTTTTTAGGTTGCGCCTCAACTACTTTCTTCTTAGGCTGTGCCTTTACTGCCTTCTTCTTAGGCTGTGCCTTTACAACTTTCTTTTTTGGCTGTACTTTCACAACTTTCTTCTTAGGCTGTGCTTTCACAACCTTCTTTTTAGGCTGAGCTTTCACAACTTTTTTGACACTCTTTTTTGGAGCAGCCTTTTTCTTAACAACCACCTTCTTATTTGGTGTAACTTTCTTCTTGCTAACTGATTTAGTCATTGCTAGAAACGTGTTATCAATTTTCTCATGCAATTATACAGCAAATTTTCAAATAACAAAAAAAAATAGGTTACTTCTTAAAGAAATAGCTTTTTTGTTCTTTTTTGCGCTGTGAATTTCTCTCCACTGGAATAGGAGCAAACGTTCTGGTATCCAGACCGGTATAATAAGAGACAGAACTGCGTGTCATAGGGGTTGGAGTGAAGTCTTGCACCTGATCCATATACACTCCGCGTAAAAACTTATTGTTAGCCAGAGCTCTCATATCTTCCATAGTGCAGCCTGGATGAGAAGAGATAAAATACGGCACCAGCTGCAACCTCATCCCCTTAGTTTTATTATGCTTGTCAAACTCCGTCCTTAATCTCTCAAACAACCTAAAAGAAGGTTTGCCCATCTGTTTAAGCACCTTATCTTCTGTATGTTCCGGAGCAACCTTTAATCTGCCGCTAGTGTGTTTTTCCATTAACTCATAGAAATAATTCCGGCAGGTATCATCATAAAATCCGCGGTCAGACAAGAACAAATCATAACGGATTCCGCTCCCGATATAAGAGTGTTTAATTCCTGGTATCGCATCAATTTTATGATACAAATCCAGCAAACTCTTGTGGGAATTATTCAAGTTTGAACACATTGCAGGGAACAAACATGATTTTCTCTTACACTTGGCACACAGGCTTTTATCCCCGCCCTCCATTCGATACATATTGGCCGTAGGACCCCCTACATCAGAAAGATTCCCCGCAAATCCCGGAATCTGCTTCACTTTTTCAATCTCCCTTAAAATAGATTCATGGCTTCTGCTCTGTATAAATTTTCCCTGATGAGCGGCAATTGTACAAAAACTGCAACCGCCAAAACATCCTCTGTGAATGTTAATTGAGAACTTTATCATTTCATACGCAGGGATGACTTTTCCCTTGTACCTAGGATGCGGCAAACGCGTATAAGGCAAATCGTGATATGAATCCAATTCCTCTTGAGTAGGCATTCCATAAGGGACATTAACATAAACATATCCTCCTGCACATGGCTCTGCCAAAGCTTTTGGATCCTTCACATTTGCCTGAAGCTCAATCTCATTAAAGTTTTCTATAAATGCCCTCTTGCTCTTTACGCACTCATCAAAAGAATGTAGCACAATCAAATCATCCGATTTTTTGGGCGCCTCTTTGCTGAAATAAGCAATCTGCTTTAACCTGGTTCTTTCATCATTTCCTTTCTCTCCCGACAGTTCTTCCTTTTTTTTATGATTATTATCTCTCAGATACTCAGCTATTTCAACAATAGGCTTCTCTCCCATTCCATAAATAAGAAAATCTGCTCCGCTATCCACAAGAAGGGAAGGCATCAATTTGTCTTGCCAATAATCATAATGAGTCAAACGTCTCAACGATGCCTCTATTCCTCCTATGACAAGAGGAACATCCGGATACAAATTCTTTATAATTCTGGAATAAGTTCTTACTGCGTAATCTGGTCTAAATGAGGCTGCTCCGTTTGGAGTATATGCGTCATTGCTGCGCAATCTTTTTGCGGCAGTATAGTGATTTACCATAGAGTCCATGGCTCCGGATGTTACTGCAAAGAACAGACGCGGAACACCCATTTTTTTAAAATCTCTCAAATCATCTCTCCAGTTTGGCTGAGGTACTACGGCAACTCTAAAGCCATTGTGTTCTAGAACTCTGGCAATTACGGCTGCACCAAAAGCCGGGTGATCTACATAGGCATCTCCGGAAAACAGCACAACATCCACATTCTGCCATCCAAGTTTAAGCATCTCATCCTTTGTTGTTGGAAGAAATGGAGAAACATGATTTTTTTTAACGTATTGTTGATTGTTGTCCATTCAAATAAGAGATTCTAGTTACATTCTCTCCGGAAGTTCAATTCCTAAAATGCCCATTCCCTTTACAAGAACTTTTGCAATCTCTGACGCAATAGCCAGCCTCTCCGCTCTAACACTCTGATTCTCTTCCTTTAAGATTGAGCAATCATGATAGTATTGATTAAATTCCTTAGCCAGATCATAGCAATAGTTGGCAACAACGGCAGGAGATTTTTGGTCTCCGGCTTCTTTAATTTTTACAGGGAATGAGTTCAAAAGTTTTATAAGTTCTATCTCCTTTGGCAGCAATGAATCAGCCTTAATATCCGGGGCATAATTCATCTCTTGCGCCTTGCGTAAAATAGACTTTATTCTTGCATGCGTATATTGTATGAACGGTCCTGTATTGCCATTAAAATCAATGGATTCCTTAGGATTGAACAACATTGTTTTGCGCGGGTCAACTTTAATTATAAAATACTTTAATGCGCCAAGGCCAAGCATCTCAAATAACTTGTTTTGCTCCTCAGCGCTCAGGCCCTCCAGTTTGCCTAATTCCTGTGAATTTTCTTTTGCAGTGTTGAACATTTCATCTATCAAATCATCTGCATCAACAACAGTCCCTTCTCTGGATTTCATCTTACCCTCCGGCAATTCAACCATTCCATAGGACATGTGATAAATAGAGTCCGCCCAGCCAAAACCAAGCTTTTTAAGAATAAGTTTAAGAACCTGGAAATGATAGTTTTGTTCATCTCCCACAACATAAATCATTTGGTCAAAATGATATTTTTCAAACCTCTCTTCCGCCGTGCCCAAATCTTGAGTCATATAGACAGAAGTCCCATCCCCTCTCAGCAAAAGCTTCTGGTCCAGGCCGTTTTTTTCCAAATTGCACCAAACAGAACCATCCTGGTGTTTTTCAAAAATGCCTTTCTCCAGTCCGCCCATGACAAGTTTTTTGCCTAGTTTGTATGTATCTGATTCATAATAGATAATATCAAAACTTATTCCCAGCCTCTTGTATGTTTCATCAAATCCTTTGTAGACCCAGCCGTTCATGGTCTTCCACAACTCAACTACATCTTTATCCCCGGCCTCCCATTTGCGCAGCATTTCTTGAGCTTCCTTTTGTATAGGAGCTTCTCTCTCAGCCTCTTTCTGACGCTCTTTCTCTTTTTCCGGATCTAAACAAGGTGTGCCTTTGGATAAAATTTCTTCTGCCTGCTTCTTTAAAATATTATTAAAGGCCACATAATAATTTCCCACAAAGTGGTCTCCTTTAATGCCCGCAGATGACGGAGTTGCACCATTAGCCTCTCTCTTCCAAGCTATCATAGATTTGCAAATGTGGATACCTCTGTCATTTACTATATTTGTCTTAACCACCTTGTTACCATTAGCTTCCATTAATTTAGAAACTGACCAGCCAAGAAGGTTGTTTCTAATGTGACCAAGATGCAAAGGCTTGTTTGTGTTTGGAGATGAGAACTCAACCATCACTGTTTTTCCTGTTGGCGGAAGCTGTCCAAAATCTTTGGTAGCATATATATCTGCAAACTCTTTAAGCCAAAAGGCATCTGAAAATTTAAGATTCAAAAATCCCTTTACAACATTATATGACTTTATCTCCGGACAATTGGTTTTCAGCCAGTTGCCAATTTCTTCCGCCGTTGCTTCCGGTGATTTTTTGCTCACTCTTAAAAGCGGAAAAGTCACAAGAGTCAAATCTCCCTCAAATTCTTTCTTAGTTGCCTGAGGCTGCAATAATTTACTGTCGGGAACTGCATTATAGAGAGCCTTTACCGCCTCAGCTGCCTTTTGTGAAATAAAAATATCCGGATTCATGTGTATTTCTATGTTTATGTAATTATCTATCAATTAATATGTTTCTATCAAATGTATCAGATACTGCCTCACTTGATTATTTCTGCTCTGCCTTCTGTTTTGCAAAGTAAACCTTCATTGCAGCTTTAACTTTTGGAGAAAGGTAGAACAGCGTAAACATTGTTGCAAACGCCATTAGCGCGTAGCACAAGTCTACAATGGAAACAGCTAATTTTAAAGGGATTACAGCGGCAACAATAAGCATTGCCAAGAAAAAGTAGTTGTAATATTTGCCGTATTTTGCTCCAAACAGGAAGCTTGTGCATTTGCATCCATAATAAGAGTAGGAGAACATTGTAGAGAATGCAAAGAACAGCACCATCAGCATAAGAAGATATCCTCCCAGATGTCCGTTGAATATTGGCAGCGGGATAGATGCGTTAAAGGAGTTAATTGCTATCTCCAAGCCTTTTACCTGGCTTCCGGCAGCAGGCAGTACATAACTTCCGCTAGCCGTTGCAATTAAAATTGCAAGTGCGGTCAAAGTGCAGACCAGTCCGGAATCTATTGACGGACCAATCATAGCAACAAGACCCTCTCTTACAGGTTCATTGTTTTTGGAGGCGCCGTGCATCATGCTTGCAGTTCCAACGCCCGCCTCATTTACAAGCGCAGCTCTTCTTGCTCCAATGACCGCAACCATTATAAGAGAACCGGCAGCTCCTCCAACTCCGGCACGCACGGTAAATGCTCCGCGGAATATTTCTCCAAAGACCGCAGGAACTACAGATATATTTGCGCATATAATGTAAAGCACTATAAGAAAGTACATTGCAACCATAAGCGGAACAATTTTAGAGGATATTTTTGCAATTCTCTGTATGCCGCCCAAAACTACAACTGACACTATTGCACAGATTATCACACCCATTATGAACCTCAGCATTGGAGTTGTCTCCACGCCCGCAGGAGCCGTAAATGTAGTAATAACGGCTTCCGTAAGCTGATTGGCCTGCATAATACACAGAGTACCAATGAGTCCAAAAACACAGAAAAATATAGCAAGCGGTTTCCACTTTGGCCCTATCCCCTGAGTAATCATGTACATTGGTCCTCCCTGCACCTCTCCGTTTGAATCTTTTCCTTTATACATAATTGTCAAAGTGCCTTCAAAAAATTTTGTAGCCATTCCTACAACGGCACTAACCCACATCCAAAAAATCGCACCCGGACCGCCCATTGTAAGAGCAATGGCAACTCCGGCTATGTTTCCCATGCCCACCGTTGCGGCAATTGCACTCATAAGTGCCTCAAAAGAAGATATTTGCCCTGGAGCATCCTCTTTTTTTGAGAGAGACTTTATAGCCTTTCCGTAGTATCTGAAAGGTACAAATCCGGAATAAACAAGAAAGAACAGACCGCCGCCAATCAGCAGCAAAAATTCAGGGTAGTTGCAAACGGCATCGCTTATCTTAATAATCCATTCAGATATGCCGTCCAAGAACAAAACAGTATTCATCAGTAAATCAAATTCTAAGGTTCATTACAAACACACGGGCAAAAAAATTACCTCTGCCGTAACGGGGCAAAGGTAATAATTTTTAAGGGCAGAATTTGTATTAATAACTGTCGCGACAGTTATTAAAACTAAAAAAAATATTATCCAAGATAATTTTTAAGAAGCTTGCTTCTTGTGCTATTGCGCAATCTTCTGATAGCCTTCTCTTTAATCTGTCTCACTCTTTCTCTGGTAAGATTAAACGTCTCACCTATCTCCTCCAAAGTTTTCTCCTGGCATCCAATGCCAAAGAAATACTTTACAATATTTCTTTCTCTCTCTGTAAGAGTAGAAAGGGCTCTCTCAATCTCTTTGTTAAGAGACTCATTTACAAGTCCCTTATCTGCAGATGGAGAATCATTGTTAGGCAGCACATCCAGCAAACTGTTGTCCTCCCCGTCTACAAAAGGAGCGTCAACGGAAACATGGCGGCCGGAAACTCTAAGGGTATCCGCAATCTTATCCTTTGGAATATTAAGAATATCGGCAAGTTCTTCTGATGACGGCATTCTCTCATTCTCCTGCTCAAACTTATTCAGCGCCTTGTTGATTTTGTTCAAAGATCCAACCTGATTAAGAGGCAGTCTTACAATTCTGGATTGCTCCGCAAGAGCCTGAAGGATAGATTGTCTAATCCACCACACAGCGTAAGAGATAAATTTAAAACCTCTTGTTTCATCAAACTTCTCCGCAGCCTTAATCAAGCCAAGGTTACCTTCATTAATCAAGTCAGGCAAACTAAGTCCCTGATTTTGATACTGTTTTGCGACAGATACCACAAATCTAAGATTTGCTCTGGTTAATTTCTCCAGCGCAGCCTGGTCACCCTTCTTGATTCTTTGGGCCAGTTCTACTTCATCTTCAATGGTTATGCGCTCTTCCCTTCCTATCTCCTGCAAGTACTTGTCCAAAGAGGCGCTTTCCCTGTTGGTGATAGACTTTGTAATCTTTAATTGTCTCATATTGTATATAACTCCTGTAGAATATGCCAGTTTTCCAACTTGCGATTCTTATACGAAAAAATGGATGAAATTGTTACAACATATTTGAGGATTTTTATAACCCTCCGCTAGATATCTTCCGTAAAAAATTATTACATTTGCCTGATTTAGATGCTCTACCGCATAAAAGCGCTGCATTATAATTTATTACTCCCGCTATGGAAGAAAAGAAAGAAACTATCCTCGGTGTCAGGACAGATATAGATAGATACAGAGACATGTCTACATATTGGCAGACAGGATGGTGGGAATCTAATGTTAAAACAAAACAATATCTTATTTCAGATAACTTAAAGGAGTTGATTGGCGCAAAAAGCAACGTGCTACCCTTTGAGGAATTTATTAATTGTTTCAGAGAGGATTACAGAGATATAGTAATAAAAGAATTTAAGGAATTCTCTACAATTAGAAGAGATTTTTATGACAGAAAATTCCCTGTAATTACACCGAATGGAGATGCTTGGATAAGAACACATTTTTGCTACGATATGCCGGAATCGGCAAGCGGCGGCAGCTTTGGCGTTGTGCAGGTTGTTCCTCCAGATGAATATGTAGAAAAGGCATCTTTAAAAGAAAACGACTACAGATTCATTGAGAACATGGATAAGATAGCCAACTATCTCACTGAATTTCTGACTGATGAACGGGAGGACGTTATTGTAAAAAAGATTTTGGAGAGTCTTTTGGCTTTCCATGGAGCCTGCAATGCATGGATGTTTGAATACAGTCACGACGGGAAAAGTCAAACTTGCATTGGAGAGGCAAAATCAGTAAATGCCCCAGATATAATGGGGCTTTTTGACAAGGCTGATTATCACCATTTTCCGTGGCTGACCTCTATGATGCTGTCTAAAAAGCCAGTTGTTCTCAATATGATATCTGAAGCGCCAAATGAGGCTGAAAAAGAGAAAAAAGTCTTTGAAGAACTTGGCATAAAATCAATCATGTTCATTCCTTTGATGAACTCTAAAGGGGTCTGGGGATATTTTGGGGTTGACTGCAGGGTAAGCTATCACTACTGGAATAACGAGGATTACCTGTGGATGCGTTCTATCGGGAGCATACTAAGCTTAAACATTGAGCTTAACAGGGTTAGGGCTCACAATAAGAGAGGAGAAGTATATAAGGAAGAATTAGTAAGGCGAATGCCGGTTGGATACGGGAGATTGATTCCAATTTTTGATGCGAATGGTAAAATAGTTGATTATCAGATAAAAGAGGGCAATAAAGCCGGATTCATGTTAATGGGATGCGAAGCTTCAAAACCCGGATCGTTTGGGTCTGCAAATCATGATGCAGAGTTTATTAAAAAGAGGACCGCTGTAATGCAGCATGTGTACGATTCAGGAGAGCTCCATGAGTATGACGATATTGAGCCATCAGGAAAATTTTGCCATTCATTGATGTACAAAACAGATGACGGGGAATTAGTTGAATTTCACGTAGATACATCTGAGAAAGAGAAGGCGATGGAGAGTGCCGTACGGGCCAATAAGCTATTTAAAGATATATTCTTGACAATCCCGATTGCGGAAGCAATTTATGATACGGACGGGAATATTTCCGACATGAATAATGCCTTTATGGCTACTTTTGGACTTACGTCAATCGATGATGTTAGAGCGGAAGGATATTCATTTCTTAATGATAAAAATCTTGACAATATAAATAAAGAACAAATACTAAAGAGCGACAAGTGTGATTTTAATGTTGAGTATAACTTTGATAAAGTAACTGATTATAAGACATTAAGACACGGCATTGTTGAAATGCATTGCAGGCTGATGAAGCTATACAACGAGCATGGCATCCTTACGGGTTATCTCTTTATTTGCATTGAAGACTCAGACCATCTGGTTGAAGTAGATAAGGTTCATGATTTTGAGAATTTCTTTTCTCTGATTTCCGACTATGCAAAAATAGGATATGCAAAACTTAATTTGGATACCAACGAGGGATATGCGGTTAAACAGTGGTACAGAAATATGGGGGAGAATGAGAATACGCCGCTTGCCGATATCGTTGGCGTTTACAGTCACTTGCACCCCGATGACAGAGAGAAAGTTCTCAAATTCTATGAAGAAGCAAAACAAGGTAAAGCAAAAAGTTTCTCCGATGAAATAAGAATTCAAAGACATGGTACAGATCAATGGAACTGGATATATAAGAATCTGTTAATAAGCCGGTACTATAAAAATAGCGGTATTGAAGTGACCGGTGTCAATTACGATATTACTGCTTTCAAGGAGACGCAAGAACAGCTGACAGAGGCAAAGGAAAAAGCCGAAGCAATGGATAAGCTTAAGAGTTCTTTCCTGGCAAATATGAGCCATGAAATCAGAACACCGCTTAACGCCATTGTAGGATTTTCAGACCTGATAACTTCCACAGATGACATAGAGGAGAAAAATCAGTACATACAAATCATCCATGAGAATAATGATTTATTGCTAAATCTTATCAACGATATTTTGGATTTATCCAAGATGGAGGCCGGAATGGTGGATTTGCACTATGAGGATGTTGATGTCAATGGCCTATGCGAAGGCATTCTTAAATCTGAAAACCTTAAGATAAAAGAGGGCGTGGAAGCCATATTTGACACCAAAGAACCTAAATGCATAATAAGAACGGACAGGAGCAGATTAATGCAGCTTATAACAAATATGTTCAATAATGCTATCAAGTATACAGATAAAGGTAGCATCAAACTTGGCTATAAGTGGATTGATAATGGACACATTAAATTCCATATTACAGATACGGGAGTTGGAATTAGTAAAGAAAATTTGGAGAAAATCTTTGACCGTTTTGTAAAACTTAATAGATTTGTACAGGGAACGGGATTGGGCCTCTCTATCTGCAGCACCATAGTAGAGAAATTAGGAGGCAAGATTGGGGTAGAATCTAAAGTTGGAGAGGGATCTTCTTTTTGGTTTGTGCTTCCTGCTACTAATAATGCAAACAATGGGAAAATAGAAAATAAAAAAGATATTAAATTTATGGACACAGAGAAAATTCAGGGTAGCAGCGCAGGACAGACTAACAATGAGAGCAATAGAGCGCTTATACTTATTGCAGAAGACACGGACAGCAATTTTATCTTGGAGAATTCCATGTTGAAAAAAATGTACACCGTGGAGAGAGCTTTGGACGGAATTGATGCCGTAGAAAAATGTCAATCTATTAAGCCTGACTTAATCCTGATGGACATGCAAATGCCAAGAATGGATGGCCTTGAGGCCACAAAGAAAATAAGGGAATTCAATAAAAATGTTCCAATTATAGCAGTTACGGCATTTGCCTTTGAGCAAGATAAAATTAATGCCTTGGCTGCAGGCTGCAACACGTACGTAAGCAAACCCATTTCTATTCCCGATTTTAGGCGTACTGTTGCTGAAGAACTTGCCAAAATAGGTAAATAAATAATTCATTTTTTCTAAATTTGTCCAAATAAATTAAACTAACATATCATGAGGTTTACAACTACAAGCACAGATTTTTTGCAGGCATTATTGTCAGTATCCAGAGTTATTCTTCCAAAGCCGCCAATCCCTATTCTAGAAGATTTTCTTTTGGAATTGGATGAAAACAACAATCTAACTATAACGGCTTCTGACCAGGAAACTACTCTTAAGACTATGTTGACAATAGAAGATGTTAAAGAGGGAGGTAGAATAGCCGTTCCTGCTGTCTTGTTAACCAACTCATTTAAAGAGCTTCCAACCCAACCAGTTGAATTCATCACAAATGAAGATAAAAACAATGTTACTATAACTTGGGCAAACGGTACTGCTAACATTCCGTTTGTACAGCCAGATGATTACCCGGAACTTCCAGCACTTGCAGATGCAAAGAAAATTGAATTTTCCGCAGACGTGCTTGCAGATGGCATAAACAGCACAATCTATGCTACTGCAGAAGAGGAGCTTAGGCCTATCATGAATGGAATATTCTTTGACATCAATACAAAATCCACAACGCTTGTAGCCTCTAATGCTCACAAACTTGTATGCTATAAAAGAAATGACGTAAAATGCAGCGAGAGCTGTTCATTTGTACTTCCCAAAAAGCCTGCAAACATTTTAAAGAACAATCTTGCCAGACTATCTGATGAACAGGTTGTTGTAACGTTTGATAAAAAGAATGCATTCTTTAAATTTGAGCAGCAGCTGGTTGTATGCCGTTTGGTAGAGGGCACCTACCCTGCTTACAAAACAGTAATTCCAAAGAATAATACTAACATTATCACTATATCAAGAGCTGATATTTTAAATGCAACAAGACGAGTTGCCGTTTGTGCAAATCAGGCTACCGGCCAGATTGTATTTAATGTGGCTGAGAATAAATTAAATATCACTGCTCAAGACTTAGATTTCTCCATGAGCGCAAATGAAACTATCGGATGCGAGTACAGCGGAGACTCAATGGCAATTGGTTTTAAGTCTCAATTCCTTATTGAGATTTTGAGCAATCTTCCTTATGACCAGATTTGCATTAAGCTTGCGGATCCTACCAAAGCGGCCCTTATACAGCCGGCAGTTCAGACAGAACCGCAAGAGGAAATTTGCGCTCTGCTTATGCCTATGAGAATCAACAGCTAACATGGAATTAAACTTAAAAAACCCGCTTCTTTTTTTTGATATTGAGAGCACCGGACTTGACGTCGCCAAGGATCGCATTGTGGAGATATCATGCGTAAAGGTGATGCCGGATGGCAGCACAGATATTAAAACAAGAAGAATAAATCCTGAGATTCCCATATCTCCCGAAGCTCAAAAAATCCACGGCATTTCTAATGATGATGTTAAGGATTGCCCTAAGTTTAAGGAGGTTGCAAGGAGTCTTTCTCAGTGGATGAGCGGATGTGATATTGCCGGATACAACTCTATGAAGTTTGATATTCCCCTGCTAGAGGAGGAATTTCTGCGCGCAGGCGTTGACTTTGATTTTCATAAAAGACATCTTGTTGACGTACAGAATATTTTCCACAAAATGGAACAACGCACACTTTCTGCCGCCTATAAATTCTATTGCCACAAGGACTTAGAAAATGCCCACTCAGCAGAAGCCGATACAATGGCAACGTATGAAGTTCTAAAGGCTCAGCTGGATATGTATCCGGAGACGCTAAAAAATGATGTAGAAATGCTTGCCAATTTTTCTACACGCTCAAAGTTTTTAGATTATGCCGGAAGAATTATTGTGAATGAGAAAGGTCAGGCAATGTTTAATTTTGGAAAACATAAGGGCAAACTTGTAGTTGATGTTCTGTCCCATGAGCCAAGTTATTTTGCCTGGATGGAACAGGGTGATTTTACATTAGACACAAAGAAAGTTCTGACTGACATTAAACTGCACCCGGACAAATACCGCTAAAATCCCGGCTGTTAGTATTTTGCAATGAATATTTTCACTTTCCCTTTTGGATTGCGTGAGTTTTATGCGCGCCCTGATACATCAATATCAGACGATACTAATTTTTATGTTCCCGACGGAATAAGCGGACTCTTATTAATTCCATTTATTTATTTAAAAATTGACCGGGCCGGTAAAGCCATTGCTGAACAATTTGCACAGCGCCACTATTCCTTTTGCGGGCACGGAATTCACATTTGCGGCACAGATGAATATTCCGCTCTCACAAATAAGACAGGAGATTTTTCTTACAAAAAAGCATTATATAATTCATTAGATAACAGCACTTTCTTATCAAAGACAGTTAAAGCGGAAGAATTTGATTTTAAGAAATACGCAGCTGAATTCAGTACAAAAAATTTCAATAATTCAGTAGAAATAGTGTCAAAATATATGTCATTAAGGAGCGGAGATATTATTGCGCAGGAGCTCTCTCCGCTTACAAAAATTGATGTAAAAACGCAGCTGAACGGAAATGCGGTAATCTACGGAGACTTAAAGGTTTCTGTAATCTGCTAAACTCAAGCCATTTCCATAACTCTATTGCAAAGACGCAGCCGCTGATATCAGACAGTTTTGCATTGCAAGCGCACCCGTAGAAAATGCGGTCTGAAGATTATATCCGCCGGTATCTCCATCCAAATCAAGAACCTCTCCGGCAAAATAAAGCCCTTTTACAAGCTTAGATTCCATTGTTTTATGAGAGACTTCCTTAAGAGAAACTCCGCCGGCGGTAACCACACATCTGTCGTATCCTATATAAGAAACAATATCAAACTTTAAACATTTTAGATGCTCTGCAAGATTCTTAACAGACAAATCTTTGCTCATATCCATGAACGGCTTTATCATTTGCATAGGAAGCATCTTCTTAAGAAGAGATTTCACAGAAGAAAGAGATTTCATTTCCCTCTCAATTCTTGCGTTGATTTGTTGCAGTGAGAGCGCAGGTTTTAAATCTAAAATCAGCTGAACTTTTTGTCCGTTGATTATATTTTCCACTCCCCTTCTGCTTACTCTAAAAATAATAGGCCCTTCAATTCCGCCATCTGTAAAATCCACATCCCCAAACTCTTCCTGAATTACATTTCCGTTCACCAATAATTGTGCGGAGACGTTTTTCAATTCCAGGCCGTTAAGAGATTTCCCTGTCTGCGAGAATGTTCTTTCAGATGCCGCGCAAAAATTTTCTTTAGTCCTCAAATCTTGAAAATAATTCTTGGGAATAAGGGCTGTCAATGAGGGGAAACATCTCTCCACAGAATGACCTAAAGATTTTGCAAATTCATAACCATCTCCTGTTGAACCGGTTGTAGGATAAGAAAGACCTCCCGTAGTTATTATGACTTTATCCGATTTTAGACTCCCTTTGTTTGTTAAGAGAGAGAAACCGTCGGGACCCTTCTCAATTTTTTCCACAATGCAATGAGTCTGTATCTTAACTGAACCACCTGATATATAGTCAATTAACGCATTGGTAACATCTGCCGCGCGCATGCTTTTGGGATATACCCTCTGTCCTCTTTCAACTGTCAGAGGCAGTCCTATGTTCTCAAAAAAACTCATGGTGTCTGATGTGCTCATCCCGTAAAATGCACTCTTTAGAAAATTTGCCTGAGGGTGTATATGAGGAGAAAATTCATCCCACATTCTTGTGTTGGTAAGGTTGCAACGTCCTTTACCTGTGATATTTATCTTGCGGCCGCAACGTTCCTCTTTTTCCAGCAAAATTATATGGGGAAGAATTGATCCGGATGGAAATGACAATGATTTTTCTTTAAAAGATTTAACGGCAAATGCAGCTGCAAAAAGTCCTGCCGCTCCTCCGCCAACAATTGCTATTTGAAATTTTTCCATCTGTGACAAAGTTAAAAATTATGAATAATTATAAGCGGGGTACTATACAATATTGATTACGTTGCTTATTTAAGGGGGATATAATATTTTAGTTCCCTCCCTTTTGGCGCAATCTCCGGGTGCATAATCTGAATCAAATCTTGCAGAATCTCCTGAGGCTCAACGGCTCCACCTTCCCAGAAATCACTTCCTCCTCCTGGCGTGCTGCGTTTTGTATTATTGTAAACTTGCTTTTTAGAAAAAGCAGGAATGTTTTTATACAACGGATTATCTGCCGCAAGAGCAGCCAAAGTAGAGACTGTATTTGGATGAAGCCATATATCAGCATGAGCTGCAAGAGCGTAAATTTTCTCAAAACTAACTTGTGCAGAACTGCTACCGTCAGGATCCGTTCCAAGTATTTCTCCTCCGGCATCCTTTATTAAATTGGATGTGTAATTCTTTCCCCCCGGTATATACCATATTCCTTTAAAAGGCATGTTAAGCAAAACCTTTGTCTTATTTATATGCCTATTTTCCAATTCTTTAGCACAATCATTTTTAATCTTGACATACTCTTTTGCCCTTGATGCAAAAATAGAATCTGCAACTTTTTCCGTGCCTGTAACAAGTCCAAAAAATTTAAAATACTCCATTTTTGCCAGCGGCGTTCTCTCCAGGTAATCATTAATTGGGATAACCCTTAATCCCAGATGACGCAACTTTTCTATGTATGTATTGTCATTGCCGCTTATTCCGTATGCAAAAATAATATCCGGCTTAAGAGACATTATCTTCTCATAATTTGGTGCGGTCTCTGCCCCGATATCTGCAATTTTGCCTTCTGCTATTAACTTTTTAACATCCTCATTATAAACAAACTGCGTACCACTGAGTGCCTTTACGGATGTAGATTGTCCAAGTGCGTTAAGATATGCAAGAAAAGATGTGGACATGCACACGCAGCTCCTTACCGGAACAGGTATTGCATTCGGATTCTTTGCAAGTAATTTTACGGAATCGCGCGGAACAAGAATAAAAGTCTCCGCAACAGGCGTCTTCCCCTCCCACTCATTTATTGTTTTAATAGTATCTCCGGAAATCTTTAAATACTCAGCATATTGTATTGAGCTCCCAATGGATACGCTATCACCGTTGGACTCTGCAATACTCCTATTATCAGACTTTCCTGCATTACGGCATCCCGCAGAGACAACCGCTATAATTAACAGAAAAAATAATCCGCCCGTAATTCTGTGTGAAAAGCGGGTGGAGAAAATATAACTCATTTTAGATTAAGTAAACTGTCGGGATGATTAATAATTCTTAACTTTTGTCTCTCCGGTAAGAACTTCATACGCATTTTGTGCAAGCGCACCCATCTCATCTTCACCAGGGTAGATATAAACAGGCGCAATGAATTTAATCTTATTTTCAACATTCTTCATTGCATCCGCATTATGAGCCATTCCACCGGTAATTAAGATAGCATCAACGTTCCCGTCTACAACCGGAGCCAGGGAACCTATCTCTTTTGCCAGCTGATATTCAAATGCTTCCATTATAAACGCAGCCTTTTTATCTCCGCTTTGCGCAGCATTAGAAACCTCTAGAAATGAGTTTGTTCCAAGGTATGAAATCATACCTCCCTTACCGTTAATAAGCTTGTAAACTTGCTCTTTTGTGTATTTTCCGCTAAAGCAAATATCAACCAGCTGACCTGCAGGTAGTCCGCCGCTCCTCTCCGGAGAGAAAGGACCGTCGCCAGTCAGAGCATTGTTGACATCTACAACCATACCATGCTTGTGTATGCCTACGGATACTCCGCCGCCAAGGTGGGCAACTATGAGGTTAAGGTCCTCATATTTCTTGCCGTGCTCCTTTGCAAACCTCTTGGCTATAGCCTTTTGATTCAGGGCATGGAAAACAGAAATTCTTGTAATTTCCGCGCTTCCCGTAACTTTGGCAACTGGGGCCATTTCATCAACAACAATTGGATCAGCTATAAGAGCCGGTACGTCATTGCCGGTGGTTTTTGCTACATCATTTGCTATATCATCCGCCAGCATCGCTCCAAGATTACTTGCATGCTCTCCTCCGCGTGCGTGCTTAAGGTCATCCAGCATGGCGGCATTGACTTTGTAAACTCCAGAAGGGATAGGTTTTATAAAGCCACCTCTTCCTATCACGACAGATAAATCATTAACATTAATATTGTTCTCCTTTAGAGCCGACAAAATTGTCTTCTTTCTAAAATCAAACTGTGAAACAACATTTTTAAAAGGAGCAAGCTCTTCCGCAGAATGTCTAAGCGTTTTTGTAAATACCTCAGTTTTATCCTTATATACAGATATCTTAGTAGATGTGGAACCGGGATTAATAACAAGTATCAACATATTATCTTTTTTTTTGTAAAATTAAAAAAGTCTGCAAAAGAAAACAATTCTAGCGCAGACTTTCTCTATGTTAGTTAAAACTATTACTATTTAGCCTGAAGACAAGCAAGAGCAATTGAATTAAGTTTTGTATCAATACTGTCTCCGCGGCTGGAAAGAACACAAGGAGCGGCAGCACCAACAACAACGGCTGCAGTCTTAACGCCCTTCATAAGTTGAGTATTAGTCTTGTAGAATACATTTGCGGACTCAATATTAGGGAACACAAGAGCATCGGCATCACCTGCAACCTCGCTCTTAAGTTTCTTAATCTTAGCGCACTCAGGAGATATTGCAACATCCAGAGCAAGAGGTCCGTCAACAATTCCCGGAACCTGTCCCCTCTCTGACATCTTAGCTATCTGAGCAGCCTCTGTACATGCAAGCATTGCAGGAAGCATCTGCTCCGTAGCAGCAATCATAGCAATCTTAGGCTGAGCAATTCCAAGTTCTTTGCAAACGCCGGCTGCATATTTAACAATTGCAACTTTCTGCTTGAACTCAGGAAGAGGAATAACGGCCATATCTCCGTAAACCAATAATTTAGGATAATTTGGATGTTCCATAAGTACCAGATGGCTAAGCACAGCCTTTGGAGGAAGAAGACCCCAATCTTTATTAAGAATTCCATGCATGTACTTATCTGTACTGCAAAGACCTTTCATAAGTACATCGGCCTTTTTCTCATGAACCATTGTTACCGCCTCTTGAATAGATTTAATCTCATTTTTGTTATCAATGATTGTGAATTTCTTCATATCAATGTTTCCGTCGGCGCAAACTTTTGCAATCATGTCTGAATCGCCAACAAGAGTGGCGTCAACTATTCCTGCATCAATTGCTTTGCTTACTGCGGTAATTGAGTGAGCATCAACGCCCCATGCAACTACCAATTTCTTTTTTGCCTTAGTTCTCAGCTGGTCAAACAGCTGGTCAAAAGTTTTAATCATATAATGTAATTTTATAATTTTATATTTAGTAACTTAATATAACTTTCTGGTTTGCAAAGAATTATCTGTCGCGATAGATAATATTATTTATCAGCCTTGCTTGCAGAGACAATTTCCATTGTATCAGTGGCAATCATAAGCTCCTCATCTGTAGGCACTACTGCAACAATAACCTTAGAATTTTTCTTTGAAATAATTGCAGGCTCTCCCCTCTTGATATTTTTATTTGCATCGGCATCAAAGTCAACGCCCATGAAGGCAAACTGTTTTGAAACATCCTCCCTGGTAATTGGATCATTCTCCCCTATGCCGCCTGTGAATATCATCAAATCAACTCCCTGCATTGCGGCAGCATAAGCGCCCACATATTTTATAATTCCGTAACGGAACATCTTCAAGGCAAGAACTGCGTGCTCATCTCCCTTTGCGGCAGCAGTTTCAACATCTCTCATGTCCGGAGATACTCCAGACACCCCAAGGAAACCGCTCTTTTTATTTAGCATCGTATCCATATCGCTCACACTGGCATTATACTTCTGCATCAGGTAAATAGGAACGCTTGGGTCTATAGTTCCGCAGCGCGTACCCATCATGACGCCTCCCATTGGAGTAAGTCCCATTGTGGTATCCACTGATTTGCCGTTCTTTATAGCAGTTATGGAACATCCGTTTCCAAGGTGGCAGGTAATAATTTTGGAGTTGTTGTAATCCAGACCCGCAAACTTTGCCCCTTTTGCAGAGACATATCTGTGACTTGTTCCATGAAATCCGTACTTTCTGATTTTATCCTCTTTGTAATAATGATAAGGAATTGCATACATATAAGCGTAATCCGGAATGGTCTGATGGAATGAGGTATCAAAGACACCAACCTGAGGAACGCCGGGAAGAGCCTCTGTAACAGCCTTTACTCCAAGCAAGCACGCCGGATTGTGAAGAGGCGCAAGAGGATTGCAGGCCTCAACGCCCTTTATGACTTCTGAATCTATAAGGCGGCTCTTGTTGAAAATTTCTCCGCCGTGTACCATCCTGTGTCCGACTGCATCAATATCTTTAAGAGACTTCAGCACACCGTGAGTGCTATCTGTCAGTAAATCAAGCACTGCCTGTATTCCTCTGGTATGATTGGCAATAACCTTGTTAACCTTATATTTATCCGCTCCTGGAACGGAGTGAGTAATTATTCCATCGTCAAGACCGATTCTTTCAACAAGCCCTTTTGCAAGCAACTTGTGATTGTCTTTGCTCTCCATATCAAGTACCTGGTACTTTATTGAAGAGCTGCCGCTATTTAATACTAAAATAATCATATAATTATAGCTATTAACTTATAAATTGGCGCGAAATTAATAAAAAAAGACTGAATTTTTAAGCAATATGACAAAATTTAAGGAACAATTATATGCACAGCATGCTTAATAACTGAAACAGAGATATCTGCATCCATCATTCTGCTTTCTCCGTCAAACTGAATAAGTCCTTGACGTTCCCTGATGATGTGCAATTCCGCCGCTCTGTACATTTCCACAAGATTTGAATGCATGAGAGTTCCCATAAAAAGTTCAGCAGCAAGAAAAGGAATGGTGGCCACAGGCGCGCTTTTCCAAACTACAATATCTAAAAGGCCATCAGATATGCTTGCGTCAGGAGCAATGAAAGCATTATTCCCCCATTGTGCGGCATTTGCAAACGTAATCAGGAAAGCTCTTGTATGGTAGGTGTTTCCGCCAATCTGAATAATATAATTTTCCGGGCGATACCTCAAATATTCTTTTGCACAGAAATTCACATAAGAAATCAGTCCGCGGTCTTTGCCGCTATTAAAAGCATTCCCAATAACCGCCTCAAAACCAAGACCGGCAGTACAAAAAAAAGGTTGTTCATTAATTTTGCCTGCATCTGCGGCAACTGATTTTCCACTCAAAATAACATCAACTGCCTTATGATAATCCAGAGGTATTTTAAGATGCCTTGCCAGTCCGTTACCGCTCCCGACAGGAATAATAGCCATCTTGGAACCGGTGTGAATCAGCCCCTTGGCAACACTGTTCACCGTACCGTCACCTCCAATGGCAGTTACAATATCAAAACCTCGTCTAGCAAAATCGGCGGCAGCCTCAGGGGCGTCTCCGGGCTTAGACATTTTGAATAGCTCCATAGAATAATTTGGATTATGACCAAAGACATCATGAACATAAGCTGCAATTGTTGATTTGCTGCCCGTTCCTGAGCCGGGATTAACTATGAATGCTATTTTTTTCATAAGCCTTGCAAAGATAACTTAAAAAAAATACCTTTGAAATAAAATAAGAGGGGCATGAAAAGAGGGGGAATTAAAATCACTGCCGCATTTTTGAGCGGCATTTTTGTTTGTGAAATCTTCATGAGGCCCGGCGGTTTGCTGGGTATTCGCATTTTTGAAAATCAGCTGTTTTATTTTTTAATCCCGACAGTTTTTATATTTGCCTCCGCAATTTTGCTGCTGCATTTTGAATGGCGCTTAAAACTTAAACCGTCGAGATTTAATTTATACTTTAACGCCTGCGTAATCATACTGTTCTTTTTGCTTGGAGCAGAGAGATTTAGCATATTCAAAGGAGCTATCTCCCCTTTTAGCAATTCTTATATTTCTGAACAACATCTAAAGGTTTCCGCACCAGAAAAAACAATTGAAAAAATCAAAGATTTCTCTATTAAAGCAAGGACAAAGGCGGAAACAAAATTAAGGACATATATAATTGATAAAGAGGATTATGCAGTAATGTCTGCATTTACTCTTGGAGATAAGACAGATATTCCAAAGGCTCTAAAGGACTCGTACAGAAATGCAGGAGTGATGCACACTTTGGCCCTATCAGGATTACACGTAGGAATAATTTGGACAATAATCACCACGCTGCTTTTTGCATTTAAAATAAATTATAGTGGCAAGTTAACGGGACTTGCAATTACAATTATAATAATCATCTCATACTCAATTATTACCGGCTTCAGTCCTTCTGTGCAAAGAGCGGGAATAATGCTAACCGTATGGAGAATATCTGATATAACATTCAGACAAACAGATAAATGGAACATTCTATGCATATCCGCGCTAATCATCTGTTTAATAGACCCTTCCGCTCTGTTCAAGGTTGGATTCCAGTTGTCGTTTGCTGCAGTTGCAGGCATTGCGCTTATATATCCAGTTATAAATGAGAGTTTTAAAAAGATACTCAATATTAATCAGTCACAGGAAGAAGACTCGGATGAAGATGATCCGGAAATAAAAGCAAAAAAACGCGCGGCCAGAGAACTGCAAAACACTCAAAAAGCAAAGGCAATAAAAAAATTAAAGAACGGCATAATGTTTTTATGCAGCCTGATAGGGATTTCCATCTCCTGTCAAATCACAACATTACCGCTTACACTCTACTATTTTGGAAATGTTCCGCAACATTTTTTGCTTGCCAATATTGCTGTTATCCCGATGGTTACAATAGTTCTATATTTGCTGGTCGCGGCTATTATCCTCCATCCGCTGCCGCTTATTGGAGCTTTTATAACAACAGCAGCCCGTTTTTCAATCGGGCTGCTGAATACTATTGTTATGTTTCTTGGAACATGAGTTCCGCCCAAATTGCTAATTGACCTATTTTGTAAGTGCGTCAATCAACACTGTTGGAGTCTCTTTATCCAACAAATGTCTGTACCAAAAATTATAATCTGATAAATCAGAGAATGAAGCCTGTTTGCCCCGATACCCGTGAAGCTGGCCGGGATAAATCATAAGGTCAAATTGTTTCCCCATGTTTTGTAAATCCAAAACAAGGCCCATTGTATTCTGCACATGAACATTATCGTCCGCGGCTCCATGAGTGAGCATCAGGTAGTTAGAAGAGTCTCCCTTATAGCCGGACTTTGCAATTCTGTCGGTCATTTTTGTACGTGCATATCCTTCCGGATTACGCTGGGGAGTATCCATATATCTCTCAGTATAATGAGAATCGTATAGCAAATAGTCATAAACTCCGCCGCCGGCAATTCCGTATTTAAAATACTTGCAGCCCTCCGTTACACAAAGTGTTGTCATGCTGCCGCCATAAGAAAATCCGTTGACCCCTACTTTATCTGCGTTCACATAAGATTTAGAATCAAAGTATTGCATCCATTCTTCAAAATCAGCAAGCTCTACAGACCAGAAATTCCTATATAGGAAATTCAGTCCCTCCTTGCCGCAATGGCCAGACGCTCTGTTATCCATAGAAACTTGTATAACATCCTGATTAGCCCACCATTGCGTGTCCGTATTCACGCCGGAGAATTTATCTGCCACAACAGGTGAATTAGGACCTCCGTATATATAAATCAAAACCGGATATTTTTTACTCTTATCAAAGTTTACGGGGTAAGTAACCTTTGCCGGAATTGTATAGCCGTCGTGAGTTTTAATATAAACCATCTCCGGCAAAGCAATGTTGTACTTGTCAAATTCTGGTCCTTTTGCATCTGCGATGGTCTTGACATTACCGGAGCCGTCAGTTGGCATCAGAACAACCTGATTAGGAGTCTTGGCATTAGAGCGGAATGCCGTAAAATATTTATTATCAGGAGATAATGAAATCATACTGTAATCATATTCTCCCGCAGACAATCTTGTAATTTTTCCACTCTTTATATCCACTTTATAAAAATCATTGCGGGTGCTAATTTCTCTTTTTGCAGTAAAATAGAATACACCGTTTTTCTGATCCAGGCGGACAAACTTAATGCCCCAATTTTTACCATCCGTAATCTGTCTAGATGTTTTCCCGTCAAAAGATTGATAATAAATTTCTTCCCACATAGAGAAATCTCTAACCATATAAAATCCGTCTTTAACAAATTCCATCTGCTCGGGCCACTCAATCCAAGTATTTTGATGCTCTTTGTAAATTGACTCTTTTGCACCGGAAGCGGGATTAACAGAATAAAAAATCAAATCTTGCTGAACCCTTGGCATCCAAGGTACTATAAACTTGCTGCCATCCGCGTTCCAAAACGGAATGCCAAAATACTGATCATCTTTTTCATTAAAGTCTGCCCAAGTAATTGCTCCGCCCTCTGCGCTTACAAAACCAATTTTAACTTCTGGATTTTTCTCTCCGGCCATTGGATAATGGGTTCTGCGAATCTGATTTTTTACGCTGGACGGATCATAAATTGGAAACATCGGTACCTGACTGTCATCTGAATGATAAAAAGCAATATGCTTGCTGTCAGGACTCCACCAATAAGCACAGTATTTAGATGGCCTGCCCAAAATTTCCTCAAAATAAACCCATGATGCATAACCATTTAGGATGACATCGCTCCCGTCAAAAGTCAGCTGCGTATTTTTCTTTGACGCAACATCATATACAAAAAGATTATTGTCTGAGATATATGCAATTTTTGAACTGTCGGGAGAATAATGAAACAAAACTCCCTTTGAAGCAAACTCCTCTTTTTTAAGTTCTGAAATAAAGTTTTCCGCTTTTCTGGAACGTGCTATGGGATTGAAATTTTTATCCTTAATAGCTTCATTCTTACCGCTCTTAACATTGTACTTGCTGTACATCATATCTATATTGTTAAGATCCGCAAGAATAATATTCTGGTTATCAGACCATTTCATTACATACGGCACTCCTTTAACCACTCCCTTGGGAAAGTTATTGGAGGCAATCTGTTCCAATGTAAAATTCTTCTTGACTGTATTGCCTTGGACATCTGCAGTCTTCTGGTCCTGCGCCATCAAATCTGCCGGCGCAGCAACAATTGCAAATGCGCATAACGCACTTGCAATAAAAGAGATACATTTGCTTTTATTCATAACTTAAAAAATTATAATCAATTATTTTTAGAATGTGAAAACCTATTTTTCTATGAACCTGTCTGCGAAGTTAACTAAATAAACTTTCTCCATAGCACGGGTTATGGCAGTATATAACCACTTCTTATCATCAAGAGTAATATCATCCCGCCACAAAATATTATCTATAAATACGCAGCGCCATTGACCGCCTTGAGACTTGTGCCCCGTTATAGCTGTGGAATATTTGACCTGCAATGCATTAAAGAACGGATCTTCACGCACAGCCGCATTCCTTTTTCTTTTATTCCCGATAGATGAATAGTCTTCATATACAGCTCTATACAGATTCCTCTGCTGATCATGTCCCATGGCTGCAGAGTTAGATACAAGTGTGTCCAAAATTATTTTAGCATTTACTTCCGCCTTGTTGTAATCGGGGAACATTAAAGTTGCATTTGCAAAATGCAATCCGTATCGCTCAACGTAGTTGGAGATTTTAATAAGTTCCGCCACATCTCCGTTTGCGATAAAATCCAGTTCTTTAGACTTATTTTCAAATTGATAGCAATTCTTAACTATCATCAGCTTGTCTCCCCTGGAGAGCTGTTCTTCCCTGTAAAGGACCTGCGCTCTTATGCCAAGGTTGTACTTATTGGCCCTTGCATTTGAACGGCACAGAACAACAACATCATCAGCTCCGTACTTATCTATGGAATCAGAGAGTTTTTCAATAAGTCGGTCTCCTTCAATTGCCTCAACATCGGAAAATCCTTTAATGCACAACTTTGGAGCATCAGTGTTTTCTTTCTCTATATCTTTTCTGAGCAATGTGGCATTATACAAAATTCCGCTTTTTGCCGCCTGCCTCACAACGCTTGTAAGATGTGCGGACCGGATGTTGCATGTAAATTGCGCAAGATAATCTAAATCCAATGCAGGACTGGCCTCCAGTCCCACGGGAGGAAGTTGCGCAGGATCTCCCGTAAGTACCAATCTGTTGGAGGTGTCATTGCGCACGTAAGATATTAAATCAGAGAGTACATCTCCTGTACCGAATATAGAACCGTTTTCACTCTGTGCAGACAGAAGGGATACTTCATCCACTATGAATACAGTCTCCTTATTTTTATTAAAGTCCAGAGAAAAAAGTCCCAGTCCGTCTGTCAGAGACTTCTGTCTATATATCTGTTTATGAATAGTTTTTGCAGTTTCTCCCGTAAAATTGGATAGCACCTTTGCGGCCCTGCCCGTAGGAGCAAGCAGTACATATTTATATCCATGCTCCTTTAACACACCTATAAAAGATGCAAGGGCGGATGTCTTACCCGTACCTGCATATCCGCTTATCACCATCATCCATTCTTTCTCCGGGTCAGCCGAAAGAAACGCCGACATCTGTTCAAACAGATTCTTCTGGCATACTGTAGGCTCAAGTTTGAACCTCTGAATCATCTTGTCTGTTAAATAATTATCAACAGCCATTATTTCCACTTGTAAACGCCGAATATCATCAAAAGAGGATATATCTCAAGACGACCCAGCAACATTTCAAATGTAAGAATAAACTTGCCGAACGCAGGAAATGCAGAATAATTACCAAAAGAACCAAAAGTGGCCAGCGTAAGTCCGCAGTTCCCCATACTGGTAGCGGATGCGGCAAATGAATCTTGAATATTTACGCCGCAAAATGCCAGAAGCAAAGCCACGATAAAAACAATTACAATATAAAATATTATGAAGGCATTAACATCCAAGACAAAACCATCTTCCAATACTCTATTGCCCAATCTGGTCCTGGTCACGGCATTTGTATGAAATTGCTTTCTTAACTGCGCCTTCATGGAACTTATGAAAACACAAATTCTATCCGCCTTTATACCGCCCCCGGTTGAACCGCTGCACGCCCCTTGAAATGTAAAATACAATAGTAAGAGTATGGACAACGCCGGCCAAGCCGAAGCGTTATCCGTCGCAAACCCTGTACATGATGCGATGGAGGTCAGCTGAAATGCTGCATTTCTTAGAGCGGTAGGAAAACTATGCGCATTCCCCCCTATAAGAAGATTTATTGCAATGATGAAAGAACACACCACCAACCCGAGCGTATAAAACTTCACAACAGGATTGCGGAAAATTTTCAGAGAACGATTTGCAAAAGATGAATATATCAAACCAAAATGCAGTCCGGAAATATACATGAAAATTATTATTATAACTTCTGCGGAAGAAGAATGATAATAGGCTATTGAACCATTTCTCACACTGAATCCGCCGGTCGCGGCGGTGGACATGGAGTTGTTTATGGCATCAAAAAAACTCATGTGCGAAAAAAAGACAAGACACAGGGTTTCAATTGCAATTATCGCAAGATAAACAATCGTTATAACACGCGCCGTTTTAAAAAGTTTAAACTTGTAATTTTCCTTTGACAAGGCGCTCATTTCAACTTTTGAAAGTTTTACGCTATAAGCATCCTTTGCCGTAGGAAGCACCAGTAACATAAAAGCCACTACCCCCAATCCGCCTATGAAATGTGTAGCACTCCGCCAAAACAATAATCCGTGGGGCAAGGCCTCCACATTTACCAGGATGGAAGAACCTGTTGTAGTGTAACCGCTCACACTCTCAAACCATGCATTTATCAGGGAAAACTCTCCGCCCCATAGCACATACGGCAACATCCCAAACAAACAAGAAAGGATCCAAGCAAAAACCACAACCACGAACCCCTCTTTCAAATTTGGGGTACCGCTCTTTTTAACAAAAATAAGTGGAAATGTACCTGCGGCAAGCGTTATAATTGCACTCAAAAATAAAGGGGAAAATGAAGCATCAAATCCATAACATACAGACACTATGACGCTGACGAACATCATTAATGAGTTGAATACTAACGCAACCCCAATGTTTCTGGATATAACGCCAAGCTTCATAAAATTGAATTATTCTTCTTTGTCAATTGCTTGTTCTCTATGATAATGTCTTTTACGTTGTCGTTCAACTCCTGCATTTCATCGTCACTCTCCAAATTTACGGTATAACTTTTTCTCGTCTGCCTATAATGCTTAATCCCCTTTGTTATCCTCTCAAGAGGATTTATGAAATAAAAGTTAAGATAATAATTAAACAGCAGCAGAAGGATTATCCCTATTGCAACTGCAACTACGCACGGCATGACACTCCTATAGAAGCCCTCGCTAAGATTTTTGGAATTTTCAACAAGAGCTCTTTGAGAAAGCGCACTAAGATGCCCAATGTAGATCCTAAGTTGCATGTACACCGGGTACAATTTGCTAAAATACCAGTTTCCTCTCTGCTGATAGCCCGCCTGCCAAATCTGAGGAGCCTCACTAATTATATGCGCATAAGCAACATACGCATACTTTACGGAATCCGTCATTGCCTTCTCTTCCTTGGTGGTGAACTTACTTCTGACCTCTGACAAAAAACTCACAAATCTTTCATCTTTCTGTATATCAGGAATTTCCGGCAAAACAGCCAGGGAATCTGCCCGAATTTCCTCAAGCAATTTAAAATTATATTCATCCGCGACCTCCAGCAGCATTCTGGAAGTGTTAATGCTTGCAATATTATCCGTCACCAGTTTGGAAACAGACTTTCTCATGGATACAAACTCAAATATTGCAATTACGCTGGACAACAATAATATAAAACCCAGCACTACAAAACCAAGATATATTTTCCTCTTAACAAGCATTTCAATATGCGTCAAACGCCGCAAATGTACAAAAAAGGGGGTGACTTTCATCACCCCCCCTTTTTTTATTAATAATCGACTGCAGAAAAATTACTTAACCTTGTTCATAGCCTTAATAAGGTCCAGAACCTTGTTTGAATATCCCCACTCGTTATCATACCAGGAAACAACTTTCACAAATGTCGGGGCAATCTGAATACCTGCCTTTGCATCAAATATAGAAGTTCTTGCATCACCCAGGAAATCAGAAGAAACAACTGCATCCTCCGTATATCCTAAAATACCTTTTAACTCTCCCTCTGAAGCATCCTTCATTGCCTTGCAAATTTCATCATATGTGGTTGGCTTAGCCAAGTTTACAGTAAGATCAACAACAGAAACATCCAAGGTAGGAACTCTCATTGACATACCTGTAAGTTTACCGTTAAGCTCAGGAATAACTTTTCCAACAGCCTTTGCAGCACCTGTAGATGAAGGGATTATGTTGCCAGCAGCAGCACGTCCGCCTCTCCAGTCTTTCTTAGAAGGACCATCAACAGTCTTCTGAGTTGCAGTGCTTGAGTGAACAGTTGTCATCAAACCATTTACTACTCCAAACTTATCATTAAGAACCTTAGTAATAGGAGCAAGGCAGTTTGTAGTACAAGATGCATTTGATACAATTTGCTGACCTGCATACTTATCTGCGTTTACACCGCAAACAAACATTGGGGTATCATCCTTAGACGGAGCTGACATAACAACTCTCTTTGCACCGGCTTTGATATGAGCCTCTGCCTTCTCTTTGGTCAAGAAAAGACCTGTTGACTCAACAACATATTCAGCTCCAACCTCATTCCACTTAAGGTTAGCAGGATCCATTTCTGAAGTAACTCTGATAGAATTTCCATTAACAATTAATTTGCCGTCCTTAACCTCAATTGTTCCGTTAAACTGGCCATGCATTGTATCATACTTAAGCATGTAAGCCATGTAATCTACATCCAGCAAATCATTAATACCTACAATCTGAATGTCATCTCTTTCCTGTGCGGCTCTGAACACCAAACGACCAATACGTCCAAAACCGTTAATACCTACTTTAATTTTACTCATAAATATTTGTGTTTTAATTAAATAAATTTCTAATTAAGCTCCCGATAGAACACTCTCCAGAAACAATCTCCTTACCCCTCAAAAACCGTGCAAACTTACAACTTTTTTGCACAAATTCATTACCTTTATGGCTTAAAAATTCCAGACGGATACAAATGCAGAAGAAAAAGCTTGAAATACTGATAACTAACGACGACGGATACCATTCAAAAGGATTCAAAACGGCAGTTGAAATTTTTTCAAAATATGGCAATGTGACAGCCATTGCACCAAGGGACTCGCAGAGCGGCAAATCAGCCTCTCTAACAATGGATGTTCCATTATGGCTGAAAAAAATTCATGAAAAAACAGCAGGCAACGGGAACAGCGTTAGAATATACTCATTTACAGGAGCTCCTGTAGATTGCATAAAGATGGCAATGAATAAATTCTTTGACCTCAAACACCTTCCGGATCTTTTGATATCAGGCATAAACCATGGTTCAAATGCTTCTGTAGCAGCTGTTTATTCCGGTACTCTTGGTGCAACCAAGGAGGGTACTATCTACGGAATACCTTCAATTGGATTATCTATCAATACACATAAGGCGGATGCCAATTTTGCGCCGGTAAAAAAGTATATTGGTGTGATTATGAAGAATTTCTTTGCGTGTCCGCCTATTCCGGGAACTTACCTGAATATCAACTTTCCGGATATACCTGTCGGGAAAATAAAGGGAATTAAATTTGCCGAGAGCGGTAACGGGATGTGGCTGGATGAGCTTAACTCATATAAGACACCGCAAGGGAAAGAATATTTTTGGATTTCCGGAGAGTTTCATGACAAAGACACTTCCAAGATTGGGGACCACACAATTGTGGATGCAGGATACATAGCAATAGTACCTCACAAGGTGAATGATACTGATTATGAGGAGAGAAAGAGACTAATGAGCAAGTGGAAATTATGAAATATTACATTATAGCGGGAGAAGCATCTGGAGATTTGCACGGCTCCAATCTGATAAAAGGATTGAAGCAGGCAGAGCCTGATTGTGAAATCAGATGCTGGGGCGGAGATTTAATGCAAGAAGCTGGAGGAACGTTAGTAAGACATTACAAGGATACGGCAATAATGGGATTTTTGGAAGTTGTCCTAAATCTCAATAAAATTCTAAACAATATTGCCTTTTGCAAAGAGGATATTTTAAAATGGCAGCCGGATCTTGTAATTCTGATTGACTATCCCGGCTTCAACTTTAGAATTGCCAAATTTGCTCATAATAAGGGTTTTAAGGTTTTCTACTATATTGCACCAAAGATATGGGCATGGAAGGAGAGCCGCGGAAAACAGCTGAAACGCTATGTGAACAGGCTGTTTATTATTTTCCCTTTTGAAATTGACTACTTCAAAAAAAGATGGAATACAGATGCTATATACCGCGGCAATCCGTTGCTGGATAGTATTGATAATTATCCATTTATAAATGAAAGCAAGGAGTCGTTCTGCAAGCGTGCCGGTATTGTTCCCGACAGATTTATTGCACTTTTGGCGGGAAGCCGCAGAGGAGAGATAGCATATCTTTTGCCAAGAATGCTGGATGTAATTAAGAGATATCCCGGCTACAAATTTTTGCTTGCAACCGCCCCTTCTGTTCCGCTGGAGTTTTACGCAGCAATAATTGAGAAATACAATACAAAAAATCCGGCCGGAAAAATTTCTGTCGGGAAAGACATATTTATTTTAGAGGGTAAAACATACTCCGTGCTTAAGCATTCAGAGGCAGCCATAATAAATTCAGGCACAGCCTCTTTGGAGGCTGCAATCATTGGGGTTCCGCAAGTTGTATGCTATGGTTCCTCTGAAATTACATACCAAATTGCAAAGCACCTTGTAAAGCTACATTATATCAGTCTTGCAAATCTCATCTTGGACAAACAGATTTTTATTGAGCTTATTCAGCACACATGCACTCCGGAACTTATTTCAAAAGAATTGTTCAGGTTGCTTAATGACAAATCCTATGTGGAGCAGATGAAAAAAGACTACTCGGAAGTGCGCAGAGTTCTTGGAGGTGGTGGGGCGTCAAAAGCTGTAGCTGAGGCAATTATAGATGAATACAAACAGTTGTCAAATAATTCTAATAATGAAGATACACGCATATAAATATCAGGGAGCCGGCAATGACTTTGTCATACTGGATAATCGCTCAGGAAAATACAGACTTACCACAAAACAGATTAATTTATTGTGCGACAGACGTTTTGGAATTGGAGGAGACGGTCTTATGCTTCTTGGAAAAAGCAAGAAGTATGACTTTTCCATGCGATATTTTAACTCTGACGGCAAAGAGGGCACCATGTGCGGCAACGGCGGCAGATGCCTTTCTGCATTTGCGGCACAGGTTGGAGTTATTGGAAAAATGCTTGGCAAGGACAAAACCAATAAAGGAATACAGACATTTGAATTTGAAGCTATTGACGGATATCATAAATCCCAGATTTTAAAGAATGCCTTTGCGCAAAATCACAAATCTTCCGCAGGAAACAAAGCAGAAAAAACTGCAAAAGAGTGCATTGTAAAACTTAAAATGAAAGATGTAGACGAGTGTAAAAAATACTCCCCAACCGCATACTTTTTAAATACCGGCTCCGCGCACTACGTTGAGTTTGTAAAGGATGTAAAAAATTATCCTGTCGCTGAGAAAGGGAAGTATTGGAGATGGCATAAAGATTTTAAAGGCGGCACCAATGCAAATTTTGTTTCGGGCACAGAAAACGGCCTGTTTGTAAGGACTTATGAAAGAGGAGTAGAAGCTGAAACCTTTGCTTGCGGCACAGGTATAACAGCCAGTTGCATAGCAGCTTATACAGACGGATGCAAGAGATATGTCTTCTGCAAAAAAACTCCGGCAGGCAACAACGTTAAGTTTAATGCGCAGGCTCTTGGAGGAAAATTGTCTGTAGAATTTGTTGAGAAAAACGGAAAGTTCACGGAGGTCTATCTGACCGGACCCGCTACATTTGTATTTGAATGTGAAGTTGAAATATAATTTTTAACGGCATATTCTTATATAATTTTATTAGGCTTATTTTTATATCGTAATGGCTGATAATTATCTGGAGAAAAAATTTGAAGAGATGCAAAACGGCAAAAAGAGAAAGAGCGCCGCAAAGAAAACTCACATCTCAATAGATTCCCTTTTGCTTAAAAACAGAAGTTGCCGAGGATATGACTCTGCCTATAAAGTATCTGATAATGAATTGCTAAGCATCATTGACGTCAATACAAAAATTCCGTCCGCACGCAATCAGCAAGTTCTTAGGTTTAAAATTTTGACCAAATCAAATAGTCAAACATCCGGAGATGTAGACTTTATTACCAATAACATTAAGCTTGCAGGCGCTCTTCCAGAGCTCCATCTGCCATTTAAGGGCACCGAGCCAAATGCCTATATTCTAGTTTATACTACGGTTCCAGAGAGTAAATGGGTATATGTAGATTTAGGAATTTCTGCACAAAGCATGTTGCTCAAAGCTGTTGATTTAGGACTCAACGGAATCTGCATTGGGGCATTTAACAAAGAGGCTATATCCTCACATTTTAAGATTGCTAAAGATATTGCGCCTCTGATGGTTATAGCAATAGGAAAAAGCATTGAGCATTTTCAGCTGCTGCCAATTACAGAGAAAGAAAATCATAATTATTTCCGCGAGAATGGCGTACACTTTGTACCCAAAGTCAAACTTTCAGATTTAATAATCTAACAGTCATACCTGCGGCCTGCGCAAAATCTCGGTAACGTTAATATTCCCTAGGGCCAAATATTTTTGTCCCGATGCGGACAAGAGTGCTGCCGTTTTGAATTGCTATTTTGTAATCTTCAGTCATGCCCATGGAAACTTCCTTGAATGACGGAGCTAATTCAGGATGAGCTTGTTGCATTGTCTTAAAGAAGCCTTTTAAGTGGGTAAACTCACTTTTAATTTCCTCATTATCTTCTGTGAAAGTAGCCATTCCCATCAACCCGCAGATGGTAGTATTCTTTAACGGAGACACTTTAATTTTCTCAAGCAAAGCGGAGACCTCTTCATCAGAAAAGCCCTGTTTGCTTTGCTCTTTTGCAATGAACATTTCCAGAAGGCAATTGGCATGAAGATTACTGCGCTCTGCATAACTGTCTATCTCATAAAGCAATTTCTCAGTATCAACTGAATGAATAAGCTTTACGTAAGGGACAACCATCTTTATTTTATTGCTCTGCAGATGTCCAATAAAATGCCACTCAATATCTGTCGGGAGCACCTTAACTTTTTCTGCAAGTTCCTGAGGTCTGCTCTCTCCAAAAATTCTCTGTCCCGCATTATAAGCCTCAATAATTCTATCGGGGGCATGAAATTTAGAAATTGCCACAAGCTTAGTCTCTTGTGGCAACTCCTTTTTTAACTCTAATATTTCTGACGCTATACTCATATTTCCATCTCCGCGTTCCTGCGCTACTTTATTTTCTAACTGTTAGACACTTGCTTTAACAGCACTCTATCTGCGTTTAGCCTGGTCTCTCTGAGCCTTTTCCTGCTCTTTAATCATCTGGTCAAGACGCTCACGGAATTTAGATTTCTTTGCCGTTTTAGAAGATGCCGCCTTTGCCTTCAATTGTTCATATAGTTTTTTCTCATCCACAAAATATTTGCGAATAATCCAAGTCTGAAGAATCGTCAGCAAGTTGGTCAGCATGTAATAATAACTCAATCCTGCGGAGAAATTGTTACACAAAACCAACATGAAAATTGGCATAAAATAGAGTTGCATTCCCTTCATGCCAGGCATCTGGCTGCTATCCGGCATTTGGTCCATATTCATCTTTGAATAGAAATACATGGAAACAGCCATCAGCAATGCAAATAAACTTACATGATTTCCGTACAGCGGAATATTTGTTCCAAAATTCCATATAGAGTCATAACCGCTTAAATCAGAAGCCCATAGAAAAGCATGCTGACGCAACTCGAATGATACAGGGAAGAAGCGGAACATTGCAAACAGGATAGGAATCTGCAGCAACATTGGAAGACATCCTCCCATCATGCTGACACCCGTTTTGCTATAGAGAGCCATTGTCTCTTGCTGCTTCTTCATCGCATCCTCTTTGCGAGGATATTTCTTGTTAATCTTGTCAATTTCCGGCTTCAGCACTCTCATCTTAGCAGATGACATATATGATTTGAATGTCAGAGGATAAAGAACAAGTTTCAGCAAAATGGTCATTATCAAGATAATGATACCATAACTGGAAATAAATCTTCTTAAGAAATCAAAGAAGTTGATAATTACCACTCTGTTTATCCACCCTATGATATTCTTGCCAAGGAATATGACTTTTTCAAATCCATATCCGTAGCTCTTTAATTCTTTATACAAGTTTGGCCCAAAGTAGATGTGCAGAGGTATCGTAACATCCTCTCCCCCCGCATACTCCAGCTGCATGTGCGCGCTGCAGTCAAACAAATTTTTCTGAGGATCTTCCTTTGGGAAAAATTTGTATGCCAAATTGCCCGATGCAAAGCTATTGTCTGCCATCATGATAGCAGAGAAAAATTGCTGATGAAAAGCAAACCACTGAACTCTGGTAGGAATTTTCTTATCGCTATCCCCTTTTCTCATTCCCAAGTTTTCCACTGATTTATCATTAGGGAACTTGTAATTTACTGTAGAGTAGTTCTTTTCATTATCATATCCGCGCTCAAAACGTGAAACTTTCAAATTCCAATCCAGCTCCAGCTGACTTTCATTTCTCGGCACAATTTTGTTCATGCCGTGAGCAATAATTTTATACCCCAGCAGATAACTATCGTGAGGCAAAGTATAAACATAATCTAAATACGCACCATCTCTAAAATTCAGGCGGAATGTAACTGAAGTATCAGACTGAGCCGTCTTTGTAAAGTTAAAATTCTCTGTGTTAATTCTCTGATCTGCAAAGAACACCAGAGACATATGAGAATATTTTTCTTTTACAAGATAAAGAGCGGCACTGTCATAAGTTACGTACTTTTTTACAAGCACCTGGTGAACTTGAGCTCCCTTTGATGAAAAGTCAATCTTTAACTTGTTGTTTTCCAACGTGCAAAGCTCTTCCGCTCCTTTTGACGCCCTCTCCAAAAGCGTATCCGTATATGCCGGACCTTCTGCTTTGTTTACAGCCGCTGCGGTAGAATCTTTTGAAACCGAAGCAATTGCAGAGGTATCTTTTGTCTGTCCTGCATACATGGAATTCTTTAAAGAATCCGCAACTCTTATAGAGTCTGCAATGCGCGGATTTGTAAGAGCCTCAACCCTTGCCAAAGAATCTTTTAAAGCCAGCTCCTTAGCCTGCTTCTTATATGACCATGAATTATACCAGCTAAATCCAATAAGGATTGCTCCAATAAGGACAAAGCCGATTACTGTATTTTTTTGCATTTAAGATTTTCTAAATGACTGTGAATAAATGAGATTAAAAGTTTTTATCAATCATTTTAATCTTGTTCTCCAGCTGCTTAAGTTCTTCCTTGCCGGCAGCTATCTTCTTCTTGATATCTTCCTTAATCAAGTCAGCGTTCTTAGACTTTGCAAGGAATCCCATATTATTTTCCAACGTGGAAATATCAGATTCAACCTTATGGAATTTTGCAAGAAGCTTCTCTCTCTCAAAGCGGATTCCCCTATCGCCTTTGCCAGAGGATTTTGCATCAGTAATGAGTCTCTTTAAACGGCTCATTTTCTTCTCCTCTTCTGGATCTCTCAAATCTTTAAAATTAAGATTCAATGCCTCATCATATTCCTTAACAATACTCTCCTTCTCTTTGAAAGGGACAAAACCAATACCGTTCCATTTCTCCTGGAATTCCCTTAAAGCCGCAATATTCGCATCTTTGGATTCTTTAAGAACATATGCTTTAATCTGCTCAATAAGAGCGCGTTTTGCAGTAAGATTTTCATTAAACTGCTCATCCTCGCCGCCAAAATGTTTTGCTTTTTTATCAAAGAAAGCATCACATGCAGCACGGAATCTTTTCCAAACAACATCTGACTGTTTCCTGGCTACAGGGCCAACTGACTTCCATACCTTTTGAAGATTAATAAGCTGATCTGTCGTTTTCTTCCAATCTTCACTAGCCATAAGCTTCTCTGCCTCTGCGCACAAATCCTCTTTCTTCTTAAGATTCTCCTGCATAACATCCTTAAACTTAGCATAATAATCACGCTTTGCATTATAGAACTTATCACATGCAGCCCTGAATCTATCGTATATTTTCTGATTGTCTTTCTTGGAGGCAAAACCTATAGTCTTCCACTTTGCCTGCAAATCTTCCATCTTCTTAGAAAGCGCATTCCACTGACTGGATTCTTCAGGCTTCTCCTCTGCAATCTTCTCCGCGCTATCACACAGATCATTCTTTCCTGCAAGATTTTTCTTCTGCTGTTCCTTCAAATTTTCAAAGTATTCCTGATGTTTCTTGTTAATCAGAGATGTAGCGGCTTTAAACCTCTCCCAAATAGGCTCCCTTTGGTCTTTTGCAACCGGACCAAGATCTTTCCACTCCTCATGAAGTTTTTGCAATTCATTAAATGCGTTAACAACATTTTTTGCATTTACAAGATTCTCAGCTTTCTTGCACAATTCCGTTTTTGCTTCCAGATTTTTCTTAAAGTCAATATCACGGAACTCATTATTGATTTTTATATAGTCGTAGAATTTCTCAATAGTATGATTATAATTCTCCCATAAATCCTTTGCCTTCTCTTGAGGAACTGCTCCCAGAGCCTTCCACTTTGCCTGTAACTCTCTGAATGCAGGGAAAGTATGGTTGACATCCTCCGCCTTCTCCAATAACTTATTTATATCATCTATGATACCTAGTTTTAATTTTAAGTTTTCCTCTTTTCCCTTCTCCTGCTCCTTTGTGTAACCGGCTCTCTCAACTTTATACTTTGCATACAACTCCTTAAATCCCCTCTCAATTTCTGCAAAAGGGTTGTTAGAAATAGTCTCTTCACCCTCCTCTGTCTTCTTTACCTCACCTGCAGTCGCAGCATCCTCGCTCCCCGGCTGCATAAACATGCCAGATGCAACCTTCTCTTTTTTAAGAACTTTATAGAATGATGCCTTGATAATGTCGGCATTTTTATAAAGTTCCTGCTGGTCTCCTCTTTCAATCATTTCCTGAAACAGGCGCAGTATTTCACTTAAACTTTTTGTTGAATAATCAACAACAGATCCATCTAGAATCTCATGTGCATGAGCCTCTGGTTTCTGCTCAGTATCAGCCTTTTCAACAGTAGTTGCTGTCTTAACTTCAGCCTCCTTTACTTCACCATTCTCTTGCGCATTTAAAGCGGTAGTTTTCTCTTCCATGAAAATTTATTTTTTAGTTCATTTATATCCCACAAATATAACTAAAAAAGAGTTATAAAAAGTTGTTTTTAATATCTTTGTAAGGGATTTGAATTTTATAAAAATGGCACGGACAAAAATTTCTGTCGAGAATAAAAAAAAGACAGTTGCAAAATCGACAGCTAAAAAGAAAAACGCATCTGCAAAAAAGGCTGCTGCTAAAAAATCTCATCTTAGAATAGATATATTAACAGCTGTGCCTGAGTTGCTTACAAGTCCGTTAAATTTTTCCATAGTTGAGCGCGCAAAGAAAAAAGGGTTAGTAAAGATTTTCATTCACAACATAAGAGACTATGCCAAAGGCAAGTACAAAAAAGTAGATGATTACAGCTACGGCGGAGACGCAGGAATGGTCATGATGATTGAACCTGTTTACACCCTCATAACAAAGTTGAAAAAGCAGCGCAAATATGATGAGATAATTTATCTTACTCCCGATGGTGAAGTCTTTAACCAACAGATAGCCAACCAATTATCCCTTAAGAAAAACATCATTCTTCTTTGCGGACATTACAAAGGCATTGACCACCGCATCCGTGAGCACCTGATAACCAAAGAGATATCAATAGGAGACTACGTACTGAGCGGAGGAGAAATTGCTGCCGCCGCAATCTCAGATACAATTATAAGACTGTTACCAGGCGCCCTGTCAGACGAGACATCAGCTCTTTCTGATAGTTTTCAGGATAATCTTTTATCTGCCCCAATCTACACAAGGCCGGCTGATTTTAATGGATGGAAAGTCCCTGACGTCCTTCTATCCGGCAATCATGATAAAATTGCGCAATGGAATGACGAGCAATCTCTTGCACGTACAAAAAAACTCCGTCCGGATCTGCTAAAGTAAAATACCTTCCCACAAGCCCTCGCTTTATTTTGCGGCACAATCTTGTTATGCAAGTCATTTGAAAAGTTTCGCTCTGCCAAGTAATGATAACAAGCCGAAGGCCCGCGACCGAAGGGAGCGTGCAGCTCCGCGGCGCAAGTGGACAAAAAAAAGACCGTCAGAATCGGATGATCCTGACGGTCTTAAA
>LAHS01000974.1_pt1 | contig 63744 bp, 63 predicted proteins | sample 329651 | NCBI WGS metagenome assembly LAHS01 (sample SAMN03275699, study PRJNA271635) | activated sludge metagenome | isolation source: sample C-1 Sludge from hydrolytic chamber (first chamber) of Anaerobic...
TTTTGTCCCAGCCTCTTTTTAGTAGTGCCAGTCGAAAGACGTGCCCATGGAAAGTGAAGTGGATTTTACGTAATAGAATAGCGCATGATGGTGTGCACTTTTTCAGACAGTCCTTTATATGAGCTACTTCCTTTAAATGAAAATTTTATTAAGTTTTTGTATAGAATATTTACCTAGTAAAAAAGAATTGCTTCTAGGAAACTTTTAAGCTAAGATGAGTACAATAAGAAAAAGAGAAAAGGAAGAAGGACTTGGAAGGATCAATATTATTCGCCTTAGGGTTAACCCTTTTTGCTGGACTTGCAACAGGAGTAGGGAGCTTAATAGCATTTTTTACATCACGCACAAATACAAAATTTTTATCAATAGCCCTTGGATTTTCCGCTGGTGTTATGATTTATGTATCACTTGTGGAAATATTCGTAAAAGCAAAAGATGCTTTAACGAATGCTTTAGGTACAACTAACGGTTATTGGTTAACGATTGCAGGTTTCTTTGGCGGAATGTTATTTATAGCATTGATTGATAAATTTATTCCTAAATCGACTAATCCACATGAGGTTAAGCTTGTTGAAGATGTTAATGCCGTAAAACCACAGGTAGATGAAAACCATCTGATGAAGATGGGCGTTTTCACGGCTCTTGCCATTGGGATTCATAATTTCCCTGAAGGTATTGCGACATTTATGTCCGCCATAAACGATCCGAATGTTGGTATTGCTATTGCAATTGCTGTAGCCATTCATAATATTCCAGAGGGAATTGCTGTATCAGTACCTATTTTTTTTGCTACAGGGAATCGTAGAAAAGCGTTTAAACTATCATTTTTATCCGGGTTAGCAGAGCCTGTTGGTGCGCTAGTAGCGTATTTGCTATTAATGCCTTTTTTAACAGACGTCATGTTTGGGATTGTATTTGCCGGTGTTGCCGGAATTATGGTCTTTATATCATTAGATGAGCTACTCCCCGCTGCACAGCGCTACGATGAAACACATTTATCGATGTATGGATTAGTTGCAGGAATGGCTGTAATGGCTATTAGTCTAGTATTATTAGCATAATTAAATGAAAAAGGAATCTAGTCAATGGATATCGGCTAGATTCCTTTTTTATACTTCTATTAATTTTTTAACTGTTTCCAAGCAATCATAAAAAGTGTTAAATGGCTCGTAAGGAACTTGTAAATCTTTACAGCGGTCGATTAACTGTTCTCTAGCTAATACTAAATCCGCTTGTTTAGCAGCTTCAAAATCAGAAATAGAGTCACCAATAACAATTTTGAAATGATCGGGCTGTGCCATTTGACGCATAACAGTTGGTTTACAGCATCCGCAACTTTGTGTTGTAAACTTTGCGCATTGTGCATCGCAGCTATTTGGATAAACTATAGTAATTTGCTCTCCAGAAAAGTCAGCACTATTGCAATAAACCCCTGAAAATGGACCAAATTTTTCAAGCATTGGTTGTATGAAAAAATCCACCCCTCCACTGACAATGTAAAAGGGAATATGGTGTTCCTGTGCATAGTGAACGAATTCTCTAAAGCCTTCACGAATAACAGCGGTCTCCAATAAATATTGAATGATGTCGTCTTTTTGGTTAGTTGATAATAGTTCAAACATAGCTGTAATACCGTCTTTAAAGCTTATTGTTTGGGCCATCATCGCCTTTGCAATTTTCTCAGATTGTTCAGGGACAAAATGCGTCATAAGTGAGACGATATTATCCGTTTCAGTTATAGTGCCGTCAAAGTCGCAAAATATAATTGGTTTCAAGTTACAGCCTCCTTCAAGAAAAAACGCCTACTTTGAAGTAGACGTTGTAAATTTATATTACTTGTACACCATGCTCATCGGCCTTCGTTAGAATGATATGATGTTCTGGGAATTTTGCTTGCATTGTTGCAACAAAGTCTTCGGCAATAGCAGTAGGAATGATGGAAATTAGGGTCGGACCAGCGCCACTTAACGCTGTACCATATGCACCATTTGCTTTAGCAGCTTCTTTAATCTCCGCATACTGTGGTATTAATGTTGAACGGAAAGGCTCATGGAACAAATCAGCTTCCATATAGTGCCCAGCACGTTCAAAATCTCGAACCATTAATGATGCAGCTAGCATATTTGCATTTGCAGAAGCACGTACTGCATACGCCCGATTAAATTGTTTTGGTAATACCGAGCGAGACTCACTCGTTTTCAACTCCACATCAGGGACATAAACAACAAATGAAGCATTGATATCATTGACATGGAAAGTATCAACAATACCGTTTTCATCCATTGAAGATATAGTTAAGCCTCCAAGTACTGAGGCAGTAGCATTATCAGGATGCCCTTCAATCTGAGAAGATAGATTTAACTTATCTTGCACAGTTAACTTCAAATCGCATAATTGGTTGGCTAGTTCAATACCCGCAACAATAACGGCTGCACTACTGCCCAAACCACGAGCTAAAGGAAGTTCGCTTGCCATTTCAACACGGCAAGTAGGTAAATTCTTCTTATACTGATCAGCGATTTTTTTGGCAATAATGTATAGTAAATGTTGTTCAAGCTCAAATTCACTAGGACCGTTGTCATCGAGATGTATAATCTCCCAACTATCCTGTAGGGAAACATCTAATTTCAAGTAAAGAGACAAGCCGAGTCCAATAGAATCAAAGCCAGGACCTAAATTGGCTGTGCTCCCAGGAACGGTGATTTGCCACTTTTTACTCATAGTACGCCCTCAATGTATTTACGGATTTCTTCTTCATCATTTTTTAGAGCAACAACGTCTACTGTTGAAACGTTCATTGCCGTGTCAGGATCTTTTAAGCCGTTACCTGTAAAGACTGTCACGACTTTTGAGCCTTTGGCAATTTTACCGTTTTCAACAGATTTAATAACACCTGCTAATGATGCAGCTGAACCAGGCTCAACAAAAATGCCTTCAGTTCCTGCAATTAGCTTATAAGCTGCTAAAATTTCTTCGTCTGTTACAGAGTCAATAATGCCGCCAGACTCATCTCGTGCTGCTTCAGCATACTGCCAGCTAGCAGGGTTACCGATACGGATAGCTGTTGCAACTGTTTCTGGGTTAGCGATTGGTTCACCTTTTACAATTGCTGCGGCACCTTCTGCTTCAAAGCCGTACATTTTTGGTAAACCTGAAGCTTTGACATCATTATATTCTTTAAAGCCTTTCCAGTAAGCAGTAATATTGCCTGCGTTACCAACTGGAATGCATAAATAGTCTGGAGCAGATCCCAAAGCATCTACAATTTCAAAAGAAGCTGTTTTTTGCCCTTCGATGCGATATGGGTTAACTGAGTTAACAAGTGCTACAGGTGTTGTTTCACTCACTTGACGCACGATGTTTAAAGCATCATCGAAATTACCATCAATTTCAATAATTTTTGCACCATACATTGTCGCTTGTGCTAATTTACCAAGGGCTACTTTCCCTTTAGGAATAACAACAATAGATTGAATACCTGCACGTGTTGCATAAGCTGCAGCTGCAGCTGAAGTATTGCCTGTTGAGGCACAAATAACACATTTACTACCGTCTTCAATAGCTTTTGCTACGGCAAATACCATACCACGATCTTTGAAAGAACCAGTTGGATTTGCACCTTCTATTTTACCATACAGCTCAATACCAAGCTGTTTAGAAAGATTAACTAAATGTATAAGAGGCGTATTGCCTTCGTTTAATGTTAGAGCAGGTGTATTTTCTGTTACGGGTAAAAATTGTTTATATTCTTCAATAAGGCCTTTCCACATAACGTAACGATCTCCTTTTGTTCTTATAGAAAGAACAGTTGTTTTTGTATAAGAGACATTTTAACGCAAATGACCATATATTTTCAATAGCAATTAATAAATTGTCTAAACAATTCGGTCATTTGAATTTTACTTGTCACTTTCTTGAAACAACTGTATAGTAAACTTGCAATGTAAAGTCAAGTGTAAAGACAGGTGGTTAAGATGACAACAATTAAGCAAGAACAATCTATATCACGTAACAAGCTTTTGGGTGTAGCAGGTGTTGGCTGGCTCTTTGATGCAATGGACGTCGGTATTTTATCTTTCGTTATTACAGCGCTCGCGGTAGATTGGGATTTAACTAAGAGCCAGATGGGCTGGATTGGTAGTATCAATTCTATAGGAATGGCAGTTGGTGCACTCCTCTTTGGTATTTTTGCAGATAAAGTTGGTCGTAAGCAAGTGTTTATGTGGACGCTTATATTATTTTCTGTGGCAAGTGGTATTTCGGCATTTACAACAACTTTAATCGCATTTATGGCATTACGTTTTTTAGTAGGGATGGGACTCGGTGGAGAGCTACCGGTAGCATCTACGCTTGTTTCTGAAAGTGTGGAGGCAAAGGAACGTGGAAGAGTAGTGGTATTACTAGAGAGCTTTTGGGCAGCAGGCTGGCTTATTGCCGCACTGATTTCTTATTTTGTTATCCCAACATGGGGCTGGCGTGTCGCTTTGTTATTAACAGCAATTCCAGCAGTGTACGCTATATACCTGCGTTGGCATTTACCAGATTCACCACAGTTTACTGCGAAGGCTGAATCTAAAAAACGTAGCATCTTTCTCAACATACGTGATGTATGGTCGAAAAAATATGCCCGCTCGACACTTATGTTATGGGTGCTATGGTTTACAGTAGTATTCTCGTATTACGGTATGTTTTTATGGTTACCGAGTGTAATGGTCGGCAAAGGTTTTGATATGATTACTAGCTTTAAGTATGTGTTGATTATGACTTTAGCACAGCTTCCGGGTTACTTTACAGCGGCATGGTTTATTGAAAAATTTGGACGTAAATTTGTACTTGTTTCCTATTTAATTGGAACCGCTGTAAGTGCTTTCATTTTTGGTAATGCAGAAACAATGGCAGTGCTATTAACATCAGGAATGCTACTATCATTCTTTAATTTAGGCGCATGGGGAGCACTCTATGCATATACACCAGAACAGTACCCAGCCGTTATTCGTGGTACAGGTGCAGGAATGGCTGCCGCAGTTGGGCGAATTGGCGGTATTTTTGGCCCATTATTGGTTGGATCATTGCTAACGGCAGGCTATGATATCGGTTTTATTTTTGCAATTTTTTGTGGTGCCATCATTATAGGGGTTATTGGTGTCATATTTTTAGGTACAGAAACGAAACAAATGGAACTGGAATAGTAAACATAAGGAAAGTCTTGGGTTCAATTTGAATCCAAGACTTTTTTAAAATCTCCTTTATTAAATACATAAAAATTATGTTTTATTTATTTTTATGCACTTTTTTCTAAAATATGTTAAAATTTCAATTCGTAGATTACTTGTTATCCAGCTACTAAGTTGATAAAGATACTTTGGATATGATAAATATAGAGATTTTATGTCATTTTATTATGAACTAGCGCGTTAGTGTGTTAATACATTAAAGATTTTTCTGAAAAGTCATTGTATTCAAATTGCAATCATGATACTGTATTTTTAATCGAATTTAGAGTCAGTAGGGAATAATCTCCATTCGTGATAATTTCTTTGAAAGAAAGGTTGTTAGGAATGAGTATAAATGAAAATATAAAGAAAAGATTTGTAAGACTGTCAAAAGGACAACGTAAAGTTGCGCAATTTGTTATGAGTAATCCAACGGTTGTTATTGCCAATGGGGCAGCTGAAGTGGGTAGACAGGCAAATGTTAGTGAATCAACCGTTATTCGTTTTTGTTATGCAATGGATTTGTCAGGTTATGTGGAGCTACAAGAAGAGATTAGAAGTTATTTAAACTCACAACATGAAAGTGTTCCTCCTCAACAAACATATACGGCGAGCAAGCAAAGAACTTCAAGCTTTGCTAAAATCATGCAACGTGATATGCAAAACATTCAAGATACAATACATCTGGTGAACGATAAGGTGCTTCAAAAAAGCTCTAAATGGATGCATGAAGCGGATACAATTTATATTTTGGGTACAAGACAAGCAGCCTCTATTGCTAATTGGTTATCGTATACGTTGAAAACTTTACGACCAAATGTAAAGCAACTACGTACAGATTCAGATGATCTTGTTCAACAAATCAACAGCATGGGCGAACGTACTACATTAATTGTTTTTTCGTGTGATAAACACTCCAATGATGTGAAAACGATTGTTGAAATAGCGAAAATGAAAAAAGTGAAAATTATTGCTATTACAGGATCGGCGTTGTCACCAATAAGAGACTATGCAAGTGCCTTATTTGCATTAGGTTTAAAAAATCAATCCTCTTTAGATATGGTACCTGTTCTATTTTCATTTATGCATGCTCTTATTGAGGAAATGGTTAGTCATGATAAAGAGCGATATGCTCAATATCAACAATCTTATGAACAAGTAGAAAATAATTTATTATTTTTAGATGTAGCAAGAGAAAAGCAAGTATTTTGATAAAGTATAGCGTATAGATGGAGTAATATGCTCATCTATACGTTTTTAGTTCTCAAGGTAGAGAAAAGTAAAAAGATGTCCAACTAAAATATTAGACATCCTTGAAAAACAATTTATAAAATTTTACTTAAACTATATTCGGCCTTGAATGTATCATTTAGTTTAATAGCATTGACGCGAGTTCCTTCGTGTTCGTAACCAAGTTTTTTAAATAACTGTAATGCGGCATCATTATGCTCCATAACAGATAATTCGAGGCGAGAGATATTTCTTTGGCTAGCCCAATCTTCCACTGCTTTCATAAGTGCTGAGCCGATACCTTTTCGTTGGTGCTCTTCTTTCACAGCCAAGTGGATTGAGGCAACATGTTTGGCTTTAGAGTGCTTATAACCATGAATTACTGCATAACCTGCAAACGTGCCATTTAAAATGCAAAGCAAAATTGTACGGTTTTTTAATTGCTTCCAATAAGCTAGGTTTTTTCTAAGTTGTTGTACAGTTAGCTCTAACTCATTTTCGACATTATACAAAAAGTCAGTTTGTTGAAGGATTTCTTCCTGTAAAAGAATAAATGCTCTAGCATCTGATGCTTCAATCGCTCGGATTATGTACGCAGAAGTATTTTCGTTATTTTCAGAAATATGATCCGTCGATATTTTCTCCTGTGTGCGAGAAAATGTGACACTTGTACCTAATTTGACATCTATGACATAATAACCTGCATTTGTCCAAGATAAAAAATGCGTAAGAGGGGGCTTAGTTTTTTTCCACCAGCTCTTATTTAAATAAGCAGCATTGGGTAAGGCTTGTCCCATAATGTTTTCTAATGCGCTAAAGGATAAAGTAATTTCACTTTGCGAAGCCACGTCAAAATAGCTTGCCAAAGGAATATACTTTTTTTCCATCTTCTTTGTCATCACAATCCCCATTCCTGTAATTCCTAAAAATTTTGACTACATGATAATAGCATAAAATTATCGTTTCTTGTATAAAAATCACAACTATCTATCTATCTAAAATAAGGAAATTTATGTTTAACATAGGAAATCAAAAAAATCCATGGTAAAAAATAGATAAACTATTAAATGGAGTGAAATACTTTTATTATAGTATAGTGTAGCGTGAATGAACAACAACATAGTTTTCAAAAGTCGCGTATGATGAAAGTTTTACTTTATATCATGTTCTTTCATAAATTATGTTAAAATAAATGAAAATGTAGAAGTCATTTAGGAGGAAAAGTATTAATGAGCAAAGTTTTAGTTTTCGGACATAAAAACCCTGATACAGATACAATTACATCTGCAATTGTATACGCATATTTAAAGCAACAAATTGGAGTAGAAGCTGAAGCAGTACGTCTTGGCGAATTAAACAATGAAACAAAATATGCACTAGACAAATTTGGCTTTGAGGCACCGCGTTTTATTTCTTCTGTAGTAGGGGAAGCGGAAAAGGTGATCCTTGTAGACCATAATGAATTCCAACAATCGGCAGATGGGATTGAGGAAGTACAAATTACAGAGGTAATTGATCACCATCGTATTGCAAACTTCCAAACAGCTGACCCATTGTATTACCGTGCAGAGCCAGTTGGTTGTACAGCGACTATTTTAAATAAAATTTTCAAAGAAAATGATGTTGTAATACCAGCAAATATTGCAGGGTTAATGTTATCAGCTATTATTTCTGACACATTACTGTTCAAATCACCAACTTGTACACAACAGGATGTAAAAGCTGCGGAGGAACTTGCAAAAATCGCCGGTGTTGATGCTGCGGACTATGGACTAGCCATGTTAAAAGCAGGTGCTGATCTTTCAGATAAATCTTTAGAGGATCTTTTGTCTTTAGATGCAAAAGAGTTCCAGTTTGGTGAATATAAATCTGTTGTTGCCCAAGTGAATGCTGTTGATATTAACGATGTGCTTGGTCGACAAGAGGAATTAGAAATTCTTTTAAATAAAAATGTTGCTGACAATGGTTTAGATTTATTCTTCTTCGTTGTAACAGATATTTTAAATAATGATTCAACAGCTGTTGCAATAGGACAAGTAGCAGAAGCGGCAGCAAAAGCATTTGGTGCAGAGCTGACAAACAACCGTGTTGTTTTACCAGGTGTTGTATCTCGTAAAAAACAAATCGTTCCAGTATTAACGGATGCATTAAAATAAAATCGTGTAGTATTGCCCAAACTGAAGAATTAGGTTGGGCTAAAATGGGAAAAAGTGTTAGATTGACTACCATCAATCTAACACTTTTTTTGCTATGTCATTTCATTGATGTCTGCGTCTTGTGCGTTCCGGCTTGCATCACTAGTTACGCTATCATCAACCAGTGCCTTATTAATCAAGCTTTAATGGTTGAACTGCTGGACCTTCTAACACTTCACCTTGGGCATTAAAACGGGAACCGTGGCAGGGGCAATCCCATGTCTCATCCGCTTCATTCCACTTTGTTTTACAGCCTAAATGCGTACAAGTCGGGGCATTTCCATTTTTAATATAGCCTGTGACTAGTTCCTTTGCCACGAAGCCTCCGACTTTCAGCATTTGCATAAACTGCGCACCAAATTTTGTACGTGCAGGCGAATAAAGCATACTTGCATCGTTGTTCTTTGCAGTACCTGTAATAAGTGAAGACAGTAAATCTCCAGCGACGAATGAATTAGAAATCCCCCATTTGCGATATCCTGTTGCGATAAAGACATTTGGTAAGGACTGCGTAATTTTGCCGACATAAGGCACCATATCGGGTGTTTCGATATCTTGAGCCGACCATCTATAAAGTGGTTCCTGCCCAAAATGTACTTTCATTTCATTTTGAATGGCATCGTAAAAGGGCTTCGTATTGGCCGTTTCACCTGCGATATGATTAGCCCCTCCAAGAAGTAAATAGTGCTCATCGTTTATAGTAGTCGTTCGAATAGAACGTGAAGGAAAATCAACTGATAAATACTGTCCTTGGTATGTTTCCGTTATTTTACTGGCAACCATATAAGAACGGTTATTAGAAAGCTTGAGAAGTTGTAAACCTTTGAATGCTTCAATTGGGTAATGTGTGCACAAAATAAGCTTATTATATTGAACCGATATATTTTTTTCGGTATGTAAGTCATTTTGTGCTATCCGTAATTGCTGGACACGTGTGTTTGCATATAGTTTCGCGCCCATTGATAATGCCTCTTTTATAAGAAAGTTACTTACAATTACAGGGTTTATTTGAGCTTGCTGCGATATGCTAAGTGCCTTTGTAATAGGGAAAGGGAGCTCCGTTTCAGAAGTAATCTTTGCCTTTATATTTAATACTTTATAGGCATTCCACTCTTTTAATAATTGTGAGTAACCTTCTTTTGTTTGACAATACAGGTATGAGTCAACTGGCTGAATGGACTCTTTAGGCAGGAATTGTAAAGCTTTCTCTACAGCATGTTGATTTAAATGATAGTAGAGCCTAGCATCATTTACAGAAAGCTTTTCGAGAAGATTTGCGTAGACTAAGCCATGCTGTGCAGTTAATTTACCTGTTGAATGACCAGTCGTACCATGACTAAGCTTTGAGTTTGCCTCTAGTAGTACAACATCGACACCTGCTTTTGCTAATACATAAGCGGTATATAGTCCAGTCAATCCTCCTCCAATAATACAAACATCACATTTAGTCGAAGCTGTTAAAGATGGCAAGGAAACCGAGTCGGTTGTTGCAAGCCAAAGAGATTGTGTCATACATAACCCTCACAGTGTTTTTACGTTCAGTATGGAGATAGCTTTGAAAATTTATGCAATGAAGCATAAAAATTGCTCGAAGAGAGCATGTGTCGTTACAATGTAGCAAAAGGAGCGTGTTTTTATGAAAATTGAAATTTGGTCAGATTATGTTTGTCCTTTTTGCTACATTGGCAAAAAACAATTGGAAAAAGCAATTCAGGATACAGGGTTTGAGGGCCAAGTGGAGCTTGTTTATAAAAGCTATCAACTTGACCCGACAACACCAGCGGATACGAATGAGTCTATCTACGAATCTTTGTCTCAGAAATATAGTATGACATTAGAAAAAGCGAAAGAAATGACACAAGGTGTGGCAGCTCGCGCAAAAGAAGTAGGCTTACATTATAATTTTGATCAGATGATGGCAGAAAACACATTAAAAGCACATCGACTTGTGAAATGGGCTGAACAACAGGGTGACGCTAGTGAATTAGTTGAAGCGCTGTTACATGGCTATTTTATCGATGGAAAGCGCATAAGTCATGATGAGGTATTAGTGGCAATCGCAGAACAAGTTGGTTTTAAGCGTGCAGATATTGAAAAAGTTCTTGCTAGTGATGAATTTAAAGGTGATGTCGAAGTAGATATACAAGAAGGGCTTCAGCTTGGTGTACGAGGTGTTCCATTCTTTGTGCTAAATCGTAAATACGGTATTTCAGGAGCACAACCGCAAGAGGTGTTTGAAAATACTTTGCGTAAAGTAGCGGAGGAAGAAGGCTTACAACCAGGGTTAAAGATGGAAGGCTCTGGAGATGCAGGCGTTTGTACAGATGATAGCTGTCAAATTTAACTTGGTTCTGTAACCTCTATAAATGTTGAATTGACACAACCAAGTTAAATGGCTCCGGCGGATGTTCCAAATTTGAAAGAGGAGCGATTCGAGCAAGTTCGAAAAAAAATTGGACGCAATTACGCCGAGGCGTAATTGCGTTTGTGCATTTTACTTACAATGATTCAGTCAAAAGTCTGAGGCTCCTAACATTGACTTTTTATCGGAATTTTTTTATTATAAGAATATATCTTGAATTCGAGATATTAATTTAGGAAACTCAAGGGAGAAATTATATAATGAACGTATTAGTAGTAAAAGCTAACAACCGCCCAGACGGAATTTCAACAAAAATGTACGACACTTTCATGGAAAACGTACAAAATGTAAACGTAACAACATTCGATGTATTTGCTGAAGATATGCCTTATTTCGGTCAAGATCTTTTCAATGCATTCGGTAAAGTTCAAAATGGTGAAGAATTATCTGACATTGAATCTCGTCTATTAGCTGCAAAACAAAAAGCGATGGATGCACTAACTGCAGCAGATGTAGTTGTATTTGCTTTCCCATTATGGAACTTAACAATTCCAGCGACATTACAAACTTTCATTGACTATGTATATCAAGCTGGTTTCACGTTTAAATATGATGAAAACGGTCAATTAGTTAGCCTAATGACTGATAAAAAAGCTGTAATCTTAAATGCTCGCGGTGGTTACTATTCTGCACCAGAAGCACAACCTATGGAAATGTCTGTAAACTACATTAAAAATGTAGTAGGTGGCGTATTCGGTATGGAAATTATTGAAGAAGTTATTATTGAAGGTCATAATGCTTCACAAGATAAAGCAGAAGAGATTATTGCAAACGGCCTAGAAGCAGTAAAAAAAGTAGCAAAATCTCTACAAACTGTAACTGCGTAAGTAATTATTTTTTATTAAAAGTCCTCTCTTAATAGAGAGGACTTTTTTATTGGTCTTTTAGAGGTATGGCAGATGTATGAAGGTCTGACATATTGGTGTTACACGCTTATTAAGAATTTACATAAAATAACATACTGTGAAAAATTAAGTTTAAAATGGTAAGAATATATGAATTGGTTGTAAAGTGTTCAGCTATTAGTTTAAAAGTACATGCAATTAGGTCTAAATGTTCAGTGAAATTAATGATTAGTATAATATAATAGAAATCGTAGGAAAATATTAGATTTATAAGGAGGTTGTTACATGAATAAGAAAATAATTACTACAGTATTTGCCTTGTTATTTGTTCTTTTTACGGTTATTCCATTTAACGTTTCCGCTAGTGCTGCATCCAATGATGTAACGCGTGGAGATTATGTAAAAGAACTAGTAGACAGCTTGAACATCGAGCTTGGTGACGGGTCATCACTTGCTTTTACGGATGTTCCTAAGGATTTAGCACCTTATGTGGAAAAAGCGGTAGAACTAAAGCTAATTAAAGGTAAAACTGCGACATTATTTGGCCCGAACGATAAATTAACACGCCAACAAGCTTTTGTAATTTCTGCCCGTGGATTAGTAACAAACAATGCGCCACTTAGTGACTTAGATAAATTCAAGGACGCAGATCAAGTAGCTGAAACACATAAGCAAGATTTAGCCAATGCTGTAGCAGCAAATCTATTACAAGGCTTCGAAGATAATACCATTCGTCCTCGTGACTATGTAACAACTGAACAGATGCAAAGTATTGTTGACCGTTTTGTAGCTGAATACAAAGCACCTGCAACTTCAACAACGGTAGCTCTTCAAATTTTAGGTACAACAGATATTCATACTAACTTAGCAAACTATAACTACTACTTAGATGCTGAATCTGCTGACGTCGGTTTAGCGAACACGGCTTCACTAATAGAACAAGCACGTACAGAAAATCCGAATACATTATTATTTGATAATGGTGATTTAATTCAAGGTACGCCTCTAGGTTCTTATAAAGCATTAGAAAATGTGTTAAAGCCAGGTGAGGTTCATCCAGCTATTGCCGCTTTAAATGCACTAAAATATGATGGTGGTACTTTAGGTAATCACGAATTCAACTATGGCTTAGATTTTTTAACAGAAGTATTAAATGATGCGCAATATCCAGTAGTGAATGCCAACACGTATGATGCAAAAACAAAAAAACATATGTTCACACCATTTGTTCTGCTTGATAAAGAAGTTGTAGACAATACAGGTAAAAAACATACACTTAAAGTGGGTGTAACGGGTATTGTACCAACGAAAATTATTGAATGGGATGCTATTCATCTAGAAGGTAAAGTAGAAATGCAGGAGCCTGTAGAGGCAATAAAAGAAGTTGTTCCTGAAATGCAAAAAGCAGGTGCAGATGTCATTGTAGTCCTTTCTCATTCCGGTATCGGTGAAGATACGAATGTGCAAGGTGCTGAAAATGTAGGATACCAAATTTCTGAAATCGAAGGTATTGATGCTTTAATTACAGGTCACTCTCATTTGACATTCCCAGGCGACTACAAGGACCTTAAAAATGTCGATCAAGAAAAAGGGTCCATTAATGGTGTGCCTACTGTTATGGCAGGTAGTTATGGTAGTCACCTTGGCGTGATTGATTTAACACTAGAACAACAAGGTTCGAAGTGGGTTGTGACAGATGGACAAGGTTCCATTCGCTCTATTAAACAAGAAGGATTGAAACCATCGCAAACAGTGTTAAACGCTATTAATGAAGCGCATGAAGGGACATTAACTTACATTCGTCAAGCTGTTGGTGAAACAACTGCACCAATTCACAGTTATTTCTCAATGGTTCAAGATGATCCTTCTATTCAAATCGTAACACAAGCTCAAAAGTGGTTTATTGAAAAAGAATTAAAAGGGACTGCAGATGAAAATACACCAATCCTATCTGCGGGCGCTCCTTTCAAAGCGGGCTCTCGCAATAACCCTGCGGACTTCACCAATATTCCTGTAGGCCCACTTGCTATTAAAAACATGGCGGATATCTATCATTACGATAACACTGTTGCAACAATTAAGGTAACTGGTGCGCAAGCTATTGAATGGTTAGAAATGGCTGCTGGTATTTTTGCAACAATTGATCCGAAGAAAACGGAAGAACAAAATATTATTGATGCTGAGGCACGTTCTTACAACTTTGATGTATTAGATGGTTTAACATATCAAATTGATGTAACATCACCAGCAAAATACGATCGTCGTGGTAATGTTGTAGACAGCAAAGCAAACCGTATTAAAAATGTACAATATAATGGCAAGCCAATTGATTTAGAGCAAGAATTCATTATCATCACAAATAATTATCGTGTTGGCGGCTCTTATGGGGCAACATTTAAAAATGCAGAAGGCACAAATGTGACAAACTATGCTTATGAAAACCGTCAAGCAGTAGTGGACTATATTATGGCAAACAAAACGATTAACCCTGCTGCTGATAATAATTGGTCATTTGTACCATTCCCAGCTAATACGAAGATTATTTATCATTCAGCGAAGGAAGCCCAAAAAGTTATTCCAGCAGGTAGCAATATTGAATACCTTGGTGATACAGAAGGCGGCTTTGGTAAATATTTAATTAAATAATGCTGCATACCAAAAGGAGAGCACGATTATTCATCGTAGCTCTCCCTTTTTTGGCGTTCAAATGCTTTGAAGCGAGTACCTTGGAACGGTAGTATGCCAAAGTCATGTTCAGCTAGCTGTCCATAGTTCCGACCATCGAGCTTTAACTCTAAACGTTCCCCACTTTGAACTTCAAAAGTTACATAGTAGGAGGTGTGAGCACTAGTATAACCTGAACCGCCACGTGTGTCTGTCCTTTTTGTAACAATTTTGTATGGTACTGTTAATTCAGGTGAATTATTATTTTTGCCCATTGTCTAATGCCGTTAAGTATAACGAAGGCAAATGTACCGAAGACGATGAAAAAAATTAAGGAAAACGAATAGTGGTTGTCGTGTCATTGATGTGCAGCATGCTAATTTTGAAAGTATTTTAAGTAGTATTTACCGTCTAACTGCTTATGACATGGCAATCTAAAAAGGACTTTAAACATCTAAGTAAACATCAGAATTTGGCTCAAAACGCTGTTATATCAACGTCGAATGTAGAGGTGTCTCACGCGCGATTAGAAGTGATTATGTATCAATTATTAGATGCAGCGATTTCAGTGAGCAGTCAATACATCAAAACGAATCGTCTAGCGTTGTTAAGTAGAGATAAAGAAAGCTTATTTTGCAAAAGAACGATTATAGACCTCCTGCAAATAGTGTTTTCTACTAATATTCTGTAACAAAATCTTTACAAAATATTATTACTTTTTTAATATTCTCATGTTACCTTTTTAAAAAAAGGAGATTCAATAAAAAGGGAGGTAGTAATGATAAGAAAGATTTGGTCTTTAATTATTGCGACAACTTTGATATTCACTGTATTTGGATCACTTAATATTGCTAAAGCAGAAACAAATTTCATGGATAACAAAATTCCAGATAATGAAATTGAGTTTCTGACAGGAAGCACTCTAGATGGTTATAACTATATTGAACTTTCGGAACCCGTAACAGAAAACTATGATGGAGTTTACGAAGTATTAATTGGATACTACATAGAAGAGAACTTAGATGAAATCAAAAAACTCGACAATTATAGGGAATATGACACGTATTTAGTTTATGATCAGGGTATAACTCAAAGCTGGTCTTGGTTATCAAGACCATATTTTATTATGAGTGTTGCAAGAGGTATGTCTTATGAAAGTTCAATAGAGGTATCAGCTACTATTTCAGGCACATTTAGTAGTGATATTCCGAGTAAGGCTTTACCAACAGTTAAATCTTCTTTCGGTTTCAGTGCATCGGGCAGCAAAAAAATAACTGAAAAAGTTGTTTTATCGGGTCCTAACGCAGGTTATTCTAGTAGAGATTTTTACTATAAGCAAGGAAGACACACACATAGAGTAAAAATTGTACAAGAACGCAGATCCAATTGGGATGGTGTGTTATGGACTAAAACATACTACGGTAGTGTAGGAAAACCAGCTATAAAACATTATTCAGTTGATAGAAAGTAGGTTCTTAAAGTGATTCAACAGATTGTTAAATGGTTTTTGCTTACTATACTCATAATTTCATCGATCAGTTTTATAATTGTTATTCAATCAAATTATATAGCAGATGCATTAGCCGCTCGTTCGATTCCAATAGCTATTGTAGTAGGTTTATCTTCATTAGCTGTTGCTATCATGTTTCGAAAATAATATTTACTAGAGTGTCGACAAACTAATTTTCAAGTAGAAAATGAGTAAGGTCTGACACTCTTTTATATTCTTAAAAGCATTTCTTAATGTAAAACACCTCAAGAAACACGGATATTAAAGAGTTTTTAAAATGACCGTTCAATGGCTGTATATTTGATTCAAACCAAAGAAGTAGACAAAGTCAATTTTTTCGACTTTGTTTACATAAGAAATGAACCCCTATCAAAACAAAAAGAGAGCGGCTTTTGCTACTCTCAATCTTTTTTTATTTACTTAATTTTTTACTGGCGCTTTTTCCAAAACGCCTATAATTCTTTTATATCGTTTTCCTGTGTTTTCTAATTCTTCCTGAAAAACTTCTGCTACTAAAAAGGGTGACTTCACTTTTCCAACAACAACAATATCACCAGGTTAAATATTAAATTCACGTAAATGTTTAGGGATATGCCACGTATATTTCTTTGGATATAATTTCAATGCCTCTGATATGAAATCCCGAAAGTGTATTATTCTCCATCTATATTCTCTCCAATCATCAACATTTATTGATTTTCCTAACGCATGTGCTGATTATACGAACTATCTTTTTTATTGACGGTTACTTCTATTGATCGAATGAGTCAATCATATTTTGAGATACTTTTTTATATTTCATTAATCGATTTCAACCTTGTGCCATTGCTTTCAAACGCTTCTCCAATGTTTCACCATCAAATACGTTTTGTACAAGCTAGCTTTTAGTTTTTGACGAATCATTATATAAAAAGCGCTACTCTTTTTTTTCGTGAAATGGGTGCATTTCACGGAGAAAAGTAATAGTATTATTAGTTAACTAATATATTATCACCTATTAGGAGAGTGAATAGTATGTTAGAGCTTACAAAAAAACGGCCATATTTCTGAGCTTATTGCAAGTAAAAAGTCGTTAAAAGAGCTTAGGAAACTTTTAAATACACGTGATACATCCATACGAGAAGTATTTAATTCATTAGGGTACTTCTATAATAAATCGCAACATGACGCCAATTTTCCTAATAAAGATATGACTTTTAATGAAAATCTTTCGTTTTATTATAATTTGAAATCATTAACGAACGTAGAAAATCATTGCATCTTCATTGTTATCTACAACTACTAACTGTTCATTTTCAAATGTATAGGGGATTTGTTTGTCATTCAAATTAGCCAGTAGCTTCTGTAATTCATCTTGTGAAGAAAGAGATAATGTATAGCTAAGCAAACCCGTTGTTTTTTTTGCTGGTACTGGTGCACCGACACCTTGCCAGATGTTTACCGCAATATGATGGTGATAACCTCCAGCAGACATGAATAGTGCGCTATCATGGAAGTTAGTCATAATATCAAAACCAAGTGCATCTATATAGAAGTAAGTTGTTGCATCATTAATATTGCTCACATTTAAATGCATATGACCTAATACAGTTCCTTTAGGGAAACCTGTCCAAGGACGCTGACGGTCATATAATGCCATCAAACCTTCTATATCAACAGCCTCTGTTCCGGTTATCAGTCCACCATGACCATCACTTAGCCATTCAGCACGAGGGCGATCATGATAGATTTCTATACCGTTACCTTCCGGATCATTTAAGTAAAACGCTTCTGAATAAATATGATCACCAGCCCCTGTTATAGGTATACCTGTATTCAATAAGTTGCCAATCACATAAGCTAAGTCTTGTCGAGAAGGAACTAAAATAGCAAAATGGAATAGACCAGTCGTACGAGGTGGACGAATCTTCACTCCTTCTTCTGTTGACAATACTAAAATAGGTTTTGTATTACCTGGGATAGAAAATGACACTTGTGTTGGTGTGTGATGAAGTATTTGAAGCCCTAGTTTTTTATAGAAATCAGTCATTGTCTCTAATGATTGTACAAGTAAATGTAAATGCTCTAACTCTAATTGTGCATCAATTTTATAGGTCATTGTCAATAAATCCTCCAATTTTAAGTTACTTTTTGTAATTAAATATAAAATAGTAAATATGTTACGTCAAGTAAATAAGTTACTTTAAATTTACTTTTGCTAAATTAATCGTTACAATAGAATACATAAGAGGTGAAAAAATATGAATGAGACAACTTTATGTCCTCGTTTAGCTAAGGCAATGGATTTAATCGGAAAACGCTGGACTGGGCTAATTTTATATCAACTATTAGACGGATCACAGCGCTTTAATGAGATTGAATCGGCATTGCCTGTAAGTGGTCGTTTATTATCTGAGCGTTTAAAGGAACTTGAAAAAGAGGGGCTTGTTGAACGAAAAGTATATTCAGAGGTGCCTGTACGTGTAGAATATTCTTTAACAGATAAAGGCCGAGCTTTAGAAGGCGCTATTCGAAATATTGAGTCATGGGCAACTAACTGGCTATAGTAATGGAAAGATTATTTGCAAAGTTAATTTTTGTGCAGTGATTTCAGTGTGAAAGCGTCATAAGATGCAGCTCCATCCTATGAAAGTCGTATCTTTCATAGATGATTTTATTGAAATAATCGGGTAGCTAGAAGGTTCTGGATATACTGATTATTGCAGCGTATAACTGAATAGGACATGATGCTGCCCGAAAATGCGCAAAAAATACCCTTCATTTTACTTGTCAAAACGAGGTTCTAAATCCATACTAGTGTAGAGTAAGAAGGACGGTAGAAAGGAATTAGCTCTCATGACAAAAGAACAATGGGCTGCGGATTTAGCACAAAATATAAATCCAGCCAATATTAAGCTAGATGAATCATTACAGCATTATACAATGACAAAATTAGGTGGTAAAGCGGATGTTTTTGTTCTCCCTGAAACAGAGGAAGAAGCAATTGCAGTTATTCGCTATGCACATATAAATAATATTCCATTATTGATGTTAGGGAATGGATCCAACATGGTTGTCCGGGATGGAGGCATGCGCGGGATTGTTGTGACATTTGCACATTTAGATGAAATTCATATAAATGGTGATCATGTTTACGCACAAAGCGGAGCACTAATTAAGGACGTATCAAAACTAGCCGCTGCTGCATCTCTAACCGGTTTTGAATTTGCGTGTGGTATCCCAGGCTCCATTGGTGGAGCGATGGCGATGAATGCAGGCGCTTATGGTGGCGAAATAAAGGATATTATTATTTCTTCTAAAGTACTAACTAAAGAGGGAAATATTTTAATACTATCAAAAGAAGAGCTTGAATTAGGTTACCGTCAAAGTAGCATTGCCAAAAAAGGTTATTATGTACTGTCTTCAGAGTTCCAATTAGCTCAAGGTGTACAGGAAGAAATTGATGCAAAGATTGCTGATTTAACGTTTCAACGTGAATCAAAGCAACCATTAGAGTACCCTTCAGCAGGCAGTGTTTTTAAACGCCCGCCAGGACACTTTGCAGGCAAGCTTATTCAGGATAGCGGTCTACAAGGTAAAGGGGTCGGTGATGCAGAAGTGTCCACAAAACATGCCGGCTTCATTGTCAATAAAGGAAATGCTACAGCTTCTGACTATATCGCAACGATTGAAATGGTACAACGAGTGGTAAAAGAAAAGTTCGGTATTGATTTAGAAACAGAAGTGAAAATTGTCGGTGACGACTTATAAAAAATAATGCCGCTCTTCGCTAATGGCGAAGGGCGTTTTTTTGAGGAGTGTGAACAAATGAAATTTATATCTTGGAATGTTAATGGTATACGTGCTTGTTTAGGGAAAGGTTTTTTAGATTTTTTTAAAAGCATGGATGCGGATTTTTTCTGTATTCAAGAAACAAAATGCCAAGCAGGGCAGGTTGAACTAGCACTCGAAGGGTATGAGCAATATTGGAATTACGCGCAAAAGAAAGGCTATTCTGGTACTGCAATTTTTACAAAGCATACTCCACTAGCTGTGCACTACGGTGTGGGTGAGGATGAATCGCAGGACGAGGGGCGAATTATTACATTGGAGTATGACAACTTTTATGTAGTAAATGTTTATACACCAAATGCTCAACGCGATTTAGCAAGATTACCGCTTCGGCTAGAGTGGGAGGAGCGATTAGCGCTGTATTTAAAAGAACTTGATGCCAAAAAACCAATTATTTATGGCGGTGATTTAAATGTCGCACATGCTGAGATTGATTTGAAAAATGCCAAGTCGAATGTAGGCAATTCTGGATTTACATATGAGGAACGTGCCAAAATGTCTGAGTTATTAGCAAGTGGCTTTGTTGATTCTTTCCGTTATAAGCATCCTGAAGTGACTGATCATTATACATGGTGGTCCTATATGAATAAAGTCCGTGAACGAAATATTGGATGGCGCATTGACTATTTTATTGTATCAGCCCGTTTAAAGGACCAAATTGAAGTAGCTACTATGCATCCGCATATAATGGGTAGTGATCATTGCCCAATCGAGCTTCAACTAACTATTTAATTGTTTGCGTGCCTGACACCGAACTATGTGAGCCGTATGTCTATTAGGACATACGGTTTTTACTGTTGTCCAAAAGGTTTATATGTAGAAAAATGATGTGTAATACAGCAAAATTCGCAAAAAATGGAGGTTATTCAGATGTGAGGAAAGGATTTGATGCGTCAATAAAGAATATATTGCATAAGAGGGGGTTGTAAGGTGAGAAAGTTTAAGTGGAAAAAGTGGTTAATGATAATCGCTAGTGTGTTGGCTGTAGTCGCCATAACATCTTTCATTGTCTTTACGTGGTTTATGAATAAATCAAAACCGATTATTGATGGAGAGCTCACGGTTAACATGCTTGATAAAGATGTGACGGTGACAAGGGATGACAAAGGAGTTCCACATATATTTGCCGAGACAGATGCAGATTTATATCGTGCTCAAGGCTATGTACAGGCGCAGGATCGGCTGTTTCAAATGGATTTAGCGCGTAGGCAGGCAAGTGGCCGTCTGTCAGAAATTATTGGTGAGGCAACGATTAATACAGATAAGTATTTCCGTACCTTTAGTTTACGAAATGCGGCTGAAAAATCATTGGCAGCGTATGATGCCGAAAGCAAGCAAGTGCTTGAATGGTTTGCAGAGGGCGTGAACACCTTTATTGAACAGGCAAAGAGCACGAATACGTTAAGTTATGAATTTGCGTTACTAGGTTACGAGCCAGAAGAGTGGACGGTTGTAGACTCTTTAACCATCGGAAAATATATGGCATACGATTTAGGGGGCAATTGGAATACACTCGCCTTCCGACATTGGGCTTTACAAAACTTCGATGAAGAAAAGGCGAAGGAATTATTTATTACGTATCCTGAAAATGCGTCATCGATTATAGAAGCAAATAAAGAAAATCCTGTTTCAGTGGCAGGGCAATTTAATCCTGCATTATTGCCAAATGAATTTAATGGCAGTAATAACTGGGTTGTATCTGGCGATAAAACGAAATCAGGTAAGCCGATACTAGCAGATGATCCGCATTTGGGGCTAAGTACACCATCTATTTGGTATCAAATGCATTTACAATCGCCAGAGCAAAATGTAAGCGGTGTTATATTTGCAGGTATTCCAGGAATTATTTTAGGTCATAACGATGAAATTGCATGGGGTGTAACGAATGTAGGCCCTGATGTACAAGATTTATATATTGAAATGCCAAATCCAGATAATCCAACGCAATTCCGTTATGACGGTGAGTGGGAACAAGCAGAGGTGCGCAAAGAACCGATAAAGGTAAAGGATGGCGAAACGATAGATTTTGAAGTCCTTGTTACACGGCATGGCCCGATTATAACAGACCTAGTATTTAAAGAAACGAAGCCTTCAGCCCAGTTTTCAATGCAGTGGACAGCACTACAGCCAACCGCTGAATTACGAGCAGTGCTCGGTTTTAATAAGTCTTCCTCTTGGCATGAGTTTGAGCAAGCATTAGAAGATTTTAAAGCGCCTGCCCAAAATTTTGTTTTTGCATCTAAGGATGGCACAATCGCTTATAAAGCTAATGGGCAAATTCCATTAAGAAAGCAAGGGGATGGACAATTACCTGTGCCAGGTGATTCAAGTGACTATGGTTGGGAAGGCTTTATTCCGTGGGATGAGTTACCGACTGTTGTTAATCCAGAGGAGGGCTTTATTGCTACCGCCAATAATGAAGTAATTGGTGAAGAATATCCGTATCATATTACGGATTTTTGGGCGCAGCCATATCGCTTTGAACGAATTAAGGAAGTGCTAGAGGCTAATGATTCATTAACGGTTAAAGATATGATGAACTTACAAATGGATCAACATAATTTATATGCTCGTGAATTTTTACCGGATTTATTAGCATCTATCAAAACGATGGATAAGAACGGAAAATATGCAAAGGTCATTGCGTTATTAGAAGATTGGAATATGGTAGATGCAAAAGAGTTGGGAGCCCCGTTAGTCTTCCATACATTAATGGTACAAATACAAGAGGTATTGTTTAAGGAACAGATGCCAGAGGATATGTATAACATGATGTACGGGAAATTCAATATTACGGATCAACTTCTACGTAAAGCATATGCAGGCGAGAAAAGTGTTTGGATTGAAGAGCAAGGCGGTGTTGATGCCACAGTCTTTGAGGCGTTTAAGCGTACTGTTGCAAAAATTGAGGGACAGTTCGGAAAAAATGTGTCGAAGTGGCAATGGGGTGACTTCCACCAATTAACGTTTGATCACACATTAGGTAGTGCTTCTCCGATATTTGCCGCATACTTTAATGCGAAGAAGGTGCCAATTGGTGGCTCGAAGGTGACGGTACAGGCTGCCGATAATGATTTAGCCGGCAACGTAAATCATGGAGCATCGTGGCGTTTTGTTGCGGATGTCGGTAATTTGAGCTCTGCTTACCATATTGTCGGACCGGGTCAAAGCGGTCATGTCAAATCGGACTGGTATCAAGATCAGGTGATGGACTGGGCAAATGGAAATTATCACGAAACCTTTGTTAACAAGGAAGCGATTAAAGGTAAAACAGTATTATTAAAGGCACAATAAAATGCCAGCGCAAGAAAAGCTTGCGCTGGTTTTTTATTGTGCCAGTCACCCAAACAATTTAAAACATATTTAAATTATATTTTCGTGATAGTAATCATATACATTCAAATGCCCGTTTGAATATGATGGAATAATATGCTATATTAAAAACAGTCAAACGAGTATTTGAATGAGGTGAGGGAATGGCAAAAGAAGTCTGTGAAGTGACGCATATTAATGAGCAAGCGGTGACAAGGGTTCAACAGCAAATGCCTGACTTATCAGGTGTAGCAAAATTCTTGAAGGCATTATCTGATGAAACAAGACTCAAAATAGCGTATGCCTTAACTGTAGAGAATGAATTATGTGTTTGTGATGTGGCGACAATAATTGGGTCATCTGTAGCGACTGCATCACACCATTTACGTTATTTAAAAGATCATAGTTTAGCGAAATCGCATCGTAAGGGAAAGCAAATGTATTACGCTTTAGCTGACGAACACGTATACCAAATTGTAACGATTGCTTATGAACATGCGAAAGAAGGGATTTCGAATGGCAGTAACACCGATTAAGCAAGAATACCGATTGCAAAACTTGTCCTGTGCTAGTTGTGCAGCTAAATTCGAAAAAAATGTCAAAGCGATACCTGACGTACAAGATGCACAAGTCAATTTTGGAGCTTCCAAAATCACGATTGTAGGAGCAGTTAGCGTCGATCAAATTGAAGAAGCAGGAGCATTTGACGGCATTAAAGTTTCACTATCTACGGCTAAAGCAAGTGAAGCAAGCATTCCTTTTTATAAAAAAACCGAGAACATATTAGCTAGCGTATCCCTGCTATTCGTTGTAGTTGGCTATCTATTATCTTCTGTTCGTGGAGAAGAAGACTTGTGGACGATTGCTATGTTTATCATTGCGATTTTTGTTGGGGGCGTAAAGATATTTAAAACAGGCTTACGCAATCTTGCACGATTTGAGTTTGATATGAAGACGCTTATGACCATTGCAATAATTGGTGCTGCGATTATTGGGGAGTGGGAAGAAGCGGCTGTTGTAGTCTTTCTATTTGCAGTAAGTGAAGCGCTTGAAGCGTATTCAATGGATAAAGCACGACAATCAATTCGTCAATTGATGGATATTGCTCCGCCAACTGCCACGATTAAACGAGCGCATGGCGAGCATTACCATGAGATGGAATTAGCAACGGACCAGATTGAAATTGGCGATATTTTAGTCGTGAAACCAGGCCAAAAAATTGCAATGGATGGCATTGTGCTCACTGGGCTATCTGCAGTCAATCAAGCTGCTATTACAGGAGAATCGATTCCAGTCAATAAATCAGTAGGTGATGAGGTATTTGCTGGAACGTTAAATGAAGAAGGCGCATTAGAAGTACGTGTAACGAAACGTGTAGAGGATACAACGATTGCGAAAATCATTCATTTAGTAGAAGAGGCGCAAGCTGAAAAGGCACCTTCGCAACAATTTGTCGATCGTTTTGCGAAATACTATACACCAATCATTATGCTAGTAGCGTTGCTAGTAGCGATTATGCCACCTTTATTTGTAGGGGATTGGCAACATTGGATTTACCAAGGATTAGCAGTGCTTGTGGTTGGTTGTCCTTGTGCGCTTGTTGTGTCAACTCCCGTAGCTATCGTAACCGCTATTGGGAATGCTGCAAGACAAGGCGTTCTAATAAAAGGTGGTATTCATTTAGAGCAATTAGGCCATATAGATGCTATTGCCTTTGATAAAACAGGTACATTAACAAAGGGCACACCTGCCGTAACAGATATTTTTACTCCGACGGAAATGCTAGAGGAAGATGTATTGCAATTGGTGGCTGCTGTTGAAAAACAATCGCAACATCCATTAGCTAAAGCTATTTTAAAGGCATTACATGACAAACAACTGCCAGAGCTTATACCTACAGATTTTCAATCCGTAACAGGTAAGGGTGCTTATGCAACAGTGGATGGTCAAAAGGTCTATGTCGGTAGCATGAATTGGATTACTTCATTAGCTCCAGTTGATGAAATGATGAAAGAACAGGTTCAAAAACTGCAAAAACAGGGTAAGACCGTAGTAGCGGCTGTTCAAGATGGAAACTTTATTGGCATTATAGCGATTGCCGATCAATTACGGACTGAAAGTAAAGAAGTACTGCAAAAGTTGAGTGCTTTAAAGGTGAAACATACTGTGATGTTAACGGGTGATGCAAAATCAACTGCTGAAGCAATTGCCACTACTTTAAGTATGAGTGATGTGCGAGCAGGCTTACTGCCCGCTGAAAAATTATCTGCTATTAAAGACTTACGCACGCAGTACGGAGCAGTTGCGATGGTCGGGGATGGTGTTAATGATGCGCCAGCATTAGCTTCCGCGAATGTAGGTATCGCTATGGGTGGTGCGGGTACAGATGCTGCGTTGGAGACAGCTGATATTGCATTAATGGGCGATGATTTAACAAAACTACCTTATACAATGGCATTAAGCAGAAAAACATTACGAATTATTAAAGAAAATATTATTTTTGCACTAGCCTTAAAATTAATTGCCTTATTGCTTGTGATTCCAGGATGGTTAACATTATGGATTGCCATTTTTGCCGATATGGGCGCAACATTACTCGTTGTCTTTAATTCTTTAAGGCTTATAAAACAAAAGAAATAATAGGTATAATGATGTGATTGCTGTAATTTTGTAGGTAAATAATCGTTGCAATGTATATTTATAATTGTTGTATAGATGCTACTAGCGATTCTTGAAAAGGGCTAAATTTCACGCTATTATTAATTGTGTAAAAATGTAACAATACATTATAAATGAGGCGAAAGTTTTATATGTCAGAACCTATTTTAGTAAATGTTACAGAGGAAATTGTGCGTGGTTTAGTAAGTTTTCTACTGCGAGGACCAGAATACCAAACATTTTGTAAATGTCAAATCTGTGAATTTCAAACAGTGGCTTATGCATTAAATGCATTGCCTAGTAAGTATGTTACATCTAAGGAAGAGCGAGATGAAGCATTTAAAGCCATGAATACTCCTGAGAATATTGAACTGATTAACAGAGAAATTATTCGTGCATTACATGTGGTAAATAAGCATCCTCGACATTAGATAGAGCCCACTTCTACATTGAAGTAGGCTCTATTTATGTTTCAAGGAAGTGTTTATCTTGGTTATGTATTTTCAGTTAACTTTTAAGGCAAGCTTGTAGTAAACTAAAGAGTAAGAATAGGAAAGAGAGGGAATTAGATATGCCAACACCTAGTATGGAGGACCATATCGAACAAATATATTTATTGATTGCTAATAAAGGTTATGCTCGTGTGTCTGACATTGCTGAAGCATTATCTGTTCTTCCTTCTTCTGTTACTAAGATGGTTCAAAAATTAGATAAAGATGGTTATTTAGTTTATGAAAAATATCGTGGGCTTACATTGACGCCAAGAGGAGAAAAACTTGGGAAACGTCTTGTGCAGCGACATGAACTGCTAGAGCAATTTTTGCGAATCATTGGTGTAGATGAAGAGCGTATTTACAATGATGTAGAAGGAATTGAACATCATTTGAGTTGGAATTCAATTGATCGTATTGCAGATCTTGTGCAGGTAATGGAAGAAAATCCAGATATCGCAAAAAAATTAGAAGCATCTAGAACACAACACAATCTATAGAGGGAATAGCTTATTCATAAGGATGTAAAGACGATAATCTCTACGTTTCGTTGTGTGAACCCGCGCTAAGCTATGACGATTGTATACGGGGCTTTTATATTTGCGAAATTGATGGTAAAAGGAAAGGAAGACATTATGAACGAATTAAAATCAGGTGAAGTTGTTACTTTAACTGTATTAGAGCAACAAGCATCGAAATGGGTCTTAACAAATGGCGTAGTTGAACTGCCATTAAATGCTTCAGAAGTTACAGAACCACTAGCTGTTGGGGATCGTATTGAAGTATTTTTATTTGCGGATCGCCGTGGTGATTTAGCTGCCACTACTGCTATTCCAGCATTTGCCCAAGGCGAATACGGCTGGGCACGTGTTCTTCGTGTTGTAGAGCGCGAAGGTGCTTTTGTTGATATTGGTACTTCACGAGAAGTGCTAGTTAAAGCGGAGGACCTACCTGCGATAAAAGAAGTATGGCCGGAGCCAGGTGACCATTTATATATGACATTGCGAACAGATCGCAATGGAGATTTATTTGGTCGTTTAGTAACAGAAGAAAAGATTTCAGAGTTATACGAAGGTGCATTTGATGATATGCATAATAAAAATATTACTGCCCGTCCTTATCGTTTATTGCCAGTAGGATCATTTTTACTAGGTGTAGAAAAACCATATCGTATTTTCGTCCATGAATCAGAACGCTATGCAGAACCACGCCTTGGACAAGATGTTGAAGTACGGATTATTGATGTTAAAGAAGATGGCTCAATGAATGGCTCTCTGTTACCTCGTAAACATGAACGTATCACAGGAGACGCACAGCAAATTTTAAGCTATTTGCAGGATGTTGGTGGTAAAATGCCGTTTAGCGATAAGTCTTCGCCAGATGAAATTAAAGAAATGTTTAATATGAGTAAAGCGTCATTTAAACGTGCACTCGGTACACTTATGAAGGCTGGTAAAGTGAAACAACAAGATGGCTGGACAGAAGAAATTTAACTTGTAGCTTTTATAAATACTAAGGAAATGACGAGAGATAAGCAAAGAAACCTTCTCGTCATTTTTTCGTACTAATAACTGTATGATGACATACATTATACAGGCTAAATGATTTCTAGCGAAAGGGGTCACACAAATTGAAAAAAATATGGGGGAAAATACTAGTAGCTACGATGCTAGTATTTGGTGTGCTGGCACCAACAACGGGATTTGCAGCAGACAATACGACACCTGACAATACGACGCCAAATGCAATAGATGAAAAGCTAGGTGTACCAATTGTGGTGTATGGTGCAAACCTATCCGAAGCCGAAAAAGATTCTGTGAAAAAATCGTTAAAAGTAAATGAAAATCCTGAAGTTGAGGAAATAACAGTATCAGGGAACGACTTAGCTAAATACATTAAAGACAGTAATGCAAGCTCGCGTATGTATTCTTCTGCCAAAATTACACGGAAGGATGCCGGTAAAGGCTTAGTTATTGAAATCGTCACACCGTCAAATATTACACAAGTAACGTCAGAAATGTATGCAAATGCCATGCTGACTGCGGGGATTGAAGATGCGACCGTGCAAGTAGCCGCTCCAAAGGCTGTAACAGGTCATTCTGCGCTTGTTGGTATTTATAAGGCCTATGAGGTAACAACGGGTAAAACGTTAGATATAGAGCGTACGGACGTTGCCAATGAAGAACTATCTGTCGCAACTACAATTGCTGATTCTGCAGGAGTAGATGATGCGAAGGTAGCGGAGTTACTAACAGAAATCAAAAAGCAAATTGCTGAACGAAAACCGGCAACGCGTGAAGACGTGGAAAAAATCGTCCAAGAGCAGTTAGATAAATTAGAGATTAATTTAAGTGAACAAGATCGTCAGTTATTAGTTGATTTGATGGACAAAATTAGTAATCTAGATATTGATTTTAGTAAATGGTCCGAGCAATTAGATGATATTAGTAATACAATACAAGAAAAATTTGGCGCGCTGATGGAAGATGAAGGCTTCTGGACGAGTGTGAAAAATTTCTTTGCAGATTTAAAAGATACAATTTCAACATGGTTTAACTAATTGAAAAGCTCTCTGTCCTAGATGGCAGTGGAGCTTTTTTGTTTTATACGGATGAACTATTAAACGATACGTCGTCTACTATTTTTGTAAAAATGCAAAAAGCTATGGTACTATGAAAAAAAGGAGTGGTGAGAAATGGAATTCCAATTACAAAATGTAACGGAAAACAAACTAGCTTTTGTTTATAAGCAAGATGGGGAACAGTTAGCGGAAATTACATGGAAACAGGAAGGCCAAGTAATGGTCATGGATCACACTTATGTATCAGATAAGCTCCGTGGGCAAGGAGTTGCCAAAAAATTATTAGATCGTGCAGCAGATTATGCGCGTGAAAATAATTACAAAATGGTAGCAGTTTGTTCGTATGTAGTTGCAGCATTTGAAAAATCTGATGCTTATGACGATGTAAAACAATAAAAATAAAGCAATCTGCTAAATAGCTTAGAGCTACTATGCGGATTGCTTTTTAGGTTTTAATATAGAACTTTTCCATCTTCGCCATTATAGAAAAACAATACCGTAAATAAGGAATGTTAAAAAGCCTGCGCCACCTACTAAAGAAGCCATGTCTACCCAATCATATACTAAATCTAAATCTTTCATAAAGAACATCCTCCTATCGTTTGTACTATTTCATTATTTCCCTCATATTGTCAGTGCTAATCATAAATAAGTACAAAATAATAAAGAATTACGTAAAAATATTCGAATTATGCGATAATATCGACTAGGAGAGTGATTGTGAATGTCTTGGAAAATACAGACGTACGATGAATTAACGGCGGAAGAACTGTATAAAATAATTCAGCTAAGAGTAAATGTTTTTATTGTTGAACAACAAACCTGTTATGAGGATTTGGATAACCATGATCAAAACTCTATACATTTATCATATGTTAAAAATGGTAAATTATGCGCTTATGCTCGTATATTACCCCCAGGTGAAAAATTTACAATGGCATCCATTGGTAGAGTGATAACAAGTCAAGAAATGCGGGGTACTGGACTTGGGAAAGACATGATTCGCTTAGCTCTAGAGATAATTGAAGACAGATGGTCAGGTTCAGAAGTATTTATTCAAGCACAGGAATATTTAAAAAAATTTTATAGTTCTTTTGGCTTTCAACAAGTTTCTGCGCCGTATATTTACGATAGCCTGCCGCATATAGATATGCTATATCAAGCAAAAAAATAATGTTTAGTCCTCTAAGAATAGGGAAAAGCTATAGTATAAGGCCAATTTCTATATTTTTAGGAGGGATTTATGATGGCAAAGAATAAAGGGACAGGTGTTGTGCTTGCGGGATTAGCAGGATTTGCAGCATCTTATTTAAGCAAAAAAGAAAACCGTGATAAAGCAATGGATATGTTTAACAGTATGAAAGCTAAACTAGGATCTTTTGTGAATACATCGAATGTGGATATGGATGATCGAGTTGCGGAGCGTATCACAGCCGAAGTAGTAACTGAAGCGGGTACAGCGCCTACAAAGCTAGCTTCCAATGAAATGGTTTCTGAAGGTGGAGGACATACAGGCGTTCATTTCTACAATGAAGAAATACAAGAAAAAGAAAAGTAAGGTGCCAGGCACTCAAACAATTTTAAAGTAAAAATCCACGAAAACTCCAGCGGGAAAGCACGCAATGTAAGACGCAACAAGCCGCGCGTTAGCGAGGGTTGCGGCTTACGGTGTGCCCGCCGGAAAGCGCAGTGGATTTTTACGCTTTAAAAGATAGCACAATACAAAGTGCCAGTATTAGTTAGAAGAAATAGTCCTGCTACTATACGTTTTTAAAAAATAGGAAGTCCAATACTCTACTTAAAGTGATGTATGGGATTGCCTCTTTTTATGTGGAATAAGTGTTATACCAGCAAAGGTGATTAAGATAATGCCTGTAAATATAAACCCACTGACTACACCGAGCGATAACCATCCGAGCAATGAGGAGCCTAGTACAACTCCCAATGAGAAAAATGCATAAAAATAGCCGTATGCTTTCCCACGGATTTCAACTGTCGTAGAATCAATTAATAGCGAATTCACAGATGGGAATAACAAACCGAAGCCAATACCGTAACAAGCCATAGCTATATAAAGGAGAGTACTCGAATCAGCCTGACTAATCAGTATTTGACTGACGCCCATTAAACCAATACCGAGGGATAATGTTTTTATCGGAGCTACTTTATCAAAAATGCGATTTGTCGGCAATATAAAGACTAGTACAGCGACAATACCGAATGCACTCATTAATGTACCACTTAAGCGTGAGTCGAAGCCTAAAGTTTGGACTTTTAAAGGCAGTAAATAAGCAATAACACCTTGGGAAAACATTAAAAAGAATGCTCCTGAAAATGCCTTTAACGTACCTATATTATGAAAAAATACACTTATCGGGATATATGTTTTAGAAGATGTTTTGTCCTTTTTGGCATGATTAGCCTGTAGTAAAAAGAAAGAAAGGATACCTAAGACTAGCATAAAACTTGCAGTGATATTAAAGACAAAAGGTACACTAGTACGACTTGCTAAAATACCACTAAATGCTGGACCCACAATGGCCGCAATACCTACAAATGCACCTGAAATGGCACTACCTTTGCCCCGTTTTTCTTGGTCGGTGGCATTAGCTAGAAATGTAAAAGCCGCAGGAACAATAAAGCCGGCAACCAAGCCATGTATAAAACGAACGATAAGGAGGGCAAACGGTGCATCTACTAAATTATATAAAGTCAATGATAGACCCGTTGTCAGTAGACCGACAATTAAAATAACAAAGGGTCCTTTGCGGTCTGTTAAAAAACCCGAAATAATATTCCCGAATGTATTAGAAAGAGAATACATACCAACTGCAAGTCCGGTTAAAAAGGCAGAGGCACCGAGAGATTCTGCATATGTACTCATAACAGGAAGCTGAGTAAATAGGTCAAAAAATGAAAAGAATATAATTATATAAATAAATTTCTTCATAACTCCTCCGACTGTTAATTACGACATAGTGAGTTTATTATACCATTTTCGACAAAAAAGAACGCCTAATAAGTTGTTTTAAACTTATTAGGCGTTCTAGAATTGCTACTATTAAGCTTTAGCAATTTCTTTTTTCATTGTTTTGTTTTTAGCAAGGTTTACGTGCCAAGAAAGAGCCTCTTCTAAAATATGAGGTGTTTGTTGGTTACCTGTTGCTTCTACAGCACGGTTGTAGTAATCCCATAATTGCTCTTTGTAATCAGGGTGTGCACAGTTCTCGATAATTAAAGGTACACGTTCTTTTGGTGCAAGACCACGTAAATCAGCAATACCTTGCTCAGTAACGATTACGTCAACATCGTGTTCTGTATGGTCTACGTGAGAAACCATTGGTACGATTGACGAAATTGCGCCACCTTTTGCATAAGATTTTGTTACAAAAATACCAAGACGAGCATTACGAGCGAAGTCACCAGAACCGCCGATTCCGTTCATCATTTTTGTACCTGAAACGTGAGTAGAGTTTACGTTACCATAGATATCTAACTCAAGAGCAGTGTTGATTGAGATTAAGCCCAAACGACGGATAAGCTCTGGGTGGTTAGAAATTTCTTGTGGACGTAAGCATAATTTATCTGCATAGTGTTCCATGTTGCCGAATACACGTTTTTGTAGTTCTTCTGAAAGTGTGATAGAAGCTGCAGATGCGAAGTCTACTTTACCAGCATCAATTAAATTAAATACTGCATCTTGTAGTACTTCAGAGTAAACAAATAAGTGTTCGAATTCAGAATCTGCAAAACCATCAAGTACAGCGTTTGCAACAGAACCTACACCAGATTGAATTGGTGCTAGCGTATTTGTTAAGCGACCAGCTTTGATTTCAGAACGGAAGAAATCAAGTAAAATGTTAGCCATTGTTTGAGTTTCTTCATCTGGAGGCACGATCATTGAAGGTGCATCTGGCTCTTCAGAAATAACAATTGCTTTAATTTTAGCAGGGTCTACTTTAATACCAATCTCACCAAGACGTTGGTTTGGTTTTGTCATTGGAATAACATCACGTTTACCTTGTTCGCCAGGAACGTAAATATCGTGAATACCAATTAATGATTCTGGGTGAGAAATATTTAATTCAATAATAATATTTTCAGCGTATTGAGCGAAGATTGGTGAGTTACCAACTGAAGTAGTTGGGATAATATAGCCATCTTCAGTAATTGCAGCTGCTTCAATAATTGCATATTTAATTGGTCCGATAATACCTTGACGAACTAACTCTGCGTTGTGAGAAAGGTGAGCGTCAACGTACATTACGTTACCAGCGTTGATTTGATTACGAATACCAGCGTCAGCTTGGAATGGTCCGCGTTTACGGATAACGCCTGCTTCAGCTAAATACTTATCTACTTCTGGCCCTAAAGAAGCACCAGTATATACATCAATTTGGAATTTTTCGTTTTTAGCACGTTCCACTAATGCCATAGGAACAACTTTTGCATCCCCAGCACGAGTGAATCCGCTCATACCTACTACATCACCGTCAGAAAGAAGTGCTGCAGCTACATCAGCAGATACGACTTTGCTTTCAAGCTCCTTATTACCTAAGCGTTTTTGAATGATTGCATCCATTAAAAAATCCTCCCCTAAATTTGATGGAAACCGATAACAAAACTAGAAAAAACGTGTAAGAATTTTCTGTTTATTTAGTTGTAGTATGACTCCAACCATTTGATTAATACTATCACCAATTTGTCACAAAAACTTTATAAATAGCATTAAATTAAGTAAACGAAGGAAAATCGAGCGGAAGAATGCTTTTTCGACAGAGAAAACGTTTTAATGTAGCGCTATGTATTATGTAAGCGTTAAATTTAAAAAAGTACAGCAAGTCCCCTTAAGAGGATACCTGCTGTACTGAAGAAATTAGAAGCCTAAAGAACGACGGAAGTAACTTGCGTAGCGTTGACTAACAGGGATACGCGTTCCATCTTTCATAATTAATAAGAAAGTTGAATGTGAATCTGGTTGAATTTCATCAATATAATCGATGTTTACAATGTATGAACGGTGACATCTAATAAATGAATCTGGCGCTAAAAATAGCTCTAAATCACTTAAGTTTAAACGGTGATAACCTTCGCGCCCCATTGTTTTCACAAATGTTTTACGTAGCTGTGTTTCAAGATAAATCACTTGATCATGTTTAATCGGATACCAACAGTCATCGATTTTAATCGTGATGTAGTTTGTTAAAAATGCTGATGGCTTTTGCGGGAAGATTGCTGTAATTGCACCTTTTGTTTCGCCTTCTTCCATTAAAGGAATACTCATGCCATAGTATGCAACACCAAATACATCAGGTTCGATATAGGTGCTGATTTTTTGCCCATAGCTTAAAGCTTTGTGTGCAGCTGAGCCTTCTTTGATAGGGTCACCTGGCTTAATTTTTAAATCAACTTTTTTGCTCGGTTGGTAGTACAAGTATTCATTTGTATCAGAAATTGCGATTGAAGTATTCTCAGGGAAAAACTCCTTTATAATCTCCATGATTTCTTCTATTTGCTTTGGATCCACTATTAGCACCTCATTTTACTTTTAAAAATAGTATTATCATCTATTTTACTACATATTCGTATAAATTATATAGAGAAGATTTCGGAATAAAATAGAGATATGTCGATTGCTACATTAAAAAGATGAAAATTGACTTACATAAAATTCAAGGTATTATAATTAATTACTAATTATTTTTAATATGTATATGGTAAAATTTAAATGTCTATTAATAAGTTTACAAGGTTTCTACTGTATTTATATGATAAATTAGAACTAGGACGATGTACAAAATGTGGTTGAAAGGAAATCGCAGAATATGGTAAAATTCACTTTAAAGTATATTTTTTTTAATACTAGAGTTTAAGTTAGGTTATTTTTAAGCTATATTCAAGATATAATTGTGTAATAGGACTCAATTCATATGATAAATAAGTAAATACTTTTTTCTTATTTAGAAATTGTAATTTGATGTCAAATATTGTAATGTAATTCGTGCACTCTGAGGAAAGATGGGGAAGATTATGCAACTACATCAACATTCTATGTCAGAAACGATATCAAAAAGATACTTCCAAGAAATCGATAATATTAACCAATACATCGGTGTAGAAGAATTTTTTAATATTGAGTCAAAATTAATATTTGAAATTTACCATTTAGAATCTGCAAAGGCTAAAAAATCTTTGCATGAATTAATTGATATTCTTTCTATACGTTTTGGCAAGCAGGTCATTAAAATAGTGCGAGGTTATTTTTCCGTTTTGTCGTCGATTGTTGCTCGTAAATTGCTAGACAATCAAGTACCTTCGAAGAAAGCCTTTGCTTTTAATATTGCTTGTAATGATATGATTGAAAATCAGATGAAAGACGCAGAATTTTTGCAATTTGCTGATGATTTAATTGATTTCTTTGTGTATTTTATCGCAGATAGAAAGCAACCGACTTTCCGTCATCAGACAGTCAATAAAGTGATTATGTATATTAATGATGAGCTAGAGAATGATTTAACAGTGGAGAGTATCGCGAATAACTTCCATATTAGTACAAGTCACTTGTCGCGTATTTTCAGAGAACATGTGGGCATTACATTGGTCGAGTATTTAAATGTTCGTCGCGTAGAGGAATCGCAATATTACCTACGACATACGAATAAGAGTATTACATCCATTTCAGACCAATTCCATTTTTGTAATCAGAGTTACTTCACGCGTATTTTTAAGAAATATACAGGAGTAACACCTAAACATTTTCGTGATGAGCTGCATCATGAATTTTACCGTTTTGAAATGAACGAGGCGGAGATGCAAAACGCTTAATATTGTGGGACAATAAATGGCACTCAATGAATAAGAACATACTGTAAGATGCGATTGTATTAGCGATGCTAAAGCGCGCATCTTTTTTATGTGAACAAACTACCATTGTGTCACGCTTCCTTTAACGCCTAAGCGTATTTGATAAGTAGCGCTTGCTATTTGATAAAGGTAGTCTTAATAAGGTATACTTCACATTAGTTGAAAAATAATAGTAGGTGGAAAAATGAAAAATTTGAAGCTTTTATCAATGCTTGGGCTTGTTGTTTTTGTATTAAGTGGCTGTAAAGCAGTTGAGAACAAAGAAGGCTTTTTCTATAGTGTTTTTGTAAAACCTATGGAATTTTTACTGGAGTTTTTCGGAAATGATATTTTTTCAGGTAGCTATGGTTTAGCAATCATCGCTATCACGGTTCTTATCCGTTTAGTCTTAATGCCGATTATGTTGAAAAACTATCGTCAGCAACAATTGATGAAAACGAAAATGGATGCCTTCAAACCTGAAATGGAAGCCGTTCAGAAAAAAATGAAGGAAGCAAAGACAAAAGAAGAACAAATGCAATATCAGCAAGAGATGATGGCATTGTACCAAAAACATGGTGTTAATCCTTTAAATATGGGCTGTTTACCAATGTTAATTCAAATGCCAATCATTATGGGTCTTTACTTCTCAATTTTATATTCTGCCGATGTGAAATCACATATGTTCTTATGGTTTAGCTTAGGTTCACCAGACATTGTGATGACAATAATTGCGGGGATTGTTTATTTGGTACAAGCACGAGTTTCTTTATGGACTGTACCAGAGCAACAAAAAAAGCAAATGAAGATGTTTATTTACATTTCGCCAATTATGATTGTCTTTATTTCTATGTCTTCTATGGCAGCACTACCTCTTTACTGGTCTGTCAGTGGTGCATTACTAATTCTTCAAACGTATATTGGTCGAAAATACTATTCGGAGCATCCCGAAAAAGCAGAATCATAAATGAATTAATGTCGAGGCGCGTTGTAGCCTCGATTTTTTTTAGGAGGAAAACAGCATGAATATAAAATGGATATCTTCAATTTTAGTTGCAGTATTTAGTATTGCGGCCATTGTATGCATTATTATCGGGCATTTTAATTTAGCGGTGCTAGCAATGACTATAATGTTTGCCTTGTCAAACGGCTTTAGAGCGAAGAGTTTTAAGGAACAAGGATATGTTAAAGAGGCGAAATGGATGAAGTATATGGCAATCTTTTTCTCTATTGCTTCAATCGCGGTGCTTATTATTATTTTTACAGAATAATGGGGAAAAGCTACACTTAAAAATGTGAACAGTGATAAAATAAAACTATCAAAATATAGTGTATTAACTTGCTTTGGCAGAAGCCTTTCCAATACAATAAGTGCCATGTATGTACTCGCAAACGGTGAGGGCAAACCTTGCTGAAACAAGTTAAATACTTGGCGGCTGTCAAAGATGTAGAAAAAGCCTTTCGAGTCGTTTTGAAAAAAATCTTGACGCCATTCCGCCGAGGTGTAATTGATTAAAGGTCTTAGGGTTGCTCAAACTCCCATTGCAACGACCTGATTTTGAAATCTCGTTTTGTTTAGCAACCCTGCATCTACACAAAAGGGGCAAAAAAATGAAAAAAAATCGTCTACCACTTATTATTGGCGCTATTATTTCAGCGGCACTGATCGTATCTATTTTTATAGTGATTAACTATAAGAATAATCAAGTCAATGTAGCGTCAGATGAAAATCAACCAGTAGCAGAACAAGGCAAAAAAGACAATCCTACAAAAGAGCAACCAAAAACACCTGAAAATGTAACTGAACCACAAGAACAGCCAGACGAAAACGGCTATTACCCAAATCAGGCAATGCCGACAGAGCCTACTTATATTGATGGTATTTTACTAGCTAATAAAAAATATCCACTACCATCCACATTTGCACCAGGTGAAAATCCGGAGGCACGTCAAGCGTTAAATAAGATGATAGCAGAAGCTAAACAGCAGGGCTTTAACTTAGTCGCTTTTAGTGGATATCGTTCTTATGAATATCAAACAACATTATACAATAATTATGTTAAGCGCGATGGTCAGGCTGCTGCAGACCGCTATAGTGCACGTCCAGGCTTTTCTGAGCACCAAACAGGCTTAGCGTTTGATATTGGTGAAGTTGGCAAAGAAGATTTATGGCTGACGGAGGAGTTTGGTGAAACACCTGCAGGAAAATGGTTATTCGAGCATGCTGCAGAATATGGTTTCATTTTACGGTTCCCTCAAAATAAGGAGCATTTAACAGGTTACATGTATGAATCTTGGCATTATCGTTATGTTGGAATCGACATTGCTAAGAAAATTAAAAAACAGAATAGTACGTTAGAAGAGTATTTAGGTGCACAATAAAAAAGAGCTTGGAGACATAACCTCAAGCGAGCGTTAGTAATAAAAAGGCGATGTCTTTAGCTCAAAACGCACGCAACGTTACAGAGTGCAACAGGGAAGTAGTCACTGTAGCGAACCATAGCAAAAAGTGTTAGATTGACTGCAATCAATCTAACACTTTTTCTTTTGTACCCAATTAATAAAGGGATTATTACAATATTGGTGTTAATAAGCGTGAGATGGATTCTTTGAATTTTATCATGCTTGAACGGTTTTGATACATTTCCCAAGTTAATTCTGTGCTGTCTAAAATGTCCTTTTCAAATAGCTCAGCTAATTGGTGGGAAATTTTGGAATCGTAGATAAAGGCATTGACTTCGAAGTTTAGACTAAAACTTCGGACATCGATATTTGCTGTTCCTACTGTAGATGCTTCATCGTCAATAATAATAGCTTTAGCATGAATAAATCCTTTTTCATAAATATAAACCTTTGCCCCTGCACGTAATAATTGGCCTACGTAAGAGTATGTTGCCCAATAAACAAACATATGGTCCGGCTTATTAGGAATCATAATACGTACGTCAATGCCTGATAATGTAGCAATTTTTATGGCGTCTAAAAAACTAATATCAGGAATAAAATAAGGAGTTTGAATATAAATATATCTCTTGGCCATATTAATCAGCTTTAAATAGCCGATTTTTATTTGTTCCCAATCAGAGTCAGGTCCACTCGAAACGATTTGTAAACCGACATCACCTTTTTTCGGGATAGCAGGGAAGTAACGATCAGAATAACCCATCTTTTGCTGTGCACATGCTTGATTCCAATCTAATAAAAAGCGTGTTTGCAGTGGGTGGACAGCGCTTCCCTCAATACGTAAATGCGTATCTCTCCAATAGCCAAATTTCTTTTGAAGGCCAAGGTATTCATCTCCTACATTAAAGCCCCCGATATACCCAATACGACCGTCAATTACTACAATTTTACGGTGATTTCTAAAGTTGAGACGTGGGTTAAGAAGTGGGAATATGGAAGGGAAAAATACTTCCACTTCGCCGCCCGCTTCAAGGAGTTTCTTAAAATGTCTTCTTTTTACATTACGAGAGCCCATCTCATCATATAAGAGCCTTACTTTGACTCCTTGTTTTGCCTTTTTAATCATTGTGTCAATAAGACGTGTACCTAAATTATCTAAGCGGAAGATGTAATATTGAATATGGATATGATCTTTAGCTGCTTCGATATCTTTTAATAGCTGTTCAAATTTGTCTGCACCATCGTCAAAAATAGCAAGGTGATTGTCTTGGGTTAATACCGCATTATTTGTTTTTAAATGCATATAAATCATTTCTTTATAATTTTCGGCATTTTCAATACGAAACTCAAACGTATTATCTCGTATGGTGTCTATTTGATAGCTAATCAGATTATCAATCCCAATGTCTTTGCGCCCTTCCCAACGAAACAAATGTTTCCTGCGCAGTTGTCTGCCAAGTAGTAAATATAAAATAAATCCAGCTAATGGCAAGAAAAATAGGACAAGAATCCATGCCCATGTAGAACTAGCATCTTTACGCTCTAAAAATATAATTGTCATCGCAGATAAGATATTTACGAATAAAATTAAAGGTACTAGATATTCTACATCTGTAAAAATGCTCATTCCTGCACCCCTTTACTATATTTCACATTATATCTAGTATAGCTTACTTCACAGGTGGAAAGAAAGGACAGTAAGTGATTTGTTATTATCACAAAAAAATACCATTAAAAGTAGAGGCAATCCCTTTGATTTTTTGATTTAAGGGTACAGCTAGAACTGATGATTAAAATCAGACAAGCCCCACCACAAAAAATTAGTGCTGGGGCCTGCTAGTTATCTATTCATTTTAAAAAGAAAGAGGGGAATCGGCTAGGTTATACATAATGTTCCCATTGAAATAGTATATCGCTAAAATCTTGTTGAAGAAGTTTATCACGATTGATAAAGAACTTCCCTACGCCACTATCCGCCCACATAATACCGAACTCGTCATTGGAATCAATTTGTAGTAAAAGTACATCATATCTCTGTAGCAGATGAGATTCATGCCGAATGTCTTCCTCTAAAAAATATGCGTATCCGCCTATTTTAGCGCCAGCTCCTAAAAAATGCTGTAAGTAAATTTCGTGCAAATTAACATCATGATTTGGTGTACATATTAGACTCGGTAAATAGTGTACAGCTCGATAATCTAAAGCCGAGACAGGTTCCTGTGTAAAGTGGAATTGTAGCGATAACTCTTCTTTAATAGGAAACCAATCATCTGCCGTCACAGAAGGTTTTTCTTGCGTTGGCATGGCTGTTTTTGTTTCTAATGTTGGGTAAAATCGTACCTTATAGAACTGTTGAAAAATGTCTTCCTTATAATGTGCCGCATTGGTAAAAATATTAGATGAAATAAAAAATTGTAAAATACCTTGTGTAGGAAAATCTTGTATTGTTGGTATTTCTGCAAAATTTATTTGAGCTAATAAACGCATCGATTCACCAGTAATGTCCTTTGGAACTGTTTGATAATAGGGTAAATAAGGTTCACCGGCAAATTTACTCTCTGTTATTGTAGTTGAGCGTTTACATAGTGATATAGTAATCACAGAAAGTAACGAATCTTCAATTTCAGAACGTAATGGTTCGAGCTCTCTTGGAAGAGAAAAATTTATTGTTTTATTCATGCAGTATCCTCCGAGTTTACGCTTTCAAACATGGATGTCATATAAGTTTAACAAATACATCTGTTGCTATTAGTTACGACATATAGTGCGAAAATTATTCAAGTCTTAAAGTTTTATTTGAAGCCTTATAAATAAAGATCAAAATAATCGAGATAATTGCGATAGTTGCAGCAATATAGTAGCCAAGATTAGATTGCACGGTAAATAACCATGTGAAAAATAGAGGCCCGAGAATACGCCCTAAATTATCCATTGAGTAGGAAAGCCCTGCTGCTGTCCCATATTGGCCGCCAGATTCTTTGGAGGATAATGACACGACACATGTTCTTGCAAGGGCATTTCCGGCTGTAAAGATACAAAGTGCAAAACCTGCCATCAATAGATTGCCTGTTAAAGTAAATAAAAGCATACCGATTGCTGTAATGATTTGAGCTCCAATGAGCCAAGATGTTTCTGTGCCATTTTTAATGCGACGAACTACGCCACCTTGTATGGCTGCATCTACAAAGCCACTAAACATAAATAAATAACCGATTTGCAAAGGTGTTATTTGTATACGATCAATTTGAAAAAGTTGGAATGTTGCTTCTACTCCTGCGAGCATAAAAGTCACTAAGAACGAGAACATAAATAAATAACGAACACGATATTGCAGCATTTTGCCAACACCTTTTGGGACAATTGCTCTTTTTGTTATATCTTTTCGTTTTTCTGGTTCTTTTAAGACGAAAGTTGCATAAATAAATAATAGCGCGATTAAAGCTGCTGATGCGATAAATGGTAATTGCAAGCTATAATGACCTAACATGCCGCCAATTGCAGGACCGAAGATAAAACCTAGACCAATGGACATGCCCATAAAACCCATGTACTTATTACGATCTTCCTCGCTCGACATGTCACCAATAAAGCCTGTTACAGCTGTATACAATGCACCTGAGAATAAGCCACCCACGATACGTGATACGTATAACATTGTTAAATGATCAATGAACATTGAAAAAATAATGAAACTAAGACTGAATCCTACCAATCCCGTTAAAATGAGTTGCTTACGACCAACTTTATCAGAAAGCTTTCCCCAAAGTGGTGCGGTAAAAAAACTTGCAAGAGAATACACTGTCAGTAAACCGCCTACATGGATGTTTTGCCAATCGTGTTGGACGATGACCTCTGGTAGGACAGGAATAATAATTCCAAAGCCTAGGTAGACGAGAAATTGCACTGACATTAAGAGTAAAATTGGTTTTATCATTTAATTTCCTGCTTTCTTACAATATTTCAGTATGTATATTCTACCTCTCTTGTTCTTGCTATTACAAGGGAACGGTGGGGAAGCGTTTGAAACCAAGATAAGGATTGATTTAGTCTGTGTTAAGTTATGATTTTGCGTAACGGTACATCCACTATATTTATTCCTTCTTTCATTCCCTCTTTTAGTAGAAGATTGTTCCTGCTGGCTGGTCAAAAAATAATGAAGAACGACGAATAGAATGGATTTGATGGGCTAATAATGTATTTATCGAATTTTATTCTATAGTGTATTTTGTTTGCCTAAAAAAGTGACCTTTAAACATAATTTACATTGTAACAAAATTGAAAAATATTAAAGGCGAGTTAAATGGTATGATAGATACAGATAAACTTGTCTGACATCTAACACTTAGAAAAAATGAAACTTTTTTGGAAATAAAACGTTATATAAAATCGAGAAAAGATTGAGGTGGAATGTATGACGAAGGAAGTAGATTTGAAAAAGATTGTTTCGAATTTATCGAAGTTGGGTGTGACGGCTACTGTAACGAAGTCTCGACTTGAACTTTTAAAAGTGCTGACACCACCAACGCAAACTCCGCAAGTTCAAGCTTAACTCATTTTACAAAAAAGAATGGATAGTTCTCTTTCGAAAATAGAGAGACTATCCATTCTTTTTTATTTAGTATTCAAACTTTTTAATCCTCTTCATCATACGTTGTAAACATGTAAGTACGATAGTGGAAACGCATGCTAAAGACTAGCCCGATGGCCAGTGCATTCCCCATTAAAGAACTCCCTCCATAACTGATGAATGGAAGTGGAATACCTGTAATCGGTAGGAGCTGAATTGTCATCCCGATATTCTCGAACACATGGAACGTAATCATCGCAATAATACCTGCACAAACATAAGTTGAAAAAGGGTCTTTCAATAATAATGTAGTTTTTGTTAAATGATAGATTAACAAAAAGAAAATACAGATTACTATACTTGCACCAATAAATCCCCATTCCTCGCCTATAACGGTGAAGATGAAGTCCGTATGATTTTCGGCTACGTACACTTCACGACCACGGAAGCCCTTACCGAAGATTTCACCAGAACCAATTGCGTTTAAGGAAGTAATCAAATGGTATCCATCACTCGATGAATACGAATATGGATCTAGCCAAGAGTATATTCTGGCAAACTGGTACGCTTTAAAGCCAAATGTTTTTTCTAAAAATTCCTGCATGTAAAGTGCCATCCACAGGAGGCTTCCTCCGACGACAGCGCCACCTAAAAAAGTAGGTAATAAAATTTTCCAAGAAATACCTGCTACGATAACAAGTGCAGCAGTAATCGCAAAGAAAACAAGTGCTGAACCAAGGTCAGGCTGTTTCATAATAATACCAAGTGGTATAATCAACGTTATAGCGATTTTACCTAGTAAAATGAAGTCCGATTTAATGGATCTTAAAGAGTAGACTTCATGATGTTTACTAATAAGGCGTGCAAGCGCTAAAATGTAAAAAGTTTTCATAAATTCGGAGGGCTGGATATTACCAAGTGGTGTATGGAACCAGCTTTTAGCACCATTCACTGGCTCACCAATTTGACCTTTACCTTCCGGCATGAAAATAAGCAAAACTAAAAGAGCAATTCCAGCTCCGTACATATACCAAGCCATTTTTTTATATTGATCAGGCTCGAAAAACATAATGACACCGATAATAAATGCACCAATTACATACCATCTTAATTGCAAAGGTACGTAATTAATACCGTATTGTCCGGAAGTTTGAGCGGATGCAATTGCTAATAAACTAATGACAAGAAAAGTGAAAAGTATAAAAGCGAGCGTCCAGTCAAAACGGTTCACGAAATTTCGTTTATTTTCCATAAAAGCCACCTAAAATAAAATAGTTTAAAATCTGCGCACAGACGCATGTCGAACATTAACATTATAACGCAAAAAACAATTTTACGCCTGAGTATATTGTTGTGACGACAAATAGCATAAAATGTTTCAAAAAATGATGTTTAGTTTTATAATAAAGTGAAGAATGGGGTGATGGATGTGGCTAAGAAATTAAAGTCAGCTGAAGATTTTATGTATCATATATATGTTCATATGAATGATGTCGATAAATTTGTTATATTTAGCGGGCTTAAATTCTCGCAATTTGTGGCTGCTTTAGATCCACTGCATCACTTACTATTACTAAAGCATTCCTATGAAGATGGATCATTTAATATGCATACACAGTTTGATTATATACCAGATGAGGAAGTTCCTCGTTTTGTAAAGAAAGCTACGGAGTCGAAAGAATTGTGTTGGGTAGATTTTATGGATGAAAAGAGGCTAGATCAGCTGACACCGATGGAACAGGGAGAACTGCTTTACATAAGCCATAAAAAAGAACCGATTACTTCGCCATTTTTTAATAAATTGCAAAATCGGTTTGTTTATTGTTCTTCAGATGTAGAGAAAATGACGAAAATTTATTTTCGCCATTTAAGTGATTCGGATTTGCTTGTCGCTAATGTGTTTAATACGTTAATACGAGAGAAAGAACGAAGCACAGGTTTTTGGCGCCGTAAAGTAAAATCAAGTATTCCTTCTCTTACGCCGGAATTTTTGCGTGCTTATCGCTCCTTTGCTAAAGAGGGTGCATTATTGTCGCTGTACCGCATTGAGAAGCCGAAAGCAGCATATGGTATAGAAATACGTAACTTATCAGATTATTCCTTTCCAGATGAGGTCTGGGATGATTTAAATACAATTTTGAAAAACGAGCACGATGAATTGATTCATATTATTTAACGTTATTTAGCAGGTATTTCACCAGCTAAATAGGAATGGAACTCAAGAAAGTGATAGTCAGTCATTTTACTTGGGTGACCAACTTGAATGAATAAGGCACTCAAATCTCACCGTCCAAATTACGGTGAGATTTTTATGTCATTTGTCAAGCCGTTTCGTGATAAACTAATAATACTCAAGAAGTATGTGGAGGGCACAAAAAATGAAAAAAAGAATCGGTTTATTATACGGCGGAAAGTCAGCGGAGCATGAGGTGTCATTGTCGACGGCGTGTGCAGTCACTGGAGCTTTGAATTTCGAGGAGTATGAGATATATCCGATTTACATTACACCAGATGGGGAATGGCGACGTGGCGAGCGTTTAGAAAAACCCGCAAATTCCATTGAAGAATTGCAATTTGGTGATGATGCCATTATTTTAGAAAATAATATTACAGCGTTTTTAATTGATAAAAGCGGGGCAGCGATCCAATTTGATGTTATTTTCCCTTTACTGCATGGAACAAACGGAGAAGATGGAACTGTGCAGGGTTTACTGGAAGTGTTGAATCTTCCGTATGTCGGTAATGGTGTGTTGGCATCATCTGCAGGTATGGATAAAGTGATAATGAAACAATTGTTTGAAATTGCTGGCTTACCACAAGTGCCATATACGTACTTCATTCGTAGTGAATGGAAGAAAGAGCAAGATGCTATTTTAACGCGTTGTGAACAGAAATTGTCTTGGCCGATGTTTGTAAAGCCAGCAAATTTAGGCTCAAGTGTAGGTATTAGTAAAGCATCGAACCGTGAGGAACTAATTCAAGCAATTGAGGTAGCATTGCAATTCGACCGTAAAATTGTGGTAGAGCAAGGCATTGTAGCACGTGAAATTGAATTAGCTGTACTGGGCAATGATTTTCCAGAAGTATCTGTGCCAGGTGAAATTAAGCCTATGACAGCGTTCTATGATTATGATTCAAAATATAAGGATGGTTCAACAGCATTGATTATTCCTGCTGAACTACCTACAGAAGTTGTGACAAGCTTAAAAGAGTACGCAAAAAGTGCGTTTAAAATTTTAGATGGAAGTGGTTTAGTACGCGCGGATTTCTTTGTCACGGCAGATCATGCCATTTATATTAACGAAGTAAATACAATGCCAGGTTTTACACCTGTTAGTATGTATCCGCTTCTTTGGCAACATACAAACGTAAGTTACCCAGAGCTTATTAATCGACTGATTGCACTAGCACTTGAGCGTTTTGAAGAAAAACAACAGCTTCACTATAAAAAAGACTGAGTGGGATTATTGTGAAAAAGACATTAAAGGAATTAGCAGCATGGTTAAATGATGAAGTGCCAGCTTTCGGAGACACGATTGTATCTGGTATATCGATTGATACAAGAACAATCTGCCAAGGGGATTTATTTGTGCCATTCCGCGGTGAACAGGCAAATGGTCATAAGTTTGTACAACAAGCTTTTGAAAAAGGAGCGGGTGCTTCGCTTTGGCAAAAAGATGAACCAAATCCGCCAAAGAATGTTCCGTTACTATTTGTGGATGATTCAGAGTTGGCGTTACAGCAAATGGCACGTGCTTATCGTAATGAGCATAAGGCGACCTTTATTGGTATTACAGGATCGAATGGTAAAACATCCACAAAGGATATTTTAGCAGGCACACTAGCACCGTTTTTTAAAGTACAAAAAACAATTGGTAATTTTAATAATCAATTAGGCTTACCGATTACGATTTTACAGCTCCAAGAGGATACAGAAGTTGCTGTACTTGAAATGGGCATGAGTGGATTTGGGGAAATTGAGTTTTTAACAAAGTTAGCTCGTCCTCATATAACGGTAATTACCAATATTGGTGAGGCACATATGCAAGACTTAGGCTCGCGTGCCGGTATTGCAAAGGCGAAGTTTGAAATTATACAAGGTATGCAAGAGGACGGTGTGCTCTTTTATGATGGTGATGAGCCATTATTAAATGAGCTTGTTGCAAAAGAACAACATTTAAATGCGCAGGCGTTTGGTTTAGAACCAGGCGATTTGTTATATGCTGAAAATATTGAAGCAACTGCAAGTGGCAGTAGTTTTACAACACATGGTGCTATTGAAGGTGATTTCTTTATTTCTGTTCTTGGGAAGCATCAGGTGAAAAACACTTTAATTGCCATGCTTATCGCGCAAAAACTAGGTTTAACGGATGAGCAAATTCGTACATCTTTAAAAGACGTAACGTTAACGGATATGCGTATGCAACAAGTACAAGGAAATCAAGGTGCATTATTTATTAATGATGCTTACAATGCTGCACCTACGTCGGTAAAGGCGGCGATTCAGTTTATAGCCACAACAACTATTCGCCCTGAAAAGTGGCTGGTCTTAGGTGATATGCTCGAACTAGGGGATAATGAAAAAAGCTTCCATGAAGAGTTATCATTAGCAATTCATGAAAGTGAAATTGATTATGTGTGCTTGTACGGTCCGCGTATGGCTTTCTTGTATGAGGTGCTGAAAGAACGTTTCGACGCTGACCATTTACTATACGATAAGGATGATTTTGCGCCTATCATTGCAAAGCTGCAACAGGCAACAGAGAAATCCATTGTATTATTAAAAGGATCACGTGGTATGAAACTAGAAACAATTTTGCAAGCATTTACTTCATGATTTGCGATTGTTTGACATAATGAATTTGTTACTTGGGGTAAAAATCCGCTCTGGTTTATAGTGCGATGATTTTTACCCTTTATTAAAAAGCATATAGAAAGCGTTTTGTGCGCTATGTTGCTGGTAAAACAGCCACTTTTTGAGGTGAGGGTAATGACGATAGGTGTATTATGCATTCATGGATTTTCGGGTGGTGCTTATGAGGTAGAGCCGTTTACAGCTTATTTACGAGCCAATACAGATTGGCTAATCGAGACACCTACCTTATCTGGGCATGGAGAAGAACTAAAGATGAAAGGCTTTACCGCACAACATTGGTTAATGGATGCGGAGTTAGCTTTTCGAGCGCTATCGAAAAAAGTGGATGAAGTGATTGTCGTTGGTTTTTCTATGGGCGGGATTATTGCGTTATATTTAGCGAAACGTTATAAGGTGAAGAAGCTTGTCCTGCTTAGTGCTGCAGCCAAATATATTAGCCCTAAGCAACTTGTAAAAGATTTTAAAATGCTAGCAACCGAGGCGTATCATCGCAACCTTTCGAATAATGAGCTGTTTTTGAGATATCGTCATAAGTTTAACAACGTCCCCTTAGCAGCTACAATTGAGTTCATGAAACTCGTACAAAGGGTAGCGCCATATTATCAAGACATTAAAATTCCAGTGTATATCGTTCAAGGAAAATTAGACGGAATTGTGCCCTATCATACCGCTCAATATTTGTTTGATCAGCTTGCTTCAACAAATAAAAAGTTGTATTTTTCTAACAATGGCAAACATCATATTTGTTATTGTGAAGATTGTTTTGATTGGTTTACGAAGGTTTTAGCGTTTTTAAAGGATATGTAAAGTAGTCAGATTATTACGACTCATGCGTTATCGTTGCATACGTTTGATTCCCGTGATAGACTAGTGTAAGCAATGGATACATTTTGTGCGAAGACTCTTCATAATTTGGTTGAAGAGTACTTTTTTTTGAACACAACGGTTTTATTCTAAGTGAATAATTACGCAGAATCGAACCGCTCGGTAAAGACCGGGCTTTCCTTTTCATATAAGAGAGCTCTACTTGAAGCATTTGTAGAGAGAATTTTTAAGTAACGGAAACGTTCCACAACACAGGCTCGAATTTGCCGACAACTTCATCTGAAAATGTAACCATTTGTCAACTTAAAAGGAAAAAAGGAGATTGAGAAGTTTGACAAATTTTTCAGAATTAAATATTAGTGAATCTACACTACGTTCAGTAAAACGTATGGGATTCGAAGAAGCAACACCAATCCAAGAGGGTACTATTCGTTTTGCCATTGAAGGTCGCGATGTATTAGGTCAAGCGCAAACTGGTACAGGTAAAACTGCCGCTTTTGGTATTCCACTTATCGAGAAAATCGATCCTAAAAACCCTAATATCCAAGCGTTAGTAATTGCTCCAACTCGTGAATTAGCGATTCAAGTTTCAGAAGAACTATATAAAATCGGCTACGACAAGCGTGTAAAATTATTATCAGTTTACGGTGGTCAAGAAATTGGACGTCAAATTCGTGCGCTGAAAAATAAACCACAAATTATTGTAGGTACACCAGGTCGTATTTTAGACCATATTAATCGTCGTACTTTAAAACTAGAAGATGTTCAAACACTTGTACTGGATGAAGCAGATGAAATGTTAAACATGGGCTTCATTGATGATATTAATTCAATTTTAGAAAACGTACCTGCTGAACGTCAAACATTATTATTCTCAGCAACAATGCCACCAGCAATCCGTAAAATCGCTGAGACATTTATGCGTGACCCTGAAATTGTAAAAATTAAAGCAAAAGAATTAACAGTGGATAACATTGATCAATATTTTGTGAAAGCTGCTGAGCGTGAAAAATTTGATGTTTTATCTCGTTTATTAAACGTTCACCAACCAGAATTAGCGATTATCTTTGGACGTACAAAACGTCGTGTTGATGAGCTAGCACAAGCTTTATCAATCCGAGGATATCTTGCTGAAGGAATTCATGGTGATTTAAGCCAAGCAAAACGTATTTCAGTTTTACGTCAATTTAAAGAAAATAAAATTGATATCCTTGTTGCAACAGATGTAGCAGCTCGTGGTCTAGATATTTCAGGCGTTACACACGTGTATAACTTTGATATTCCTCAAGATCCTGAGTCTTACGTTCACCGTATTGGTCGTACTGGCCGTGCCGGAAAATCAGGTCTTGCAGTAACATTTGTAACTCCACGTGAGATGGGCTATTTACGTATTGTTGAAGAAACAACGAAAAAACGTATGACACCACTTCGTCCGCCAACAAATGACGAAGCTTTAGTAGGTCAACAACGTTTAGCTATTGAGACACTTGAAGGTCTTATTGCCAATAATAACTTAGGTGATTATCGCACATTAGCTACAGAAGTCCTTGAAAACCATGATGCTATCGATGTAGTAGCAGCTGCATTACGCTCATTAACGAAAGAGCCGGATGATACGCCTGTTACAATTACAGAAGAACGTCCATTACCAATGCGCCGTGAGCGTTCTGGTGGCGGTGGTGGCCGTGGTGGCGATCGTAATGGCCGTAACAGAAGCGGTGGTGGTCGTAGCTTTGGCGGTAACCGTCGTGAAGGTAGTGGTGGCGATCGTCGCAACAGTGGAGGCCGTCGTGAAGGTGGTCGCCGTGAGGGCGGAGCTCGTCGTGAAGGTGGACAAGGTCGTTCACGTGCACCACGTCGCCATGAAGACTAATGAACTTTCAAACCTTACAGTCAAATTGACTGTAAGGTTTTTTATATTTATATTTGAATTAATTTATTTGGAATGTTTGGAAGAGGGAGTGAGAGTGCGAGCGACGGAAGTGGCTCAGTATAAGTATCTCACTATAGCGTCGTATACCCAAAAGGCGATATACTAGATGTTTAGACGGCGGTTAATTATGATGAAAAGGCTATGGATTTATTTGAAACAAATTGGTATTTACGTACGTATACATAGGTAATGAAAAGAGGAGGAACAATTTTGAGAGCAGAACCAATTCATCGAATTTCCCGAAAAGGGTTAACAGTATGGCGATTATATGGTGTGTTACAAACATTGCTGTTGTTAGTCGTTGCAGCATTGGTTTGTTACGGCACTTATTATTATGAATGGCCTTCATTTATTTATTTTATCGCGATTGCTGTTGTTCTATTAAGTGCATTTTTATCTGCGTATTTATTCCCGAAAATTCGTTGGGAACGCTGGAGATATGAAGTGCGTGAACATGAAATTGAAGTTCAACATGGCTTGTTTGTTGTCAAACGCACATTAATACCAATGGTACGTGTGCAACATGTTGACACGACACAAGGCCCCATTTTAAAAAGATACAGCCTAGGTAATATTTCAATTTCTACAGCCGCTACGGTACATACAATTCCTGCACTGGTCATGGATGAAGCAGATGGACTTCGTGCGCGTATTTCGGAATTAGCAAGGGTGGCGGAAGATGATGTCTAACGAAGTGTATCGTTTACACCCCGTATCGGCGATTATCTCTAGTGTTAAAGCACTAAAGAGTATGATTTTACCTGTAGCCATTATCATTATTAGTAATGGCTTTAACTTTTCTTTGAACTTCCGAAGTGAACATTTTTTTGAAACCGTATTACTGTTTGGTGTATGGGGGGTAGGGGCAATACTAGCGCTTATCGGTGGTATTGTAAAGTGGCGTACCTTTGTTTACTGGTTTGAGGATGGCGAACTTAGAGTGAAGTACGGGTTATTCGTCAAAAAGAAGCGTTATATTCCATTTGAGCGTATTCAAAGTTTAAATTACCATGAAGGTATTTTTCATCGCATATTTGGCTTAGTCAAGGTGCAAGTTGAAACAGCAGGCAATAAAGGTGGCAAGCCAGAGGTAGAGTTAACAGCTATTCAAAAAATAGCAGCTGACGTTATTGAAGAAGAAATGCGCCGAGCAAAAACACAAATCGCCCAATCCCTTGACGTGGAACCATCACATGCGCAAATAGACGAAGGAATGGTGCCTGTTATTTATCGTATGTCGATGCGGGATTTACTTGTATTAGCAACGACTTCCGGTGGGATAGGCGTAGTCTTATCAGGGGTAGCAGCGGTCATCTCACAGTTTTCGGATATTATCCCGTATGAAGAGGTCTTTCATGAAGTGGCGGATTTTGTGAAGATTGGTGCATTCTTAGTTGCTTTAATGGTCATGTTTGTGCTAATTATTGCGTGGCTACTATCGGTTGTTATAACACTTGTGAATTATTACGATTATACGGTTCGTATTGAAGATGATAAGTTAATGATTACTAAAGGGTTACTGGAGAAGAAAAGAATTACATTACCCTTAAATCGAATACAGGCTATCCGTATTGTTGAAAACCCCTTGAGACAAATATTTGGCTTTGCTACGGTTGTAGTAGAAAGTGCGGGGGGGAATGGTGAAAAGGGTGGAGATAAAAAAATTGCCTTGTTCCCACTGATTAAAAAACAAGATTGTGTACAAACGCTAGAACAACTTTTCCCTGAAATGAATTGGCATCCTGAATTTATAAAGGCTCCGAAACGTGCGCGTCCATTTTTTTATCGCATTGATTTCTTTTGGCTCGTACCAATAATAGGAGCAAGTAGTTATTTCTTATATCCTTACGGGTTATTAGCATTCTTACTAATTCCATTAATCGTATTCCTTGGTATGTGGCAGCATAGAACAGCGGGCTACATGATTGACGGAAAGCAATTGACAATGCAATATCGGATTTTTAGTCGCATTACATTGTTTATGGAGAAAAAACGGATACAATCTATGGAAAGTAGTCAAACGTATTTCCAAAAGCGTAAACAAGTGATGTCTTTAAAAGCAACGGTAATGTCAGGAATGACTGGTATGACAGGTAATGTACCTAGCCTAGAACAACAAGATGCTGAAACTATATTAACTTGGTATGAACATTAAATAGAAAATGTTAGGCTAATCTTTGCATAAAAAATGTAAAGATTAGCTTTTTTTATATACAAATCTAGAAAAAATCCGTTTATAATAGAATAAATTGACAAAAAGGGGTGGATTTGATGTTTCGATACAGCATAAATGAGCACACCTATTTAAAAATGTTAGATTTAAATGATGTAGAGGAATTATTTGCGCTAACAGACCGTTCAAGAGAAACTTTACGTGAGTGGTTACCCTTTGTAGATAATGTAAAGACGGTCAAAGATACAGAACAATTTGTTCGCAATGCAATGCAACAATATGCTGATCATAACGGCATACAGGCTGGAATTTATTATGATGGTAAGCTAGCGGGGGTCATTGGCTTTCATCAAGTGAATTGGCAACATAAGTGGACAAGTATTGGTTATTGGTTAGGGAATGATTTTGTCGGTAAGGGGCTTGTGACAAATTCGATGAGGGCATTTATTGATTTTGCTTTCAATTATCTAAAGTTAAATCGCATTGAAGTCCGCGTTGCAGTAGGTAATATACGTAGTCGTACAATTCCTAAAGCGCTAGGCTTCAATGAAGAAGGGCGTTTAAGAGATGCTGAATGGCTATACGATCATTATGTAGATCAGGTTGTTTATGGACTAACCGCAGTAGAATGGAAAAAAATAAAAATGGCAAAAGAGGCTACTGTTGTACTATAATTTCAACGATAGTATGTCAATGACCTTAGGAAAAATGGAATGCTAGGGATGTTAAGCTATAAAAAAGAGGAACAGCCCGCAGTGATTAACAGCTCACTGATGGGGTAGCTCCTCTTTTTACAAGCTATTTTCCTGCCATTCTTTGTTTGCGCCAACTTAGAATTCTTGTAGGATGTAGGTAAATAAGTCCGAGTAGGAATCCAGTCACTAAGCCACCTAAATGGGCATAAACATTTACATTAGACTGTAAGAAAGTCATGATGACACTGATGACGATAATCGGCAAAATAAGCTTACGAAGCATTGGCATCGTACGACGCGTGTAGTAGACAAGTGCACCAAACGCACCGAAAATGCCAAAAATTGCGCCGCTTGCGCCAAGGCTGGCATAGCTACTGTCATTAAGCATAAAGGTTGCCATGTTCCCTACGATACCCGATAATAAATAAATCGTAATGAAACGTGCTTTACCTGCAATTTTCTCAAGTTCTGGCCCAAATAAAAACAGGGAGAACATATTAAAGAGCACATGCATAAAGTTCGCATGTAAGAACATCGCAGAGAAAATACGCCACCATTCACCGCTTTGTATAAGGAAATTGACTTGAATCCCATAGTTCCACAGCAGTTCTCCTATGATTGGAAGAAGTGTTAATACATAAAGAATAAGATTCACTGCTATTAATGTTGAAACAACAGGATAATAACTTGTATATTGCTTAAAATTTTCTGTTCTACTAAACATAGCTCCACCTCAATTTACAATTATTATACATGGCTTTTTGGAAATAAGAAAAGGAGAAGTTCATATGATTAAAGGAATTGGTCTCGATATTGTAGAAACTGAGCGTATTGTGAAAGCAATGACACGCACAGATAAATTTATAGACCGCATTTTATCAGTTAACGAACGTGCACTATTTGCAGCGCATTCTGAATCTCGCAAAATAGAATTTTTAGCAGGGCGATTTGCGGCAAAAGAGGCCTTTTCAAAAGCGCTAGGTACCGGAATAGGGAAAGATTGTGCGCTACAAGATGTTGAAATATTAAGAGGGGAAGCGGGTAACCCTGTTTTATGTTTTAAAGGAGAGCTTGTAAAGGGCTTTGTCAGTATCACACATTCTAAGCAATATGCAGCCGCGCAAGTAATATTACTTATGGAATAAAATATATTGCCTTTTTATCAAATGACATAACTGACAAATATGGTTCATATATTGTCGTAGTGGATTTGAAAGAAGAAAGGGTGAAAGCGTGGGCAACCGTTTAGTTACTTGGCTCGTCTTAATTTGTGCGATATTACTTCTGTCGGCGTGTGGTACAGCCTCACAGGAAAAAGTGTTGAAGAAAGTTAATGGTAAGTGGTCAGAGACGAATGGTTATGAGTTAGACGCTAAGATGGAGATTAAATCAGGTGGAGAACCTAGAACATATGATGTTACTGTGTGGCATACTAAACCTGATTTCTATCGAGTGGAAGTAGTTGAAAGTGGAAAAGATGTTTCGCAAATGATTGTGCGTAATGCAGATGGAGTTTTTGTGGTTACACCAACATTAAACAAAATGTATAAATTCCAAAGTGATTGGCCAAAGAAAAATAGTCAGGCGTATTTAATCGGTGCATTAGCAGAAGATTTAGCAGAAGATAAAAATTTAGTCATGAAAGAAGAGGACAAAGCATATATATTTGAAGCGGCTACTAGAAATAGCTATAAAAATAGTATGCCTCACCAAGTTATTACGGTAGATAAGAAAACGATGCTTCCTACATCTGTAGTAATTATGAATGATGTCAAAGAAGAGCAAATTCGTATTACATTTAATAATATTAAGCTAGGTGTACAACATGCTGCGAAAGAGTATGCTGTTGAACAATTTACGGAAACAGAAGATTCAAAAGGCGAACAAGCTGCACCTGCAAACAAAGATGCAAAAGATGATAAAGATGCTAAAGGTGAAACGGATGCTAAAGGTCAAGCGGATGCAGATGGTGCAAAAGAAGCAGTCGGTGCAGAGGTTGAATATCAAGAATTCCAAACTCATTATCCAGTTGTAAATTTTGAGAACACGAAAATGACAGGTGAAAAAGCCATTAGTGATAGTGGTATGGAACGAGTTATTTTAACGTTTGAAGGTGATAAAGCGTTTACAGTTATGCAACAACCAGTTTTGAAAGAGTCCTCTATGTTACCAGTTACTTCACCAGGTGATCCTGTTGACTTAGGGTTTACAATTGGCGCGATTACAGATACGTCCATTAGCTGGGAAAAAGACGGCGTCGCATTCTTCGTAGCTTCTAGTAAATTAACACGTGAAGAAATGGTGGAAGTTGCGACTTCCATGACGATAAGTAGTATGAAGTAATTTTTCTAGCTACAGCTTTCTGAAAAGAGAGCTGTAGCTTATTAGGCAATAAAAGTAAATTATTTCTAGCAGTTTATGTATAGTAATGTGAAACCGTGGAGATTATTTATAGAAACGTGTTGTATGGTTTGCAAAAGAAAAACTAGTTTTGATAGGAATAAAAAGGGAAAAATTAACATGCTGTCGAATTTATATAATGGTATGTACAAGCAGAACAATGTATTATCCGAATGGCGGGCAAGTAGTAGGCTAGGATTTAATGTTATATGGAGTTTTTTCCTATACATAACGGTTTAATAACTAAAAAAGAGGGTATTCTAATGGAGACACAGCAGCATTTCAGACCAACCAAAGCAATTGTAGATTTACAAGCAATCCAACAAAATATAAAAAATTTAAAAGCTCTACTCCAACCAAGTGTACAAGTTATCGCAGTCGTAAAAGCAAATGCCTATGGACATGGGGATATTGCAGTTGCTAAAGCAGCTTTGGAAGCGGGTGCTACAATGCTTGCAGTGGCTACACCAGATGAAGCATTACATATTCGAGCACATTTCGAAGAACCAGACATACTCATATTAGGAGCCTCGCCAGTATCATTTGCATCCTATGCAGCACAACAACGCATTACGCTTACAGTATTTTCAAGTGATTGGGTACAGCAAGCTGCAACAATGGTAGCAGGGGAAGAAAACCCTTTACAACTACATATTAAGGTAGATAGCGGAATGGGCAGAATTGGTATACGCACCGAAAGCGAATTATTAGAGCTATACCATACCATCCATTCAACAGATAATGTAGAATTGGATGGCATTTTTACTCATTTTGCAACAGCGGATGAGGAAGACACAGCCTATTTCGATAGCCAAGTAGCGTTATTTGAAAAGCTCATTGCTATATTGCCTGACAAACCTAGACTAGTCCATGCATCCAATACAGCAACGGCTTTGGTAAAAGATACTCGTTTACAATATGATGCTGTACGTTATGGTATTTCAATGTATGGTTTAGCACCATCATCTTATGTAGAGGGCATTTTACCATTTCCATTGAAGCCTGCCTTTTCACTTGAAAGTGAGCTTGTCCATGTCAAACAGTTAAAAGCAGGAGATTCAGTAGGTTATGGAGCAACATTCATTGCACAAACAGATATGTGGATTGGAACAATTCCAGTAGGTTATGCAGATGGGGTAATTCGTAAATTAGCAGGACAAGAGGTACTAATAGACGGACAAAGAATGCCTATTGTTGGACGAATTTGCATGGACCAATGTATGGTTGCGCTGCCAAAAGCATATGCTATAGGTAAGGAAGTAACGCTCATTGGTCGTCAAGGGCAAGAAGAGATTTCAATAGATGAATGGGCAACAAAGCTAGAAACGATTAATTATGAAGTACCATGCATTATTACAGCAAGAGTTCCTCGTATTTACATTTAACTTTGTTTAACCAAGTAGCCCTTCGCTTCATAAAATGAGGGTGAATAGTAATTATTCAATTTTGGTCAAGTTAAATAAGGGGTATGACAAATTTTGGGTGAAACGCGTAAGGGATTTTATTACAAGTAGTTTTTAATGAAAATAATTTTGCAATACATTTAGACAAATCGTGTTAAAGAATATTTGTCGAAATTAATCAGTGAATAGGAAACCCAATTCTGTTCGGATTAGTGGATTATGTATAGTGAAATTAAATAACAGGCACCAAGTCAATATGACGTATGGTACCAGCACATATTTTCGACAACCTACAAAATTTTACAACTTGTCCTTCAAATTGTCAGATATTTTGTCATTTCATGTCTTTTCAACAATATCTTTCAATGGTAGAATGGGTAGTAATGAAAAAGTGTATGGTTCCGTTGGAGGTGCTTGCTGTGTACGAGAAAAAGTTAAGAGAAGCTACAATTGCTATTCAAGATAGACTGATTCTACAAACAAAGGAAGTAATTGAAGGTGAATCTTTTGTGCGTATTTTGTCGCGCAAAAATTTAATGCAGGAGCAACCAAATCAAATACGGGAAGCTATGATGAAAGGATATGTTGAGATGTCTCATATTAATCTGATGATTGCAAGTGAATGCTTGCACGCGGAATATGAAGCACAACATACAGTGGAGCGTCTCGTTAGCGGGGGATGACACTTTGAATGTAAAACGTGGTGACGTTTTTTTTGCAGATTTATCGCCGGTAGTAGGATCCGAACAAGGTGGCACTAGACCGGTATTAATTATTCAAAATGATATTGGAAATCGATTTAGTCCGACTGTCATCATCGCTGCAATTACTGCACAGATTCAAAAAGCAAAATTACCGACACATGTTGAAATAAATGCTGAAAAGTACGGTTTTGAACGTGATTCGGTCATTTTGCTTGAGCAAGTGCGTACAATTGATAAGTCTAGATTGACTGATCGTATTACGCAGCTAGATCATGCAGTAATGGAAAAAGTAGATGGAGCATTGATGATTAGTTTGGGGCTTGTTAAATTTTGATATACATATGTGTATAGAGCATCAGGGATTTTATTATCCTGATGTTTTTTTAATTTTTTACATTAAATCAATTAATAATAGTAGCCGTTGTTTCATAAAAGGATGCAAGCGTTATTGAATTTTAAGTTTGTAGAAAAATGTCGTTGTTTTTTGTAACTCAAAAAAATAAAATTTATGCTAAGAAAAAAGTTAATCATGTTTAACATCCGATAGATGCGGGTAAAGAAGAGAAGTCTAATAAATATGGTGGAGGTGGGCTGTATGGACATGGTAGTAAATTTTAAAAAAGATGGCACAAAATTATATGGTTATGTTGAAGGTGAAATTGATACATTTACAGCTTCTGGTCTGCGTGAGGAACTAGAGGCGGTTAAGATTACAGAAGGTATGGAGATTAAATTAGATTTATCGAAAGTGAATTATATGGATAGTACGGGTCTTGGTATTTTAGTAGCTTTTTATAAAAGAGCTTTACGTGAAGAAGGTAAAGTTAAAATTGTAGGCTTATCTAAACGGTTACAAAGATTATTTGAAATTACTGGCTTAAGTGAACTGATGGATATTGAAACTGATAAGAAGGTGGAATTAAGTAATGAAGGAATTTGATTATATTGAGATAAGGGTTCCTGCAAAGCCGCAGTTTGTCAGTGTTATTCGTTTAACGGTTTCTGGATTAGCTAACCGCATAGGATTTAGCTACGATGATATTGAAGATTTGAAAATCGCCGTTAGTGAAGCGGTGACAAATGTTGTGCATCATGCGTATAAAGATGTTGAAGAAGGCGAAATTGTCATAGGTTGCGCCCTCTATGAAAATAAGTTGGAAATGATGATTGCAGACTATGGGAATAGTTTTAACTTTGAGGAGATTAAAACGAAAATTGGGCCTTATCATCCGGGAGACAGTATTGCGGGGCTAAGAGAGGGCGGTTTAGGGCTTTATTTAATGGAAACTTTAATGGATGAGGTGATGATTAATAACGATGGTGGCGTAACTGTCTTCATGACAAAGTACGTCGCTAGGGAGCAGGTGGAAAAAAATGTCGAAAGAATCACTACATAAATCTTCTACTAAGGAAGATGTATTAAAGTGGATAGAATTGTACCAAGCAACAGAAGATGAAGAAGCACAAACCAATTTGGTTATTCATTATCGTAATTTAGTAGAGTCCATTGCAAGGAAATATTCATATGGTAAATCTTATTACGATGATATTGTGCAAGTTGGGATGTTGGGGTTACTAGGTGCAATAAGACGTTTTGATGCTACATTTGGTCGCAGTTTTGAGGCCTTTGCTGTACCTACTATTATTGGGGAGATTAAACGATTCTTACGTGATAAAACGTGGGATGTTCATGTGCCGAGACGAATTAAAGAAATAGGACCACGTATTAAAACGACTGTAGAATCGTTAACGATAGAGTTACAACGTTCACCTTCCATTAAAGAAATTGCCGAGCGTTTAGAGGTACCGGAGGAAGAAGTATTAGAGGCAATGGAGATGAGCCGAAGCTATCAAGCACTGTCAATGGATCATTCAATCGAATCAGATAATGACGGAAGTACTGTCACGTTATCTGATATTATGGGCAAAGAAGATATAGGTTATGAAATGACCAACAGAAGAATGATTGTTGCAGACGCAATGGAAGTTTTGAATGAGCGAGAAAAACAAATTATTCAGCTTACTTATTTAGAGCAACTGAGCCAAAAAGAAGCAGGAGAACTATTAGGTATTTCTCAAATGCATGTATCGAGAATTCAAAGAAAAGCAATTAAGAAATTACAGGAGGTCATTCTTGCAAGTGGAAGTGTGCCACTGTAATACCTATCATTAGGGCGTTTATTACTAGAGGGTTTCATAATCCAATAGCAATAAGCGCCTTTTATTTTTGGCTGTCCTTCTTGGTGGATAGACTATCTTTGGTTTTTTATTGAAGTGTAGTGGTAAAATGAAAAGAAAAAAGGTAGTGATAATGTGGAACAAAAACAAATGTACCAGCTTATTGCAAAGGATGTAGCAATTAAACCAAATCAAGCAGAGGCAGTAATAAAATTACTGGATGAAGGTAACACCGTCCCGTTTATTGCGCGCTATCGAAAAGAAGCTACTGGCTCTTTGGACGAGGTACAAATAAAAGCTGTAGAAGATCGTTATCATTACATACAGCAACTTGAACAACGCAAAGAAGAGGTTCTTCGTTTAATTCAAGAACAAGATAAGCTTACCCCAGAGCTGGAACATGCCATCCAAGTGGCGACGGTATTACAACGTGTTGAAGATTTATATCGCCCATATAAGCAAAAACGACGTACGAAAGCGACAATCGCAAAGGAAAAAGGATTGGAGCCTCTAGCTGATTTACTACTAGAGTATCGTAGTGAAGCGTTAGTCCAATTAGCTCAAGATTTTGTTGATATAGAGAATGTTGCAACAGTGGAAGATGCAATTGCTGGAGCACGTGACATTTTAGCAGAGCGCTTTGCTGATGATGCAAGTATACGGCAGAAAATCCGTACTTTTTCTTGGAAAGAGGGCATACTGATTACCGCTTTAAAAAATGCGGAACTAGATGAAAAAAAGGTTTTTGAAATGTATTACGAATATGAAGAGCCTGTTAACCGCATTGTTCCTCATCGTATTTTAGCTGTAAATCGTGGGGAGAAGGAGGATGTCATAAAGGTTGCTATCCAAGTACCGATAGATCGAGTACTGATGATTATGTGGAAAGAGTGGATACCAGCAACAGGTTTCTCACCTGCCATTGCAGAGGTGAAACTTGCAATAGAGGATTCCTACAAACGATTAATTCAACCATCGATTGAGAGAGAGTTACGTAATGAATTAACGGAAAAAGCAGAGGCGCAAGCGATTCATATTTTCTCGGAAAATCTCCGCAATCTTTTACTACAGCCACCTTTAAAAGGTAAGTATGTACTAGGAGTGGATCCTGCCTATCGTACGGGTTGTAAATTAGCTGTTGTTGATGAGACGGGGAAAATGCTAGAAGTTACGGCGATTTACCCACATCCACCAAAGCCAGATGTAGCAAAATCAAAAGCAGTTGTGAAAGAGATTTTAGCGAAATATCCTATTACAATCATTGCGATTGGTAATGGGACAGCCTCACGCGAAACTGAGCAATTTATTGCCGATGTTTTAAGTGAAGTGAACACAGATGTAGCTTATGTTATTGTCAACGAAGCCGGTGCATCCGTTTATTCGGCGTCGGAGGTTGCGCGTGCTGAGTTTCCTGATTTGCAAGTAGAGCAACGGAGCGCGGTGTCAATTGCACGACGTTTGCAGGACCCATTGTCGGAATTAGTGAAAATTGAGCCAAAGGCAGTAGGTGTTGGACAATATCAGCATGATGTTTCTCAAAAGAAATTATCAGAGTCATTAACATTTATAGTAGAAACAGCGGTCAATCAAGTCGGTGTCGATGTCAATACAGCATCAGCCTCTTTATTGCAATATGTTTCAGGGCTATCGAAAACCGTTGCCGAAAACATTGTAAAAGTACGAGAAGAGAATGGGCAATTCACAACTCGAGCGCAACTGAAGAAAATTCCACGCCTTGGTGCAAAAACGTACGAGCAAGCAATAGGGTTTTTACGTGTACCTGAAGCGAAAAATCCATTTGATGCGACAGGTATTCACCCAGAAAGCTACAATATTGCAGAGCAAATTTTAGAAGCGGCCCACATAAATAAAAAAGAACTAGGAACACAAAAAGCAGAGGAAGCAATTGCAGCTCTTAATGTTCAAGCGTTAAGTGAAAAGCTAGGGATTGGCGTTGTTACTGTTCAGGATATTGTAGATACTTTAATGAAACCAAGTCGTGACCCGCGTGATGCTTTCCCACAACCATTACTTAAAACGGATGTTTTAAAAATGGAAGATTTACAAGTAGGAATGGAATTACAAGGTACTGTACGGAATGTCGTCGATTTTGGTGCATTCGTTGATATTGGTGTAAAACAAGATGGGCTTGTGCATATTTCCAAGTTGCAAAAAAAACGTATTAAGCATCCATTAGAGGTTGTGGCATTAGGTGATATTGTCACAGTATGGGTGGAACAAATAGAAGTAAACAAAGGCCGTATTTCATTAACGATGCTTCCTCCAGAAAAACAAATGGTTGAAGTGTAATAATTTCTTGCCACACTGTCTATACTGCGCAGTGTGGTATTCTTATTGTTAGAGGTGATGAAATTGAACAATGAGGAACTGCAACAGCTTGTAAGTCGAATTTCATTAGAAAGTTTTCATAAACCCTTTATGCATCGTGCATACTTTAATCCAAGGCTGCGTACAACAGGTGGGCGTTATCTTTTGCAATCCCACCATATTGAAATCAATCCAAAGGCGTTTGAAATGTATGGTGTTAGAGAGGTAGAGGGGATCATTCTTCATGAATTATGTCATTACCACTTGCACCTTGAAGGAAAGGGCTATCAACATCGAGATAAAGATTTTCGAGAGTTGTTAAAAAAAGTGAATGCCCCTCGATTTTGTTCAGCGTTGCAAAGACCTAAATCTCATAGCAAAAAACAGCGCCCTCACTATACATATGAATGTATACAATGTCACCAAAGGTATGTTAGAAAAATTAGATTCAATGTGAACAGATACTGTTGTGGCAAGTGTTCAGGGCAATTAATGATAGTTGAGTAAAAAAACTTTTAAAAAAGGGTTGACGTTTATTCAGCTAATCCCTATAATAGTAAAAGTCGACAAGATAAAGCCGACAACACAATATGATTATTCCGAAGTAGCTCAGTTGGTAGTAGCACCTGACTGTTAATCAGGTTGTCGCAGGTTCGAGTCCTGCCTTCGGAGCCATGGCCCCTTGGTCAAGCGGTTAAGACACCGCCCTTTCACGGCGGTAACACGGGTTCGAATCCCGTAGGGGTCATTTTCATAAATAGATAATTGTAACATTGGTCCCGTGGTGTAGCGGTTAACATGCCTGCCTGTCACGCAGGAGATCGCCGGTTCGATCCCGGTCGGGACCGCCACTTATTGGGGTATAGCCAAGCGGTAAGGCAACGGATTTTGATTCCGTCATGCCTAGGTTCGAATCCTAGTACCCCAGCCATTCATTTCTTAATATGAGCCATTAGCTCAGTTGGTAGAGCATCTGACTTTTAATCAGAGGGTCGAAGGTTCGAGTCCTTCATGGCTCATCTTTTTTAAGAAAAAGGTTGAAAATTCGAATTATCATTGTATAATAAGAAGGTTCCTATTTTTTGAATGCGGTCGTGGCGGAACGGCAGACGCGCTAGGTTGAGGGCCTAGTGGGGGCAACCCCGTGGAGGTTCAAGTCCTCTCGGCCGCACCAAGTCAGTTCAGTTATTTAACACATGCGCCCGTAGCTCAATTGGATAGAGCGTCTGACTACGGATCAGAAGGTTGTGGGTTCGACTCCTGCCGGGCGCGCCATAATACATTTTAATAATTGCGGGTGTAGTTTAATGGTAAAACCTCAGCCTTCCAAGCTGATGTCGTGAGTTCGATTCTCATCACCCGCTCCAAAAAAACATTTTAAAAAAGTGTTGACATCATTAATGAAAGATGTTAAGATATAAAAGTTGCTGAAACAAACGGTAACAAAATGAACCTTGAAAACTG
>LAHS01000538.1_pt1 | contig 62155 bp, 54 predicted proteins | sample 329651 | NCBI WGS metagenome assembly LAHS01 (sample SAMN03275699, study PRJNA271635) | activated sludge metagenome | isolation source: sample C-1 Sludge from hydrolytic chamber (first chamber) of Anaerobic...
CTGTCGCCGGCCGGAAGAACCGCCCTTAACGATTTGGTCGATAACGGCAAGAACGTCATCGCCATCGGCAAGATCCACGACATCTTCAATGGCGTGGGCTGCCAGGAAAGCCTCCATACGACCAGCAACCATGACGGCATGCTGAAGACCATGGACTTTGCCAAGAACCGCGATTTCGAAGGCCTTTGCTTTGTCAACCTGGTGGAGTTTGATTCCTCCTATGGCCATCGGCGCAATCCGGTGGGCTATGGCAAGTGCATCGAAGAGTTCGATCAGGATCTCGGTGCCTTGATTCCGCTGCTGAAAGACGATGATCTGCTGATGATTACCGCGGACCATGGCAACGATCCTACCTGGACCGGTACCGATCATACCCGCGAGCGGGTGCCGCTGATGAGCTTTGCCAAGAGCTATCAAAACGGCCGCAAACTGCCGGAAGAAGAGACGTTTGCAACGATTGGTCAGACGATTCTGAAGAACTTCGGCATCACGCCGAGCAGCAATGAAATCGGCAAACCGATTGAGGCGTTGCTGGACGATAACAAATAACAAGGAAAAAACATGAAAACATTGAAATCAACGGTCGGTATGGTTCTTTTAGCTGCGCTGTTAAGTGGCTGCAATCAGCCGACATCTGCCTCGGTTGCAGCATCGACTTCGACCTCGCCCAGTGTGGCTTCGGCCTCTGCTTCCGCCTCGGCTTCCGTTGTTTCGACCCGGGATTCGTCCGCGGATCTTAAGGAAGCCGATCTGAAGATCGTCGCTCCGCAGGGTGCCCCGGCAGCGGCCTTGGCCGGTTTTGCCGGAACCAGCACTTCCCCTAATCCGAATCTGACCTTGCAGAGTGCTTCGCTGATGACGGGGGAATTCTCTAAGGGTACCGCCGATTTCATCATCTTCGACAGCGTCAACGGCCTGAAGCTTTCAGCCAAGAACAATAACAATTATCAGCTGGCCCGGATGGTGACCTTCGGAAACCTCTACCTTATTGCCACCGGCAATGATACCAATGACACCTTCGATAAGACCGATTTCACCATCGGCTATGGTCAGGGCCTTCTGCCGGACCTGGCTTTCAAGGCCGTTTATCCGGAAGGCGACAGCAAAGCCGGCGATTCGACCGTCGCGGCCGATACCGGTGCCTATATCGATGGCTATGTTCCTGCCGTCAGCGATACCGCTGCGGTGCTGGTAAGCGGCAAGTTCAATGCCGTCAACGTCGATTACGTCGTTTCTTCCTATCCGGTGGTCTTGAGCGCCATGGGAAAGAACGCGAAGCTTTCCGTCAAGGAGAACATTTCGACCTCTTTCGGAACCAAGTATTCGACCTCCGGCTTCCCGCAGGCTGCCCTCTTTGTGAAGACCGCTTCGGCCAGTGACGTTACCCGTCAGAGTGCCATTACCAGTTTCTTAACCGATTTTGACAGTGCGGTCACGGACTTGGCGACGAACAACGGCACGGCCATGGTCAAAGCCATGAGCGATTATTCTTCCGATGCCACCGAGCAGGGAAAGTATTTCGGCTTCAACCAGAGTGTCCTTACCGGCTGCCAGGCCAACGGCAAGAATGCCTTGGCTTTCATCACCAAAGACAAGAATCCGAACCTCACCGAATTCGCCAAATTCCAGACCCCTCTGGGCTTCACGGTTTCGGCGAGCCAGTTAAGTTCGTATTATCCTTTGTAATCGGGACCTATGAGGCAGGAAAACAGCCGTCGGCACCCATCCTTTTCGACCATCAGCGCTGTTTTCCTTGGCCTTGTCTTCGTCCTCGTCCTCTGGGAAACCATCGCCTTAAGCACCCAGCAGACGTTCCTGCCGGAGTTCTTTGCCTGTCTCCGGCAGGCGTTTTCTTTCCTGAGCCTTAGTGCGACCTGGGTTGATCTCGGGTATTCCTGCCTGAGGATTCTTATCTCCTTGGTCATCTCCTTTGTCTTAGGCACCTTTTTAGGACAGCTGAGCGGCTATTTCCCTTGGCTGGAGAAGTTCCTCTATCCGCTGATAACGGTCTTAAAGGCCCTGCCGACCGTGGCGCTGGTGCTGCTTCTGGTCATCTATGTTCCTCATTTCTCCCTTTATGTGGTCTCGATTGTCCTCTTCCCGGTCATTTACCAGGCCAGTCTTCAGGGCGCCAGCCAGGCCTATCAGCGTTTCTGGCCTATTCTGGAGCTCGAGGGACGGCGCCACTGGATCAAGAACATCACCCTGGTTACCCTGCCCTTATCGGCCGATTATCTGATCCTGGCCCTCTTACAGGCCGTGGGGATGGGTTTCAAGGTCGAGGTGATGGCCGAAACCTTTGCCCGGACCAACCTCTTCAAAGGCATTGGAGCGGATATTTATTTTTGCTATACTGAATTGGACTATTCGTCGATGATGGCTTACGTTCTGATAGTTCTTTTGGTCTCGTTGGCTTTGGACGGAATGCTGCTCTGGCTGAAGAAGAAGGCCCAGCAGTCGATAGCCGAACAGAAACGGCAATAGGGGGTGTCCCTGATGACAAATGAAGAAAAAACAGCGTTGGTGGAAGGCAAGCATAACTGGTTTACGCATGCCATCCCTTCCCAGAACCTGCCGTCGATCTGTCTGACCGATGGCCCGCATGGGCTACGCAAAGCCAAGGAAGCCGATAGCGGCCTCTCTTTGAAAGGCGCGGAGCCTTCCACCTGTTTCCCGACGGCCGTGACGCTCGCTAACAGCTTTGATACGGCCCTAGCGACCGCCGAAGGCGAAGCCATCGGACAGGAATGCCGCTACTATAATGTCTCGGTCCTGTTGGGCCCGGGCTGCAACATCAAACGGAATCCGCTCTGCGGCCGTAACTTTGAGTACTTCTCCGAGGATCCGATCCTTTCCGGACGGATGGCGGGAAGCCTGGCCAAAGGCGTCGAGAGTCAAGGCGTGGCCAGCTGTGTGAAGCATTTTGTCTGCAACAATGCCGAAAACTTCCGGGTGGCCTCCGATTCCATCGTCGATGAACGGGCCCTTAACGAGATTTATCTCCGTTCGTTCAAGATTGCCCTGCAGGTCGGTAACCCCTCGACTTTGATGTGTTCCTACAATGCCGTCAACGGCACCAATATGGCTGAAAACAGTGCTTTGCTCAGCGATAAGCTCCGCAAGGAATGGAATTACCATGGCGTGGTGATGACCGACTGGGGTGCCACCCATGACCGCGTGGCGTCTTTGAAGGCCGGCATCGACCTCGAGATGCCCGGCGCGGTTGTCTCTAACCGGAATGCCCTCTTAGCCGCGCTTCCGGAGGATCCGGATTTGGTCAAAGCCATCGACAAATCGGTGGAACGGATCAGCCATCTGGTCCGGACGGTTGCCCCGGATGGGAAGAACCATCCTCTCAATGTCAATGCCCACAGCCGCAAGGCTTTGGACGTGGCTTTAGGCGGCGCTGTCTTACTGAAGAACGAAGGACACCGGCTGCCGTTAGCCAATGCCAGCCGTCTTTGCGTGATCGGCTATCCGTTCGTCAACATGCGTTACCAGGGCGGCGGCTCCTCCATGATCAATCCGCTGAAGACCATCACGCCTCAGGAAAGCTTTGATACCCATGGCATCACTTACGATTATGCCCAGGGCTATGATCCTTTTGACAGCAAGAAAGATGCCAGCCTCCGTGAGGAAGCATTGGAACTGGCTGAAAAAGCCGAGAATTTGCTGGTCTTCCTCGAGCTGGATGATCTCTCTGAGATGGAAGGCTTTGACCGGACCAACCTGTCTTTAGGCGAGAATCAGCTGAAGCTGATGACCGCGTTGGATGAACTGGATAAGCCCATCACCGTCGTTCTTTTCGGCGGGGCTCCGGTGACCTTGCCTTTCCTTAAGGACATCGAGGCGTTGCTCTATGTCGGACTGCCCGGTGAAATGGGCGGCGAAGCCATCTACCGGCTGCTCTTCGGGGAAGTCTCCCCGAGCGGCAAACTGGCCCAGACCTGGGTCAACGACTATCAGGCGATTCCTTTCAGCAGCGAGTATTCCAAAGGACGCCAGGAACTTTACAAGGAAGGCATCTTTGTCGGCTACCGTTACTTCCTTTCCCATCCGGAAGGAGTGCTGTTCCCGTTTGGCTTCGGTCTGTCGTATGCAGCGTTTGAATATTCCGACCTCTTGGTGAAGACCGAAGGCGCCAATCTTTACATCACCTATAAGATCAAGAACATCGGCGCCAAGACAGCCAAGGAAGTCAGCCAGGTTTATGTGGCCAAGAAGGACTCGGCGACCTATCGGCCCTTACGGGAGCTGAAAGGCTTTGCCAAGACCGAATTGGCTCCCGGCGAAGCCAAAGACGTGGCCGTCACCATACCGCTGGCCTATCTGGCCTATTATGAGACCAGCCTTCATCGGATGGTGCTGGAAGACGGCCGCTATGAGATCATGATCGGCGCTTCTTCCACCGATATCCGTTTGACAACCGCTTTGACGTTAGCTGGCGAAAAGGTCACGAATCCGTTGGTTGCCAAACCCTATCAGGATATAGATTTCTCCGCTTTCAAGAAGGAAGACTTCCTAACCATCTATGCCAAGCCGTTGCCGGAGGAAAAGAAGATTACCGATCATCTGGAAGAACTTCTGATCTCGGAATACTATGGCTTCTGGGGCAGACGGCTCCGGGAAGCAATCCATCACTACTTCAAGCGGGCTGCCAAGAAAGCCAAGAAGAATCCGAATCCGGAACTGAGAGCCAACGGGATCAAAGATGCCGTGTTTGGAGAAGTCTGCATTCTCCATGCGACGACCCGGTTCATCATGATGAGCACCTCCGGACAGGTGAACCGTAACCAGGCCATCGGTCTGGCGGAGATCTGCAACAGAAGAATGATTAAAGGCATGGCGATAGCTTTCAAGAAAGAGAAGTCGGTGCCGTTCCCAGACGATGAGAAGAAATAGTAAATAAATAGTACCATAAAGGTACTATTTATTTTATTTAGGAAATAGTTTAATTTTAGTACCATATTTATACTAGTTTTCATAGATCCTTTTCTTCCTTTATTTTTGTTAACATAATAAACATTATGCGAAATAAAATAAAATGACGAATTCAGATACTAAAAAATAGGGCTCAAAGCCCTATTTATACTAATTAACTACTATTTCTAAATCGAAGCTGACCTTACTAACTACTCTTATTTCCTCTTTTCGGATTCAATCTCATTTTATACTAATTTAGTACTACATTAGTACATTTCATATTTAGTTAATAGCTGGTACTATATTTATACTATTTGTGGCTGATGAGGTTGAAGACCAATTCGCCTGCCTTGGCGGACGCTTTGACCAGCAGCTGATCATAGGTCTCCTTGTTGTCGTCCTGGGTCGTGTCATCGGAAATCGACCGGATGATCATGAACGGGATCGAGTAGTTATGGCAAACCTGACCGACCGCCGCACTTTCCATATCACAGGCAAGCGGATCATCGAAGTCCTTGAACCAGGAAGGACTGAACTGATTTTTTCCAATGAAGGAATCCCCGGACAGGATCAGACCGGTCACCACGTTCTCCGGGTCGAGCGACTTGGCTAAGGCGACCTTTTCGGGGTCACAATCAAAATAGAGAGGCATCCCGGCCATCTGTCCTTTCTGATAACCGAACGCCGTGACATCTACATCATGGTAGGCGGTCTTCGTCGCCACCAGCGTCTGCAGTTTCTTCAGCTTCGGAGAGATGGACCCGGCCACGCCGATATTGATGACTTCGATGGGCGTATCCTCAAAAGCCTGCAGATACTTGGTCAGTGTCGAGGCCATGGCGACCTTGCCGATGCCGCCTTGGATGACGATGACATGATAGTTGGGATCCTTGGGGTCATTGGCCAAAAGTTCGCCGGCTTCGCAGCCGTACTTCTGTAGCGGAATGTATTTCTTCAGTCCCCCGATCTCTTCGGGCATGGCTGCCACAATAAGGTAGGTAGGGACGGCTTTCTTGGCTGCGGACATCCTAATTGCCTTGCTGGCTCTTCGGCTTCGCCTTGCGGCGGTAAACAGGCTCTTTGAGGGCTTTGACGATCTGATGAGGGCAGTCCTGGTAAAGTTCATCAAACGCGATGCGGTTCCGTTCTTCCTTGGTGAAGAGCTGGACCACGACATCGGCGGCATCCAGAAGAATCCACTTGCTGTCGTTGCGGCCTTCGGTATGCTTGAGGTCGTAATAGTTGTCGTTGAGGGTATCCTTGGCCGCCGTCACCAAAAGGCCCAGACGATGGTCATTGGCGGCACTGGCCACGAGGTAATAGGAAACAAACGGTGTCCGGTCCCGGACATCGTAGATGACGACATCTTCGCCATAGTTCCAGCTCAGATCCTGAGCCATATGGAGCAGATGGGCGCTCTTGATGGTTCCTTTGTCGGCCAGATGGAAGACTTTCTTCGGTTTCGGATTGTGACTGTTCAGCATGATGAATGCTCCTTTTTATTTGCCGAGATAGAACTCGTACATTTCCTGGGAATAACGGTTTGTCTTGAAGGCAATGCCTTTCTTTTCAAAGTAGGACTGCTGGTCTTGAAGAACGGCGACGAAGCCCTCGTTGAGGTTATGAAGACACTGGTTCCGAAGCTTTTCGGTCGGGAAGTCCCGGGTCGGTTCGACCTTGTCGGCAACGTAGAGGCATTTTTCCAAGGCCGACATCTTCTTTTTGCCGGTGCAGTGATACTGGATGGCATCGAGAACCGCCTTTTCTTTGACATGGAAGAAGGATCTGGCATAGAAGGCGGAGACGAACTGATGGTAGGCGAATTCCTCGACCGGATAGATCTTCGGGAAATGCTCGTCTAGGATTTCCTTCTGCAGGGAGACTTCCAGGTCTTTTCCGAGGTCATGATACATGCCGGCGGTATAGGCCATTTCGGGACAGAGGCCGTTTTTCTCCGCAATCTGGTAAGCCGTCTTGGCCACAGAAAGGGAATGATCGTACCGCGACTTTTTCAGCAGCAGGGAAACAATTTTAGCAAAATAGAAACGTTTTTTTCCGATGCTTTCCAAAATGGGTAAGGGACATTCCAAAAAGGAGCCTGACACCGACGTGGTCTCCTGTTGGATAAGGGTATCGTATTTGTCTTTCAACGGAAGCACCTTGGCGCCCTGGAAATGAGGGCTCGTTGGCGTCAGGCCCGTCGCTTTCAGGTAATTTTCGTCGATGGCGATGGTCAGCTTGGCATCAGGAAAAAGATTCTGGTATCCTTTGGTAAGATTTGCGACTTCCACAGTGGTATCGCCGCCTTCGACGATATCAAAGGCACCCCACTGCAGCCGGTCATCCGGAACAGAGATTAAGAGATCCTTCAGCATCCCGAGGCGCTGACGGGCATCCGGAGAGCCAAAGGAAAGGCATGGCTGCATGAAAACAACCTCAGCCTTCTTATCAACGACCAGGGACAGGGCATGATAAAATTCGAAGTTCGTGCAGGGATCAAAGGGAGAAAGATAGACATATACCGAGCGGTACTTAGGGAAAGAAAAGTTATTCATCGAGATTGCTTTCGAGACTGACCGAGACATCCTTCGGTGCATAGACGGTCAGAGACTGGTCTTTGCCCATGAATTCGACAAAACCCAAGCCCCAGACACGGAGCGTATTGATCCGGTTAGGGGTGGCCTTGAAGGTGGTCGGAATGAGATCGTTGACGGAATGGATCTTCTGTGAGCGGATATCCAAGGAGACATCCTCCGCATTGGCTTTGATCATGCTGTCGGCTTTCTGGATCTTGCAGCGGACGATCTCCAGGTCATTGGACTTGAAGAAGGTGAAATCGGTCTTGTCGCCGCTGACGAAGTCGAGACGGAAGAAATCGGAGATGATGAAGCTCTGGCCTTCCTTGGCCTGATAGCCTTCCGGACGGACCAAGGTCCGCGGCAGCACATATTTGACCAGTTCCGGTTCGATGAAGGAAACGAAGGAATGCTGGTTATAGATGCCAGGAGTATCGTAAAGATAGCTGTTGTCATCCAACGGAATGGAAATCACATCCAGGGTGGTTCCCGGATAAGGGCTGGTCGTGATCATTTTCTCAGTGGAATTGGAGTAATCCATGAGGAGGGAATTGATGATGGAGCTCTTGCCGACCTGATAGGCGCCGAAGAAGTAGACGCTCTTGCCCAGACGGAGCTGGCTGATGCGGTCCATCACCTTGTCCATATTGGAGCTGTTGGTAGTGCTGGCGGAAGTCAGTAACACATCCTTGGGATGGATGCCTTCCTTGGCAAGATGGGCCTTCACCAAGGCAATCAGATAATCATCGCTGTAGCTGTCCGGAAGACAGTCCCGTTTATTGACGACAACCAGGACATTCTGCGGCAGGTATTTGCCGATGCCGTCAAGGAAGGAACCATCGAGACAGAAGGCATTGAGGACATAGACGGCTAAGGCGTCTTCTTCCTTGGCATGGGAAAGAATGGTCACATAATCGACGTTGAAGGACGGCGACTGGCTGTAGCTGGAATAATGGCGAAGCTTATAGCAGCGCTCGCAGAGCATCTCATCTTCGGAGGCGAACTTTTCCGGAGGAACATAGCCGACTTCCTGAGGATCCTGGTCCTGAAGGATGGCGCCACAGCCATAGCAGCGGCGGACACGGATCTCAGCGGTAAAGCCACTTGATTTCGGTTTTTTGAAGAACATCGTTTTCTCCTTTCAGGATTTCCGGGTGGGAATCTTGATTCCCAGTTTCCCGTGCGCCAGCAGACGCTGACGCTTCTTATTGTCAGCCCGGCGTAAGAACTTGGTCTGCCAGTTGTCTTTGGGAACAAGCGGATCGGTCAGGATCAGCTTGCCGTGAAGTTTGCGGACGTAGATGCCGTCGGTCATCAGCTGATCGCCGACAAAGACACAATCTTCAACGCGTAAGGAAAGTTTTTTCAGCCATTTCCGGACACGGAATCCGACAAATTTGAAGGCAAAGGGAAGATAAGGGACACCGACGGCTTCACAGAAAGGCTGGACGCGTTTAGGCATGTTATTGGAGACGATCATCAGCTGAATGTGATGGGCCAAAAGCTCATCACGTAAGGCCAAGACCCGTGGTTCGGGTTTTTGGTCAAAGGCGCTGGCTAAGGTCTGGTCGAGGTCCGAAATGAGGACGTGGATTCCCAGGGATTCCAAGTAGCAAGGATCGATGTCATAGATGGTCGGGGCGTACCCCAGAACGTAACTGGCTTTCATTTCTTGACCTTATTATAGCATTCTTTACTTACCGCTATTTTGCTTCTCGAAGAGATCAAAGAGCGATAACTGCGTGTCGGCTTTGTCTTCGCCGGCTTTGATCGGCACGACTTTGGCCGCTTTCGGCGTTTCGATTTCGAAGCTGTCATCGATGATTTCGCCTTCGTCGTTGACGGAGATGATGTCCTGATTGTCCAAGCCTTGGATATTCTCACGCATCTCGCTGTTCAGTTCGACCGGCGTGAGGGCACTTAAGTCAATGACGGCGGTGCCATTAAGGGTGGAAGCAGAGGCATAATTGGCTTCGCCACGGCGCTTCTCAATCTTGGAGACGGAAACCAGGTAAATCGGGTTCTTCTTGAAGATGCGGATCAGGTTGGATTTGGCACCAAGACGTTCGGTCGTCTCAAGTTTGGCCGAGGAGATGACTCGGGCGGCCCTTGCCGAGGCTAAGATCAAAAGCAGGGAGACTTCCTTGCTGGAGAGAGCAATCAGGCTGACCAGCGGCTCATTGTCGATGGAGGAGGCAATGGCCTTGACGCCTAAGGCACCGGTCGAGACTAATGGCACGTCGCTTTCATTGAAGCGGCTGGCCCGGCCGAGCCTATCGACGACGATGAGGTCGCTGTTGCCGCCGGTCAGGGCGACGCCGACGACGGTATCCTCGTCATTCATCAGCTTGCAGGCACGTAACGTCTTCTTGGTAAGACCGGTCTGCTTGAAGTCAACCAAAGCGGTCCGCTTGATCTTGTTCTGAGCGGTCAGAAGCACCACATTGATGCCTTCCTTGAAGTCATCCAGCAGATAGACTTTCACGATCTTCTCGTTCTGCTTCAGCGAGAGGGTATTGTTGAGGTGTTTGCCTTCTTCCTTCCACTTGGCATCGCTGATGAGATACACCGGCAGATAGCCATAGTTGCCCTTATCGGTGAAGAAGAGAAGGTTGTCATGGGTATTGGCCTGAGCCGAGAAGACGAGCGAATCGCCCGGTTTCAGCTTAGGAAGATTAACCGGATCGGTATCCTTGCTGGCATCGGCGGAAGCCTGGTAGGATTTCAGGCTCGAACGCTTGGCATAGCCATCACGGGTGATGGCGATATAGCAGTCTTCCTTTGCTATCAGCTTGGTCTGGTCGATCTGGGCAAAGTTCTGCTTCTCGTCCAGAATGACGGTCTTGCGGGCACTCGCGAAGGTCTTATCGACCTCTTTGAGGGTCTTCTCGATTTCCTTGTCCAGTTTATCCGGATCGGAAAGGATGCCGTTGAGACGGAGCATATCGGCGTTAAGGCTGTCGGCTTCCGTTTTAAGGGCTTCGATATCGGTGTTGCTTAAACGGTAGAGCGGCAGCATGGCAATGGCTTCGGCCTGACGTTCGGTAAATCCGTAGTCCTGGCTGAGCATTGCCTTGACGCCGGCCTTGCCGGAGCATTTCTTGATCTTTTCGACGAGTTCGTCGACGATTGAATAGGCCTTAATCAGCCCGGAGACGATCTCCAGCCGGTCCTGGTCAGTCTTCAGATCGAACTGACTGGCCTTGGTCTTGATTTCACGCTGATGGTCGATGTAGGCATCGATCATCTCCAGCAGAGACATCGTCTTCGGATGGCCTTTGTCGATGGCTAAGAAGTTGCAGGCCATCGTGGTCCGTAAGGCACCCTTGCTCTGGAGATAGTTCAGCACATCCTCCGGCGAGGCACCTTCCTTGACCTTGATGACAATATGGATGTCGTCTTTGGCAGATTCATCGACGATTTCCTCGATGTTGTCGAGGTTATCGGTATCCTTGCGTTTGACTAACGCCGTCACAAAATCAATCTTGACAACCCCATAAGGGATCTCGGAGATGATGATCTGATTCTCCGGTCCGTCGATGGTGGCTTTGCAATAGAGATAGAAGGAGCCTTGGCCGGTCTCATAAAGCTGACGGATGGCTTCCTTGTCGTCGATGATGCCGCCCGTAGGGAAATCCGGACCGGGGATGAAAGTCAGCAAATCATCAAGATTGGAGCGGACATGGTTCAGACGGTAAATGGTCGCCTGGATCACTTCGTGGAGGTTGTGCGGCGGAATATAGGTGGTGGAACCGACGGCAATGCCGTTGGTGCCATTGACGAGCAGGTTCGGGAACTTTGACGGCAGGACCGTCGGTTCCAAGGACTTATCATCAAAGGTCGGAATCATTTCAACGGTGGCTTTGTCAATATCCTGGATCAGGTATTCGCTTAACGACGAAAGCCGGGCTTCGGTGTAACGGTACGCGGCGGCGGGATCATCATCGATGGAGCCGTTGTTACCTTGGAAGTCGACCAGCGGAGCTTCCATCTTCCAGCCTTGGGAAAGGTGGACCAGAGCATCGTAGATGGAGCTATCGCCGTGCGGATGGAAATGGCCCATGACGTGGCCGACGATGGTGGCGCATTTGGTGGTCGGCTTGGAGTAGACCTGTCCCTGGGAGAACATATCGAAGATGATACGGCGCTGCACCGGCTTCAGACCATCCCGGACATCCGGAATGGCACGATCGGTAATGACGGCCTTGGCATAACGGTTGAAGGCATCGACCAGCACGTCGCTCATCGGCGACGGAACGATATCCTCCGGCTTGACTGCCTGGACCTTTTTAGTTGTTTTCACGGCTAACCTCCTTGCTGAAAGCATCCTTGACGGTGAAATCGATGTTGTTCTCAATCCATTCCTTACGGCGATCGGCATCGTTGCCTAAGAAGATGGCAATCTTATCATGGCAGTCCTCATCGTCATTGAGGACGACCTGCAATAGCTTCCGGCGTTCCGGCTGCATGGTGGTGGAGCTTAACTGCTCATAGTTCATTTCGCCTAAGCCCTTATACCGGTTGACGTGATAGCCGGTGGTGTACTGGCTTTCGGCCGTCTTGAGTTCGGTATCGTCATAGCAATAGGTCTCTTTCTTCTCGGTATAGACACGGTAAAGCGGCGGGCAGGCAATGTAGACGTGTCCGGTCTCTATGAGCGGCTTCATATGGTTGTAGAAGAAGGTCAAAAGCAACGACTGAATATGGCTGCCATCATCATCGGCATCGGTCATGATGATGACCTTGCCGTAGTGGATGTCCTTGATCTTGAAATCGGAATCATAGCCGGCTCCGATGGTATAGATCAAGGTGGCGATTTCCTTGTTGCCTAAAAGAATCTTCTCATCATCGACATCGGTAGTATTCTTCGGCTTGCCGCGGAGAGGAAGGATGGCCTGGTGCTTCGGATCCCGGCCTTTCTTGGCGGAGCCGCCAGCGGAATCACCCTCGACGATGAAAAGCTCGTTGAGCGGATATTCCTTGGAGGAGCAGGGGGTCAGTTTATCCGAAAGATTGAAACCGGAGATCTTGCTCTTCAGCATTTCACGTTCCTTCTGCCGATCTTCCTCAGCCTTGCTTCTGGCCTTCATCTCAATGACGGTCTTGCTGATGACGGCCTCGGCTTCAGGGGCATGTTCTTCAAGATAATAGGAGAGCTTGCTTTCAATGACGCTGTCGGTGCTGTTCAAAGCTTCCTTGGTGCCGAGCTTGCCCTTGGTCTGGCCTTCGAACTGGAGGAGATGCTCCGGAATCCAGTCGGAAAGGACCGCCACCAAACCCTCTCTCAGGCAATCGCCGTCTAGGGCATCGTTAGCCTTGATAAGGGAGTGGTTGATGGCATAGGAATTGAAGCAGGAGGTCAGGGCCTTCTTGAGGCCGGTGACATGGTAGCCGCCATCCATGGTGCGCACACCATTGGCAAAGGCAATCGTCTTCTCGGTGTAATCATCTTTGATGAAGCCGAAAACAGCTTCCACCTTGATGCCATCGGAGCTGGTGCCTTCGATATGGATCGGGGAGGTTAAAGTCCCTTTGCCGGCCGTATGACGGGAATAGTATTCCAATAAACCGTTCTCATAGAAGAAATCCTGGGCCCGGTTGGTGCGCTCATCCTTGAGATGGAAGGTCACGCCTTTCGTCAGGCAGGCCTGATCATCGAGATGCTGAGCGATACGGTCGAAGTTCCAGGCGATATCGTCGAAAATGGTCTTATCCGGATAGAAGGTGACATCGGTGCCGCGTTTCGTGGTCTTGCCGAGGTCCTTGATCGGACTGGCTTTCTTGCCGCCGTTTTCAAAGCGGATGAAATGGTCCTCGCCGTCCCGATAGGAGTGAACCTCCATCCAGGAGCTTAAGGCATTGGTGACGGACGCGCCGACGCCGTGCAGGCCGCCGGCCGACTTGTAGTTGGATTCATCAAACTTGCCGCCGCCGTGAAGCGTCTGATAGACGATCTGGAAGCCGGACATCTTCTCCTTGTTGTTGAAATCATACGGGACGCCGCGGCCCTGATCCTGGACTTCCAGGGAGCCATCGGCATGGATGGTGACATAGATGTTCTTTCCGTAGCCTTCATTGGCTTCATCGACAGCATTATCGACGATTTCCCAGACCAGATGGTGGAGACCCACCGTATCGGTGGAACCGATGTACATGCCCGGTCTTTCCCGGACGGGCTCCAGTCCATGCAGGACGGTCAGGTTGTTCGCATTGTAGTTTTCTGACATGATAAACACCTCACCCTATAATTTTACTTTGAAACTCTTCTAAAATAAAGACAAGAAACCTATAATATCGTTGATTTTTATCTTCGGAGGACTCCTTACCATGGAAATCTGGGTCACGGTCGGTACCATTCTTGCCGTTTTGGTCCTGGGATACTTGATTGGGTCCATCCCAACCGCCCTGATTTTCGGCCGTCTCCACGGCATGGACATCCGCCAATACGGCTCCCACAATGCCGGCGGGACCAATGTCGGACGGGTCATCGGCAAGCGGGAAGGCATCACCGTGATGGCCATCGACATCCTCAAATGCTATCTGCCCTGCCTGGCCGTCAAACTGATCGTCACCTACACCCGGATTCCCTTGGTCAGCTATCCCCGCTGGGATGAGCTCTTGGTGAATCTCTGCGGCCTGGCCATTGCCTTAGGCCATACCTTCCCGGTCTATGCCCACTTCAAGGGCGGCAAAGCCGTGGCTTGCTTTGCAGGGTATATGCTCTTTGTCGCTCCGATCATAGCTTTCTTAGGGGCGGCGGTCTTCTTCCTCACCTTAGGTCTTTCCAAGCGAGTTTCCCTCTCGTCGATCCTTGGTGTTCCTTCCTGTTTCCTCTTAAGTTTCATTCCGATGGCCTTGGATCTGACGATCATCCCGGAGACCAACCGCTGGAACGGCGGCATGCTCTATGCCCCAAGCTTCCTCCTCCATCTAAGCTATCTGACGACGATTACGATCGGGGTCTTCACCTTGCTGGTACTGATCCGGCATCTCAGCAACATAAGGCGGCTGAAAGCCGGGGTCGAGCCGGAGACGCACTTCAAGAAGAGTTCGTCCAGTCAGCATTAAAAAAAGCGGCAACTGCCGCTTTTTTTACTTCGATACCGGCGACTGACTCATCGACTGCTTCTGGGCATCCTTGATGGCGCGCATCGTCTGATTGATCTGGGCCTGGGAAGGGGTCCGGCCCATGGATTTGTACATGGCACGGATCATGGCCTCGTTGAAAGGCGGATTCTTGTCGATCTCCTTCTTGATCAGTTTCCGGGCAATGAAGAAACCGAGAATCAGCCCGATGACAATCGAGCCTAAAATGATGAAGACGAAGCCGACCGTATTGATCTGAAATGACATAGATTTACCTCCAAAAACAAAAGGCCGGTTTCCCGGCCTTTATTTCTTGCTGTTAAGCGCGAGAATCGTATTCGCCGGTATCGGTACGGATGACAATGGCGGTGCCGTTCTTGACGAACATCGGAACTTTCAGCTTGTAGCCGGTCTCGACTTTGGCTTCCTTCATGGCCTTGTTGATGGTATCGCCAGCGGTGGCATTGTCATCGGTGTCGACGATCTTCAAGGTAACCTTCGCCGGAAGCTCCACACCTAAAATCTCTTCACCGAAGAAGGTAACCGTGATCGGGTTATCGGCCGTGATGAAGTTCTCTTCCCAGGTCAGTCTTTCCTTAGGAATGCCGAAATCATTGAAGGTTTCGCTATCCATGAAATGGACCAAGGAACCATCATCATACTCGAACATCATCTGCTTCTTGTCGAGGTAGATACGTTCCACTTTGTCGTCGCCATTGAAGGACTGCTCCTTGATGGCGCCGGTGCGAAGATTCTTGCACTTGATCTTGACGATCATCTGACGCATAGCGGTCTTGTTGTGATCGATCTTGAGAGACTCAAAGATATCGTCACCGACCTTGAAGGACGTACCCGGACCGCAATCACCGATCATAATCATATCTGCCATAGTTGTTTACCTCCTGAAATAAACGACTTTGAAAAGTCTACTTCTTCTCTTCGTGAAGCGTCATCTTGTTGCAGTGCGGGCAGAACTTCATGGTCGTGAACTTGTTGGGATGCAGCCGTTTGTTCTTCTCCGTCGTGTAATTCTCATTTTTGCACACAGTGCAACGAAGCGTAATGTTTGCGCGTTTTTCTGCCATAACAGTAAAACCTCCATTAAGAGCAACCTTTATATTATAGAGATGCCCTACCCCGGTTTTCAAGTTTTATTTCGCTTTCTTTCGGAATTTCTTTGCTATACTACTCCTAGCGAGGTTAGGACTATGGAAAAGATTTCATTCCCAATCGGGTCGAAAACCATCGGCGGCACGAACCGGCTGCTCCTGCAGTCGATGTCGGATCATAAGACCAGCGATGTCGCCTATCAGGTCCGCCTGACGAAGAAACTGACTAAGATGGGGTTGGATCTGATGCGTTTCTCCGTGTTGGATTCCGACGATGCCAAAGCCTTGTCTCAGATCAAGAAACAGGTCAGCGTTCCCATCATCGCCGATATCCATTTTGACCATAACTTAGCCCTTTTAGCAATCAATAGCGGTGCCGACAAGATCCGCATCAATCCCGGCAACATCGGTTCTGAGGCGGCGCTAAGGGATGTCATTCAGGCCTGCAAGGAAAAAGGCATTCCGATGCGGATCGGCGTCAACTCCGGATCGCTGAACAAGTACCGTGGCAAGACCTCTTCCCCGGTCGATGACTTCCTCTTGGCTTTGGATGAGACCTTGGCGGTCTATGAAAGCGAAGGCTTCGACCATCTGGTCCTCTCGCTGAAATCCTCCGATCCCTTACTGACCCAGGAACTGTATACGAAAGCCGAGGCCAAGTATCCCTATCCGTTGCATCTGGGGCTGACGGAGTCCGGTTTCGGGGCGATGGGCAGTGCCAAATCGGCCTTGGCCCTCTTCCCCTTGTTGCAGGCCGGCATCGGCAGCACCTTGCGGGTGTCCTTAGCCGATAACCGGGTCGATGAGATGCGGGTAGCCAAGACCCTCTTACAGGCTAGCGGCCGCTGGAGTAATCTTCCGAGACTGATTGTCTGCCCAAGCTGCGGTAGGACCCAGATCGATCTCAAGCCGATTGCAAGACTTGTTGCCAACAAACTCGACACGGTCTTCAAGCCGATCACGATTGCCGTGATGGGCTGTCCGGTCAACGGCATCGGCGAAGCCAAAGGCGCCACCTATGGCATTGCCGGTTCCGGAAAGAAGGACGTCTACCTGCTCTTCAGCTATGGAAAGCCGATTGGCCTCTATCCCAAGAAAGAGGCCTTAACTAAGCTTTATTCCTTGATTGACAACGCCTAAAAAAAGGCACCTGCGCGATGCAGGTGCCTTTTTGGTTAATGATGGAATTTGTCTTTCCGGCCGCCCCGGTAATCGTCATCCATGTGGAAGTCCTTGACGTCCCCGCCGGCCCGGGCGATGTTGGTCAGCACCACCTTCATCCGGTGCTTTTCCTTGACCAGCTCGACGGCGCGCTTGACCTTCTTCTTGTAGTTGGGCTTGACCCGTTTGGAGCGGGTCTGGTTGACGACATGGCGGATCTGCTTCTGCAGCAGGTCGTTGCTCTGATCCTTCTTGCCGAGGTTATGGAATTCGTATTTCTGTTTTCCCATCCTTAGGCTGTTAGCGCTGAGAATGGCCATATCGAAGCTCACGCCGCGGCGGATCAGGTCCTTGACGGACTGCACTTCCTTGGCGTCATCTTCGGAGAAGAAGAGATAGCTGTCGCCTTTTTCCAAAAACCGTCCCGTCCGGCCGGCCCGATGGAAGTAATAATCCAGATCGCTGGGAAGATTCAGCGAGATGACGGCCTGGACATCGCTGATATCGATGCCGCGGGCAGCATAATCGGACGCCACCAGCAGACCTTCCTTTTCGGCATTGAAGGCGTGGAGGTTCCGGGTGATTTCCCGCTTCTCCATGTCGCCATAGAGTTCCAGGAACGGAATCTTCTTCTCTGTGAGATAGGCAGCCAACGGATAGATCTCCTCTTTCTTCGAGACGAAGACGATGGCTTTGAGGATGTCTTGCTTCTGTCTGAGGAAATCGACCAAGGCTTCTTTGATCTCCAGTCCGCGGTAGTTGATCAGGTGGTGCGAGACGGTGGTGTTAGCAATCTGCTTGTCCCGGACATCGGCCAGAACGGCAATCTGGAAGGTCTTCTTCACCTTCTTGATATCCTGGCTGCTTAAGGAAGCGGAGAAGAAGGATACCTGATGCTGGCTGACGGCCCCTTTGAGGGCGCCTAAGAAGGAACTGAAGCCATCGAAGGCAATCATATCGCCTTCATCCAGAACCACCCGTTTCAGTTCGTTGACGGGGTAGTGGCTCCGCAAGGTCTCATAGAAGTTGGGGGTGGTCAGGATCACATCCGGCTTGGAATGGGAGATATCGCTGTTGGCCTGGATGAGCTTCAGACTGTCCTCGGGAAAACCTAAGGGATCCAAGAACATCTTAAAGACGGATCGGACCTGTTCGAGAAGCCCGACGGTCGGACAGAGGATGACGGCCTGGACATGCCCGTCATTCGTTAAGTCATTGACGATCGGCAGGACATAGGTCAGCGTCTTTCCGGTTCCGGTCGGAGCCAGACCCAAAAGGGAGAGGCCTTTCAGCATCTTGGGGATGCCGGCGGCCTGAATCGGGGAAAACTCCTGGAAACCGTTGGCTTTCAGGATATCCACGACTTCCTTCTTCAGATTGAAGGAACCGATGGGACAGCTGGTTGAGGAGAGTTTGGACGTTTCCGTGGTTGCCATAGGTTACTCTTTCTTCGTGGCCAGATCCGGCTGGACCTTGATGCCGAGAATATCGGTATCGTCGGTGGGGACGGTATTCGGGCACTGACTCATCGGCTCATAGGCCTTGAGGTTCTTCGGGAAAGCCACGACATCCCGGACGTTGTCGGTGCCGGCCAGTTCCATGGCCAGACGCTCAACGCCGATGCCAAAGCCGCCTTCCGGAGGAACGCCATACTGCAGCGCCTTGACTAGGAAGCCGAAGCGGCTTTCGATGTCCTGATCGGTCAAACCCAAGATCTCGAAAACTTTCTTCTGGACGGCTGAATCGTAAATACGGAGAGCGCCGCTGGAAAGCTCAACGCCGTTAAGAATGGTATCGTAGGACGTGGAATGAATGTCTTCCGGTTTGGTATCCAACAGCGGCAGATCTTCCTCGACCGGACGGGTGAAGGGGTTGGAGAGGGCTTCGTAATGGCCATCCGGCTCCTTTTCAAAGAGCGGCCAATCGAGCACGAAGAGGGGCTTATAGTCGTCCTTCCTGGTTAAACCTAACAGCTTGCCGTATTGGCAGCGCAAGGCACCTAAAGCCCAGCAGGCATTGCTGGCCTTGCTGTCGGCGCAGAGAATCACCAGATCGTTTTCATGGAGATCCAGCTGCCTGACTAACAGCGTCTGGCTTTCCGCCGAGAGGTTCTTGACCATCGAACCGGTCAGAGCCCCCTGAGTGAATTTCAGATGGCTGACACCGAAGACCCGGAACTTCTTGGCCTGGATATTGTCGTTATCCTGGTCCTTGCGGGTGATCTTATCGGCAATGCCCGGAACTTTGAGAGCCTCGACGGTCTTGCCGTCATAGGCCTTGAAGCCGGAATTCTTCAGGCTTTCGGTGACATCCTGAATGAACATCTCAAAACGCATATCCGGTTTGTCGCTGCCGTAAAGACGGATGGCATCGGCATAGGAAATCCGGGCAAACTTCGGCAGATCCACATTCTTGATCTTCTTGAAGACGTAGGTCAGCATGCCTTCGATGATGCCCAGAATATCTTCTCTTGTTCCGAAGGACATTTCGACATCGATCTGCTCGAACTCCGGCTGACGGTCAGCCCGCTGATCCTCATCCCGATAGCAATGGGCAATCTGGAAATAGCGGTCAAAGCCGGCCACCATCAACAGCTGCTTATAAAGCTGAGGCGACTGCGGCAGAGCATAGAAGGTTCCGGGATAGATACGGCTGGGGACAAGATAGTCTCTGGCGCCTTCCGGCGTGGAGCGGATCAGGGTCGGCGTCGAGACTTCGTCAAAGCCATGGTCGTTAAGATATTCACGGACATAGCGGTTCAGGTCCGAACGAATCTTCAAATAGGACATCATCACCGGACGGCGCAGGTCAAGATAGCGGTATTCCAGACGGGTATCCTCGCTGGCCGTGGTGTCATCCTTGATTTCAAACGGGGTGGTCTCAGCCTTGGCATAGACCTTCAGCTCGCTGACGGCGATTTCAATGGCGCCGGTGGCTAACGCGGGATTGGGCTGGGTCCGTAAAACGACCTTGCCCTTGGCGGAAATCACGTATTCGCTCCGCGGGGAATCCTTGTCATAAAGACTCGGCGGGACGTTAAGCTGAGTGATGCCGTACTTGTCGCGCAGATCGATGAAAACCAAGGAACCGAGATTGCGGACGGTATCGACCCAGCCGCAGAGGGTGACTTCCTTGCCGACATCCTCTTTCCGTAACTCACCGCAGGTATTTGTTCTAAGCATGCTGTTTCTCCTCATTCGTTAACAACGTCTCTTCGCTGACGCTTTCCTGAGACCGGCTCTGCATATCCTTCACCTGAAGCTTGTCGCTATCGACGATCAGGACTTTCTTCGCCCCTAAGCGGTCCGCCATCTTGAAGGCGCCGCCCATGCCGCGGGTGAAGCTGGCCAGCGTGACGCTTTTTCCCAGCTGTCTTAGCTTGTCAGCCAGGAGAACGGCCGAGCCGTCCCGCCGGTTATCGATGATGAACCAGTCGAGAGCAGGTTTGCCGCTGAAGGCTTCTTTCTGTTCCGGGGTCAACGAGAGCAACAGTCTTTCGATGCCTAAGGAGAAGCCGATGCCTTCCCAGTCCGGTCCGCCGATCTGACTCATCAGGGTGGAGTATTTGCCGCCGCCGCCGATGGCGCCGATGTCGGTATGGGCTTCATCATAAAGCTCCCAGACCAGTCCGGTATAGTAATCCAGACCCCGGACCAGCCCGTCATCCACCTCGTAGTGAACGCCCATGGCATCCAAGGTCTTGAGAATCGTCTGATAGTCGGCTTTGTCTTCCGGCGTCAGATAGTCGCTGATGCGGGGAGCCCCTTTGCAGACTTCCTGATCCTCGGGGACTTTGCAGTCCAGGATCCGTAAGGGATTGATGACGAGCCGTCTCTTGCAGTCGTCGCACATCGTGGCAATCTTATCCTGGAAATAGGCCGACAGTGCCTTTTTGTAGGCTTCCCGGCTGGCAAAGCTTCCCAGATAGTTCAGCTTGGCGCTGATGGGACGGCCCAAGGCTTTCTGACTGGCACGGAGGGAGAGTAGGAAGCAGTCGAGGACGGCATCCTTATCCAGACGGCTGTCGATGAACTCGACGCCGTACTGATTGAACTGACGTAAGCGGCCGGCCTGCGGTCTTTCATAACGGAAGACCGGACCGAAATAGCTGATGCGAAGCGGCATGTCCGGGCTGGTGTAGAGTTTGTTTTCGATGACGGCGCGGCTGACCGAGGCGGTGAATTCCGGACGCAGGGTGTAATCCTTGTCGCCCTTCTTGGCCAGATCAAAGGTTTCCTTCTGAACGATATCGCTGCTTTCGCCGGTGGTCCTGTGGAAAAGCTTCGTTTCCTCAAACATCGGAAGCTCGGCTTCCTGACAGCCATAGGCTTTGGCTTCTTCCATCAGCAGCTTCCGTAAACCGGCCAGGACCTTTTCGTCCTGACCGAGATAGTCTAACGTTCCGCGCGGCTTGGTAATGATTTCGTTTCCCATAGTAACCTCCTTACGAAGAAAACAGGCAAATGATTATATAACAAATAACGACCTTTTCAGCCTTAATGCGAGAGCCGATCGACCTGATAGACGCTCTTCACGGCCATTAGGGCCGTGATGTAGTGGGTCAGCATCGTCTTGTCCTTAACCATAATGGTGAGCGATACCGTGGCGGTATTGTTGCTGTTATGGGCCTTGGCGATGATCTTGGTGACCTTGGCGTTGTTGGCGTTGAGAAGACTCAGGATATCGATTAAGAGCCCATCCCGGTCATGGCACTGGACATCCAGATCCACCGGATACGAAAGATCCTTCGGGGAATTGGGATTCCAGCAGACCTGAATCAGACGTTCCTGCACATCCGGACGGCTGACGTTGGGGCAGTCGGCCCGATGGATCTTCACGCCCTGGCCCTGGCTGACGAAGCCGACGATGTCATCGCCGGGAATCGGACGGCAGCAGTTGGCCATCGTCGACATGATCGAATCGCCGTTGGGGAGGATGATGCTGTCGGTGGTGTTGTTCTTGATGTCATGGGCTTTGATCTTGCTTTCCATGGCGGCCGCATTCTGCAGATTGCTGCGGTAATCCTGGATGGCTTTCGAGCTGTCGAGAATCTGGTTAGGCGAGACGGTGCGTCCGCTCACCAGCAGGAAAAGATCATCCATCGACGGCACATTGTATTTGGCTAAGACGTCCTTGTCGATGATCTTATTCAAATCCATGGCAATCTTAGCTTCCTTCAGCATATCCAAGAAAGCCTGACGGCCTTTCTTGATACCATCTTCACGGACATAATCGGCATTGGCTTTCACCAGATATTTGCGGATCTTGTTGCGGGCGAAGTTGGTCTTGGCGATGTTGAGCCATTCCGAGTTCGGCGAGGAATTCTTGTTGACGATGACTTCGACGATATCGCCGGTCTTGAGGGCCTGCGAGATCGGAACGAGCGTTCCGTTGATCTTGGCACCGGAGAGATGCTCGCCGAGATCGGTATGGATCCGGTAAGCGAAGTCGAGGGTCGTCGACCCAGTGGGCAGACAGATGACGTTGCCTTTCGGAGTGAAGACATAGACGTTGGCATCGAAGATATCATGGGAGAGTTCATCGACGAAATCCTTGGTATCCTGGCTGTCGGAATCGTCCTTGGCCATATGGACGAAATCCTTGAACCAGTGCAGCTGGTTCTCGATCTCGACCTGTTCCTTCTTGGGATCGTAGTTGGTGCCTTCCTTGTAACGCCAGTGAGCGGCGACGCCGCTTTCGGCGATGTCATCCATCTTCTGGGTACGGATCTGGATTTCAAAGAAGTGGCCGGTGTTGGTGACGACGGTGGTATGAAGCGACTGGTACATGTTGGCCTTCGGCATAGCGATGTAATCCTTGAAACGGCCCGGCACCGGTTTGAAGTTGGCATGGATGTAGCCGAGGATTTCGTAGCAGTTCTGTTCGGTCTCGGTGATGACCCGTAAGGCCAGGACATCGTAAATCTGTTCGAAGGTGTAGTTCTTCTGGTACATTTTCTTGTAGATGGAATAGATGCTCTTGACCCGATCGGTGATGGCAAAGGGGATCTTGGTCGGGGCGAGGATCTGATTGAGCTCCGTCTTCAGCTTCTCCAGGGTGCCTTTGGCATCACTGACGGTGGCTTTGACTTTGGCTTCGATCAGGGCGTATTTGGCCGGTTCCAGATAGTAAAGGGAAAGATCTTCCAGTTCGGTCTGGATGTTATAAAGACCCAGCCGGTGGGCAATCGGAGCATAGACATCCAAGGTTTCCCCGGCAATCCGCTGCTGTTTCTCCGGCGCCTGGAACTGCAATGTCCGCATGTTGTGGAGACGGTCGGCGAGCTTGACGATGATGACCCGGACGTCTTTGGCCATGGCCACGAAAATCTTGCGGTGGTTCTCGGCCGTGAATTCAACGTTCTTGTAATCGGAAAGACGGGTGACCTTGGTCAACGCTTCCACCAAGGTGGCGACTTCCTCGCCGAACTGCTTGCTGATCTCTTCCTTGGTCGTCCCGGTGTCTTCGATCGTATCGTGAAGGAAACCGGCGCAAATCGTCTTCGGGCCGGCACCCAAGTCGCTTAAAATCTTCGCCACACCGATGCAGTGGGTAACATAGGGATCGCCGGATTTCCGCATCTGTCCCTGATGTTTCAGGTCAGCGAAGCGGTAGGCTTTCTCGATAAGAGCCAGGTCGTCCGGATTCTTGATGTAACGGGAATAGGTGTCCTTGACGTCCTGGAACGTGTAGATGCGGTTCTGGATTTCCATGAATGAAGGAAACTAAAGATTGAGAAGATAGCGGCACGGAAGACCGATGTTCTCTTCCCCTTTGAGTTCCTTGAGACGGATGACGACGACGGTCGCAACCGGCGTGCCGCCGGCATTGACGACCAGCTGCTTCAGCGCATTGAACGTGCCGCCGGTAGCCAGCAGATCATCGATCAGCAAAACCCGCATTCCCGGCTTGAAGGAATCCTTAGGGATTTCCAAAGTGGCGGTGCCGTATTCCAGATCATACGAGATACGGTAGACGGCTCCCGGAAGCTTGCCGGCCTTACGGGCCATGACAAAGCCGATGCCCATCTTATAGGCGACGGCCGCACCGAAGAGGAAGGAACGGGATTCCGGGCCGATCAGCATATCGGGTTTGAATTCCGAGCAGAGCTTGGTGAGATCATCGACGCAGCTGTGGAAAGCAGCCGGATCTCTTAACAGCGGAGAAATGTCTTTGAAGGAGATCCCTTTTTTCGGGAAATCCGGTGTCACACCAATATACTTTTCATAATTCATAGGTTTATTGCCTCCACGTTATTAACCGAAGAAATTATACCATAGAATGCTTTCCAAACTTACCTGAAAAGAGTCTTTTTATGGTAAACTTGAAGTATGATCACAATCATTACGGATACGGGATACTGCTATGGCGTCAAACAGGCCCTGAAAATCCTGAAGAAAGCCAGCCAGGAACACCCGAACGTTGTCCTGGTTCATCCGCTGATCCATAACCTGACGGAAAATGCCTTGCTTCTCAAAGAAGCCAAGGCGACTCTTTACGATCCGAAGAATCCGGCCAAGCCGGGTGCCGTGGTCTTTTCGGCTCATGGCTATACGTTAAAAGAAGCCGAGGCTTTTAAGGGAATCTGCCCCTCATATGATGCGACCTGTCCGCTGATTTTGGCGCGTTATCAAGCCTTAGCCCGTTTGGATCCTTCCGTCAGCGTTGTTTTCTTAGGCAAAAAAGGCCATCAGGAGACTTTGGGATTCCTTTCCCATTTCCCGTCCCTGCTCTTTGTGGATGAAAATCAGGATCTCGCTAAGCAGATCACTAAGCTTCCGCTGAAAGAGAAGATCGGTTTTGTTCCCCAGACCACGCTGAGCGAAGAAAGGGCACTAACCTGCCTTTCGCTTTTGGAAAAGCGTGGCCAGGTCGTCTATTCCTTAGGCATCTGCCCGCATTATCAGCAGCGGACCCATCAGGCGTTAGCCGCCTTAGCCAAGGCCAATCCGAAGAAGTCGTTCTTCCTCGTCTGCGGCGACAAGGCCAGTTCCAACGCCAATGAAATCCTCAATGCCGTCTTGAAAACCTATCCCGGTCTGACCGGGACGATTGCGATGAGTGTCCAAGAAATCAATCCTTCCCTGATCCAGGGCAAGGATATTTATGTGTCGTCAGCGACCTCTTCCAGCGAAGAAGCCGTTCAGGCGCTGGTGGCTAGTTTACGTAGCCTGCCATCGCTTTCTTGATTTTCTTCTCCGCCGCCAGCTCAATCTGACGGATGCGTTCCAAAGAGACGCCATAGATCTGGGCAATCTCCTGTAAGGTCTGCTTAGGTTTGCCGATGCCGTACCGTCTTAGAAGGACTTCCAGTTCCCGTCCGGACAGGGTTTTCAGTGCTTCGGTGAAACGCTGACTCCGCTCGGCTGCTTCGGCGGCTTCCTTGGGGGTCTCTTCGGAATCATCGGGGATGGAGTCAAACAGGTTCGTCCCGTCGGAGTCATTGTCATCGCTGTTCTGGCTTGGCTTATCCAGGGAGTAGCTTTCATAGGAATTGATCATCAGGTCACGAATGGAATCGGTGGTGTAACCCGGGCCCATGGCAGCGGCAATCTCTTCCAGGGTAGGCTCCCGGTCGAGCGTCTCAGACAAGGTTTCCTGTGTCTTATGAAGCTTGCGGATCTGGGTCTGGATATTGGACGGCAAGGCCACCATCCGGCCATTCTGAGAAATATAACGGCGAATGGCGTTTTTAATGTAGGGAACCGCGAAAGTGGAGAAAGCAAATCCTTTATCCGGGTCAAAGTCGTCAACGGCTTTCATCAGGCCGAGACTGCCTTCCTGAATCAGATCCTCGACCGGCTGGGCCGTGCTTTTGGAATAGGAATGGGCAAGGCTGACAACCAGTCCCAGGTTATCCTCGACGATCTTATTGCGGAGATCAAAATCCCGGTTCTTCCGGTATTCCCGAAGGTTGGCAAGGTTTTCTTCCTTGGCCGTGCCTTTTTTCTCGGCCTGCAGGTCTTCGTTGATCTTGGCATTCAGCTCCGGCATATCATCAATGACGACGTTCTTTTCTTTATCCATCGGATTACCTCGTGAGGTCGAAATCTTTTTCATAGGCAAAGGAAGCTATCGACAGCGACGGATCCAGACTGAGCAGTTTCTTTCCCATCCCCGTCAGGAAGCCCTGCTCCTCGATTTCATGGGGGAGCTCGACATAATTGATCTGGTAGCGTCTTAAATCCAGCCGGGTATGCTGAGGGCAGTCCCCGGAAAGAAAGGCATCCGCTCCGAGATCAATCGCTCTTCTGGCATAGCTGGACCCACCGCCGGCGACCAGCCCGATCGTTTCGATGGGAGAAATCATGCCAGTCAAAGTCCGCACATAGTCAATCCCTAATTTTTGTTTCAGGAAGAGAGCTAGTTCGGTCATTGTCATCGGCTTAGTAAGTTTGGCAAACCGGATGATAGACTCCTCCGGCAGCGAATAGGGAGTCAGTCCGAGATTCCTAAGGATCGTATCGTTCATGCCGCCCTGGGCTTTGTCAAAGGCGGTATGGTAAGAATAAATCGGGCAGGACAGTTCCGCTTCGATCCGTACCGTCAGATCATCCTTGAGGGGATCCTCAGCAAGAACCTGCCGTCTTGTCCCGAAAAGGAAGGGGTGATGGGTGATGATGACATCGGGCTTGAAGGCTAAGGCCTCCGCAAAGCAAATCTCCGAAAAATCCAGGCAAAGGAAAACTTTTCGGACCTCGCGATGGAGATCTTTCTTGCCAACCTGATAGCCAGGGAAATCCCAGCTTTCGGCCAGCGACGCAGGGTAAGCCTTCCCCAGACGGTTCAATAAATTTATGAGTTCCATAAGGTCCATGCCTTTGCTAACAACGTCTTTTCATTTTGGGCTTTCGGCGAGAGGATTGCAAGAGCGTTAAGCCGTTCGAGCTGCTGCTGAAGAAGCTTCCCTAAGAGCGGATCCTTCTGGGCCAGCGGACAGGGCCCGAAGGTCTCTTCTTCCCGCGAATAGGAAACCGGATCTGCCGTCGGAACAAACGACAGCAGCGGATAGGCATGCTTTTCAAAAACATAGCGGCCTTTGTCATTCTTAAATCCATGGGTCAGGAGATAGTGAATCGGCAGATACGCATCGCTCTGGGGTTCGATGACAAGCTGCTTCAGAGCAGCCAATCGGCTCGGGTGCCTGGAAAGAATCTCGGTCATCGTTTTCCCGCCCATTCCCAGAATGAAAACACCTCCGACGTCCTTGGGTAGATCCGTCAGTCCATCGGCAAGATAGCAGATGACGGAAAAGTTGTTTTTCAGCAACGAGTCCTTAAGAATCGTAAAAGGTCCCCGTTTGTTCTCGGAAGCATACACCTTAAAACCCTGCTCGGCCAAAGCCATTGCCAACAAGCCGTGGTCAGCTCCTAAGTCCAGATAAACAAGTCCCGGCTGAGCCAAGGACAAAGCCTGGCTGAGACGGGGAGTCAGTTTAGACGTCGTTGCGGAAATCCTTCAGCAGCTTCGCCCGCGACGGATGACGTAACTTCTTCAAGGCCTTGGCCTCGATCTGACGAATACGCTCTCGGGTGACACAGAATTCCTTGCCAACCTCTTCCAAGGTATGGGTGCGGCCGTCTTCCAGTCCGTAACGGAGACGGATGACGCGGGCCTCACGGTCGGTCAACTGACTTAAGACTTCATTGATGCGTTCGGTCTCCATGGCGTGGTTAGCAAAATCATACGGAGACTCATTATCCTTATCGACGATGAAATCGCCGACATGGCTGTCCTCCTCTTCACCGACAGGCTTCTCCAGGGAAAGCGGATCCAACGCAATCTGCTGGATTTCGCTGATCCGGGTCGGCGACCAGATGCCGCCCAGTTCCTCGGAAATCTCTTCCGGCGTCGGATCCCGGTTCAGCTTCTGAACCAGCTTGCGCTGGGCACGGGTGATCTTGTTGATGGTTTCAACCATATGGACCGGAATACGGATGGTACGGGCCTGATCGGCCAAAGCACGGGTGATGGCCTGACGGATCCACCAGGTGGCATAGGTCGAGAACTTGAAGCCACGGGAATAATCGAATTTATCGACGGCCTTCATCAGACCGAGGTTGCCTTCCTGGATCAGATCCAGGAAATCCATGCCGCGGTTGACATAATGCTTGGCAATGGAAACGACCAGCTTCAGGTTGCATTCGATCAGTTCGTTCTTGGCATCCTGATCGCCCGCCAGAATACGCTTGGCGAGTTCGACTTCCTCATCCTTGCTCTTCAGCACCTGGTAGGCGCCAATGGCGTGAAGGTACTGACGGACCGGATCGGAGTTCTTGACATCACTGCCCGGATACAGGTCTTCCTCTTCTTCGTCCTCGTTCATCGTATCGCTGTCAGCATCCTCTTCGGTTTCGGCAGCTTCGTCCGGAGCGATGGTGTCATCAATGACCGGAGGCAGATCATCCTCATCGACGGCATCGTCATCCATCTCCAGACCCTTCTCGCCGAAGAACATGACCAGTTCGTTATATTCATCATCGGTCAGATCCAAATGGCTGGTGAACTTTGTCAGATCATCGCTGGAAATCTTCCCGCCGTTCTTCTTGCCTTCCTCCAGGAAGTGGGATTTGATGTCGTCGAGCGTCATCAAAGACATGTTGGTCTTAGCCAACTGCGAAACGGAAACCTTCTTGCCTTTGACTTTCTTGCCTTCGGCAGGTTTGATTTCCTTAACAGGTTTGCCTAAAAGCTCGGCCGCCAATTCACGGTCGACTTCTTCATCCTCTTCCTTGTCTTCACCTTCAACACCTTCCGTCTCGGTCCCTTCTTCTTTTTCCTCATCGTCAAGCTCATCCTCGTCCTCGGCATGAGCTTTGGACTTGGCAGCCTTACTGACTTTGGCCGGAGCCGTTTTGCTGACCGGCGCTTTCTTAGCTGGCTTACTGGCCGTTGCTTTCACGGCAGCAGTTTTCACGGCTGCAGCTTTCGGTGCTTCGGTTTTGGCCGAAGTCGCTTTGACCGGAGCCGATTTGGCCGGAGCGGCTTTGACCGCCGGCTTTTCAGCGACTGCCTTCTTCGTCTTCGTGGAAACAACTTTGGCAACAGGCTTGGCAGCGGCTTTCTTGTCTTTCGGCTTAGCCGGCTCTTCTTTCTTCGGCATCACGGCCGGCGTACGGACATAGCCGGGAACGGAAGCCATGGCTTCCCCTTGGACCGGTTTTGCCGTCTTCAAAGGTTTGGCCTCTTTCACCGGGGCCTTTTTCTTTGCCACCGAAACAGTGGTTTTGGCCGGAGCTTTCGTCACGGCTGCTTTCTTGTTTTTTGTTGCCATCATTAAATCCTCTCCCTATTAGTATGAGTAATTATTGTATTTTTTCAAGGGAACTTCCTATTTTCTGCTCAGATTTCCTAAAATCTCCCACAGTTTGAACGTGTCGTCCTTGCTTAAGAGGCCGCCTTTTTCCTCCTGAACGGATTTCAGGAAGTAATAGAGCGACAGCAGGGTCTTGTCCAGCCGCAGGTAGGAGAGATATTTTTCCTTGTCGTACCGGGACGAGAGGATCCGTTCGCGGACGGAAAGAATATAGAAAATGATCTCACGGTCTTCCTTGGAAAGGTCCGGGATGGAGACATCCTGGAAGGAAGGCAGGTCTTCCACCGCCTCCTTCGGGGCTTCCGCTGCCGGCGTTTTCCCTTCGCCTTCAATGCCGTCCAGATCAAAGGCATCATCAGCAGCAGGTGTTTCGATGGTCTGAGCCAGGGATACCGTCGGATGAACCGGATGCGGATTCTGCAGCAGGTCCTTCAGGGCCTGATAATCCCGAGGCGAGAATTCCATCAGGTCCGGGTTCGCCAGATACGAGGAGCCGACCAGGCAGGCAAAGACATAAAGCGGATACATCACAAAGACGTTGTGGTTGTTCTCGAATTCCATGAAGGCCTGACGGCTTTCCGGCAGCACCAAGGCGAGGTTGACTTCGATGTCCACCAGCTTGGCGAGATAGTCTGTCCTTAACGGATCCTTGTAGTCCGGCAGGATTTCGTTGAGGAAAAGAATCTGGTGATGCGAGCGGCAGTAGTCAAGGCAGAACTTCTGCACTTCCTGGACAGCCGTCTCCTCATTGTAGCTAGGGCCTAAGGGGAAACGGGAAATATCGATCGGGATGATCTCTTCCCGGTCCTTGCGGTAGGATTTATAAGTGTCGTTCCGTCGCTTTTCACGGGAATAGTCTGTCGTTCTCTGGGGCTTATCTTCCGAGCGAAGCAACGGAAGCAACTTATCCTTGTCAAAGCCGGTACGGCTGGCAATCTTGGCGAGATCGTTGGCCTGGCTTAAGGGATCCAGCGCCTGATAATAAGGGCTGGCTTCCCGTAAGAAGCTAAGAATCTTGGAGGTGTCCTTCAAGGTCGGCTGACCTTCAAGCCGTCTTCCGAAAAGATAGAGGACCGGATCGACGAGAACGTTGATCTGCTTCAGCAGCTCGTTCTTGCCTAGCCGGGTCAGGATCTCATCGGCATCCTTCCCGCCCTTAAAGGCCCACTGAATCCGATAGTTGGCCTTGGCTTTCGTTAACAGCGGCAACGACCGCTCGATGGCCGTCCGTCCCGGCTCATCGCTATCCAGCGCCATGCGGATTTCCACCTTCAGCGCCAAAAGAGCTTTGATATGGTCTTCGGTCAGAGCCGTTCCCATCGTCCCGACCACGGAATTGATGCCGGCCCGCACCAAGGCAATCACATCCATGAAGCCTTCGACTACATAGACGAAGCCTTCCTGTCGGGCCGTTTCCTTGGCCTTGTCATAATGATAAAGAATGGTCCGTTTCTCAAACAGCGAGCTTTCAGGGTAGTTGATGTACTTGCCACCAGGCTGGGACTCCAAAAGCCGCCGGCCGGAGAAGGCGACGGTATGGCCTTGGTTGTCCTGAATCGGAAACATCACTTTCTGACTGTAATGGTCTTTGAGCAGCGTCGAATTGGCTAAGATGCCGGCCCGTTCCAAGGTCTCGACCGAATAGCCTTTGGACCGGAGTGCCTGAATGGCCGCCTGGTCATCCAGAGGAGCATAGCCGATGCCGAAATGGTCGATGACATCCTGGGGAATCTTCCGTCCTTCCAGATAATCCCGGGCAATCTTGCCTTCGTTGGTCTTCAGCGAAAGCTGATAGAACTGGCTGAGATCGCTAAGGGCCTTAAGTTCTTCAGGGAATTTCTGTTCGATGAGGGAGACTTTCGGCGCATAGCCCCGGAGAGTGTCCGGCAAGGGAATGGCACAGATCTCGCAGACTTTCTTGAGGGCTTCCATCGGCGAAAGCTTGGCATATTGCTCGACAAAGGAAATGCTGTCGCCTTTGTGGTTATCCACAAAGCAATGGAAGGTGTTCCGGGTGACGTCGATCTGCATCGAGGGCGTATGATCCTGATGGAAAGGGCAGAGGCAAACGAAATTCTTCCCCTTCCGGATCAGCGCTTTCGAGCCAAGGTAATAGGCGATGACATCGGCTATCCTGGCCTTAGCTGCCACCTCGCGGAAAAGATTATTGTCCGACGGATTCGTGTTCTCCAAAAGAACTACCTCAGCAGACGTGTGACGACGCAATGGCCTTGCTCAGATAAGCCTGAAGGTCGCTAATCTTGATCCGTTCCTGAGCCATGGTATCCCGGTTGCGGACGGTGACGGCCTGGTCATTGACGGAATCGAAATCATACGTGATGCAGAACGGGGTGCCGATAGCATCCTCACGGCGATAACGCTTGCCGATGGAGCCCGTGGTATCGAAGATGGCATCATACGACTCATGGAGCTGATCAAAGAGCGCTTTGGCCGGTTCCTCAAGCTTGTTGCTTAAGGGCATGACGGCAATCGTATACGGCGCAAGTTCCGGAGCCAGATGCATCACGACACGGCTGTCCTTGCCGCCATCCAGGGATTCGACGTCATAGCTGTCGCAGCAAAGGGCCAGCATCAGACGGTCGAGACCGAAGGACGGTTCGACGACATGCGGAAGATAACGGGTGTTGTCGGTCGGATCCAGATAGGTCATATCCTGCCCGGAGCAGGTCTGGTGACGGCCTAAATCATAATCGCCGCGGCAGGCAATGCCCATCAGTTCGCCCCAGCCTAAGGTCGGGAAGAGGTATTCGATATCGGTCGTGGCCTTGGAATAGAAAGCCAGTTCGGCCGGCTCATGGTCACGGAAACGGACTTTGGCATCCTTCAGACCGAGCTTCTCCACAAACGATTTGCAGTTGTCCTTGTAGAAGTTGAACCATTTCTCATCCTCGCCCGGCTTGAAGAAGAATTCGATTTCCATCTGCTCGAATTCCCGGGTACGGAAGGTGAAGTTGCCAGGAGTGATCTCGTTGCGGAAAGCCTTGCCGATATCGCAGATGCCAAGCGGCAGCTTCCGGCGGGTTGTTCTCAGGACATTCTTGAAGTTGACAAAGCAGCCCTGGGCAGTCTCCGGACGGAGGTAGACGGTGGAGGTGTTCTCTTCGGTGACGCCAATGAAGGTCTTGAACATCATCTGGAACTGACGGATCGGAGTGAATTCGCTCTTGCCGCAACTGGGGCAGGTGATCTTGCCCGACTGGACGAGATCGTTGAGCTGGGCCTGCGTCAGGCCATCGACATCGGCATCCGGCAGCTCTTTCTTGACGAGATCGTCGGCACGGTAACGGGCGTGGCAGTATTTGCAGTCGATCAAAGGGTCATGGAAGTTAGCGACATGGCCGGTAGCTTCCCAGACCTTCGGATTCATGATGATGGCCGGATCGATCTGGACGTTGTATTCGATGCCGCGGACAAAATGGCGGAGCCACAGATCCTTGACGTGGTTCTTCAGTAAAGCGCCTAAAGGACCGTAATCCCAGGAGTTGGCTAAGCCGCCGTAAATATCGCTGCCCGGATAAACAAAACCGCTGGTCGTCAGATGCGTCGTAATCTCTTCGAATGAATGTTCATCAGCCATAGTGATTTACCTCTGTTTAACCTGGTCTTAGTATAGCATAGGAACGGCTAGACAATCTCGAGAAAAAGAGGAAGCGATGCAATTTGCTTAAGGTCGAAATAGTTCAGCAGGTTAGCTAGCATTTCCTCAAACACATCCTTGCCCTGTTTCGTTGGGACCTTCTTGGAAAGGCTGGTGGCGTCAATGGGAAGAAAGGCGAATTTCAGCACATACAGGTCCAGCGGATCTTTGGGGGCGATGCCGTTAGCCAGGGCATCCACCGGGCAGAGGAAGCCTCCGCCTTCCAAAGAATAGCTGACCAAGGGCTTTTTCTTGCCGCAGACATAACAGCCTTGGGTATCTTCCTTCAGGCCGAGCGAGCGGTAGAAAACCCCGAGCAACAAGAGCGCCAATGACAGCCGGTCGCTTTGATGGGCCAGGCCTTCCAAGAGCAGGGAAACCTCCTCGAGCGGATAATCCTCGCCTTCGCGGTAGAGATCCAAGGAAAGCTCCTGCAGGAGACCCAAGAAGATGCTGTCCGGATAGGAGGTGTAAAGGGTGGAGGAATCGAAGAGCGCCTTGGCATAGCTGGCCTGGCGGACCGAGGCTTCCCCGGACTGGTGGTATTCGACTTCCACCAGCGAAAAAGCAAGCAGCAGCGGTTTCAGCGGGCTTTTCGGCCGATAGACCCCGCGAGCCATGAGAGAAAGGACGCCCTGAGGCGTGGCTAAGGTGATGACGGCCGAATCCTCCTGGTAAGGAGAGCTTAAAAGCACCAGACCCCGGAGGGTTTCCTTCGGTGACGAAATCATTTATTCCTCGTAGCCGAATTTCTTCAGGTATTTGTCGTCGTTGCGCCAATCCGGAATCACTTTGACCCGGAGGTCGCATTGGGTCTTCTTGCCGAAATAGGCACGGATGCCCTCTTCCGAGAACTGGGAAATCTGACTGATCATCGCGCCGTTATGGCCGATGACGATGGACTTCTCGCTTTCCTTGTCGACAATGATGTCGGCCATCACCGACATGGTCTTTTCATCCTCGTCGATGTTCTTAATATCCACATAGATGGAATGCGGGACTTCTTCGGAGAGCAGCCGCATGCACTTCTCGCGGATGATTTCGGAGGTGATGAAGGACATCGGATGGTCGCTCACCATGCCTTCCGGATAGACCGGTTTGCCTTCCGGCAGATAGCCTTTCAGCTGGCGGATCAGCAGATCGATGTTGTAGTTGTCCTTGGCCGAGACTTCAATGATCATGGCTTTAGGGAGGACTTCCTGATAGCGGGCCAGACGTTCCTTGGCAAGGTCGATCTTGACCAGATCGATTTTATTGAAGGCAATCACGACCGGGATATCCTGCTTGGCCAGGTTCTGGGCCAAGTCAAAGTTCGGGGTCTCGCTGGCATCCACGACATAGAGGATGACATCGACGCCCAGCTTGGCACTTTCGGCATTGCGAAGCAAAATGCTTCCTAATTTTCCGTGCGGTTTGAAGATACCGGGAGTATCGACAAACACCATTTGCGAATCTGCATCATTGTAAACAGCCTGCACATCGTCGCGGGTAGTCTGAGGCTTGGAAGAGACCGGTAAAAGCTTGAATCCTAAGCAGCGGTTGATGATGGAGGATTTGCCCGCATTGGCGCGGCCGTAGACACAGATGGTTCCGACTTTCATGATAAGAGATCATCCTTTCCGAAGGAGTGCGGAAGCAAGTCGCCGACGGTGGAAACGAGGGATTTGCTTTCATCCTTGTTGTAAATGTAGACGGGGCAAGATAAGTCCATCAGTTCACTCATGACCTGACGGCAGACGCCGCAGCAGGTTCCCACCGTGCTGGCATCCGTGATGCACCCTAACGAAGCAATATCGTCTTTGGTATAGCCGGCCGCATAGGTGGAGAAGAGAGCAACCCGTTCGGCGCAGACGGTGGCCGGATAGGAGGAGTTCTCGATGTTGAAGCCCCGGTGATACTTGCCGTCCTTGGTGACAACGACGGCTCCGACCCGGAAGTGGGAATAGGTATCGAGAGACCCTTGCTGGGCCAAGAGCAGTTCTTTCTTAAGACGGCGGATATTGGTATAGAAGTCATAGGGGAGCGTATCCAGGATCTTATTCTGCAGGGCAAACATGATGTCGGCATCTTTCTTGCCCGCATGATGATCGTAGCCAAAGATATGGAGCAGTCCGTGAATGAAGAGGAATGCCATCTCCCGCTCGAAGGGGTGATGGAAGCCTTTGGCCTGCTTCTTGGCAATGGCCGGGCAGATGAGGATGCTGCCTAAGTCGGTCACCGGATCGTTCGGATTGAAGTCAGCTTCCCGGTAGGCAAAGGTCAGCACATCCGTCGGCGCATCGATTTTGCGGTAACTGAGATTGAGCTTATGGATTTCCGCCGGAGACACGAGCGACAGGGAAACTTCAAAGGTCCCGGTCTTCCCCAGCGAGGCCAGGGTATGATCGAAGACGATGCGGAAGATCTTCAGCAGGGATGTCTCCTGATGGGTTTTGTCCAGATAGTCCAGAATCGCTGACGTTGCCTTCATCGCCAAGCCCTCCTCGTTTCATAATAGTATACCCTAAAGGAAAGCCTTTTTTCACAAAAAATGACGGAAGCGGATAGCTTAATCCGTTGACTTGGGTCAGGATTCTGTCTTCCCGGTGATAGGCCGCCAGCAGCTGGTCGGCCAAGGCCGAGAACGAAAAGGCCAGGAAGAGGTAGAAAAGGTAGTAGTTCAGCGTGTTTTCCTGAACAAAGGTCATCTGGCTGAGGATCAGAACCGAGAAGAGGCCCGTCTCCAGCACCAGGGAGGAGAGCCAGCGTCCCCGGACTTTGCCGGCCGTCTTCAAGGAGTCCTGATAGTCCTTGCGGAAATCCTCGCCCCGGGAAAGTTTAGCGGTCAGGGACGTCTCTTTGAGACTGGCCAGCTGATTCATATGGTTGATGAAGGGACGGCTTAAGGCTCGGCCGATGGGGAATAGCAGGGCCAGGATCCCCAATAGGCTGACAAAAAGACCGTTGGCAAAAAGGAGATAACAGGCGAGACTAGCGCAGACGCTATAGGTCACCAGTTCCGATGCCCGGCCGAGGCAGTCGATGAGGATTCTTTCTAACAGCGCATAGTCTTTCGGGCATTGACTCACCTCCAGGTAAGGCAAGAGTATCTCCCGGTCCATCCGTTTCTTGACCAGTCCGGTCAGAAGGTTCTGGGTCAGCACCAGAATCAGGAAAAGGATTCCTAAGGAAATCTTCAGCGGATAGTAGCCTTCCTTGTCCATCAGGAAGAAGAGGGAGAAAAGCAGTACGCTCTGGAACAGGAATCCCAGGAAATAGACCAGAATCTCGCTCGGGGCAAAGAAAGCGGGATCCGGCTTTAACGGCTTCTTGCTTACCTTCTGGACAATCAGCATCCGGCCGGTGGCAAGCAAGGCAAATTCTTTAAGCGAGAGATGCATCTCACCGAACTGGGGATCCAAGAGGATGACTTTCCCGAAACGGACGCCTTTGACGACCACGAAGTGGAACACCTCGCCTTGCCGGACCTGGCAGAGGATGGGGAAATCCTTCCGCTCCAGCTTCTGGATATCCTCGCATTGGATTCCTAAAAGCGCCACCCCGGCCCGCTGGCATTCCGCCTGGATCTGGCTGAAGTCCGTGCACGGACTTTTAAGTGGCATCATCCCATAGTCTTCGTCATGGAAGAGGAGACTCAAGAGATTCCGTACCGACGCCTTCCCGCAGTCTTGCTCGCCATTCTGGTAAACCATTGAAAAAAGCTCCTTCACCTACTATTGGGTAAAAGGAGCTTCGTTGTCCAATCATCAGAGCGGCAGGTCTTTGATTGTGATCTTCCTGGCGATGTCGCGGAAGGCTTCCAGCACCAGTCCCTGCTGGTCGAGTCCCCGGTAGAGCGTGCTGGCAATACTGACCGGCGTCTTATCCTGACTTAAGGAGAAGAAAGTCAGCTTCCCCGGACAGTTCCGGCTGCGGATAAAGGGCAGCAGGTCCTTGATCAAGGCATCCTGAGGAATCTTTCTTGTCGGGAAGGAGAAGTCATCGAGGCAGAGAACCGGAAGGGCAGCCGCTTCGGCCAGCATCGTCTTGGCCAGATGCTGGCTTTCATAGCTGAAATCGGAAAGATCATTGAACAGCATCGGCATCGAAAGAAAGCCGACCTTCTCTCCCGCCGAGGCAAAAAGCAACGTGACGGTGGCTAAGAGGTCATGGCTTAAGGAAAAGCCGTTGATACTATAAAAAGCTAGTCCCGGCTGGATGGCTTTCTTATCCCAGCCTGACTCCAGGCTCAGGATGGCTTTCAAGGCTTTGGCACAATCGGAAAGCTGATCCCGGTTCTTCCGTGCTTTGAGGGTCAAGAGGAAACGGCTGGCCTCGTTATAGACGGAATAACTCTGCGACACCGCCGGCCAGATGTTGGCGATGCGCTTGTTTTTCTCTTTCAGATAAGGGCAGGGCTGCGGCACTAAAACGATCTGATCCTTGTCGGCATCATAGGTCGGAAACCGTTGGAACCCTTGGGCTTCTTTGGGGCATCCCGAAAGTGACTCCGGGCAGGCCGCACAGACCTTCCGGTCCTCAAGCAAAAGATAAATGTCGCCCAAGGAACGGTCGAAGGTATGGTCACTCTTCAATAAAGGGTTCACCAGCGACTGAGCCCGGATATCCTGAGCCAGACGGGCCTTCAGGGAATCGGCAAACTGCTGTTTGGCTTCCGGGGTCAGTTCCCGTGTCCCCGACGGAAGGCCGAGGGTTTTAGAAGCGACGCTGGCAACCTCTTTTCCGTCGCTCATAATTTCAGATCCTTGGCCAGGGTGTCTATGTCCTGATCGGAGAGGGCGTCTTTTGAAGTTTCCGGGTCGGCCAAGCCGTCTTTCGACGTGGCAATCGGGCTGGTCTTTGCCTTCTTGGCAGTGGCCTTCGTCATCTCAAAATCCCGGCTGTTGAGAGCCGTCATTGCCTGATAGGCGGTGCCGACCGACTGGGCCGAAAGCGTCAAAGCAACTTTATCGATATAAAGGGGCTTGAACTCCCCGTGGGTCTTGCGCAATGAATAATCGAGGATGACGTTGATGACCGGATCCGATAAGGAGGTGTCCTTCTTCAGATGGGCGACTTCGTCAACCATCTCCGGCAAGGGCTGGGCGTTATAGCGGAGCGCCAGATAATCCAGGGGTGCAAGCTTGCAGAATATCTCCAAATACTTCCGGGTCGCGCCTTCGCCAAGATAGCCGCCATCGGTCGGAGTTTCCTGGGAGACGACCTGGTACTTCTTCAGGGCTTTGACGTCCTTGAGGAAGCCGGTGAAGACAAAGATGTTGTCGGTCGAGGTGTTCTTTTCCAAGAGGTCAGCACCCTGACGCTCGGTCAGTCCATACAGGGACGCCGTCTCCTGGATGTCTTTGCTGGCCGTCACAAATGGCGTCACGCTCAGACCGTCTTTCTGAATCAGGTCGAAGACTTTGGGCAGGGAGAAGGTGGCCTGGCTCTTGTATTTCTTTTCGACGGCCAAAGCCGAGGTATCGGCCAAGGTCACTTCCTGGGGATTGACGGAGAAGATGTCGCTGAAGGGAACGGAGACGTTGACATAGCCATCCGTCAGGTCGGATTGGCTGACTTTGAAGAAACGCTTCAGGTCATGGACCTCTTTCGGGCTGACGACGCTGGCTAAGGCTGCACTTAGAAGGACATCGCCGAAAAACTTCCGCGGCGTTGCCGGCGGAAGCAGCTTATAAAGGTAAAGGACTTGACCCGTGGCTTTGTTTTCCTTGCGGTAGGTCTCCAAGAGGCCGATGGCTTCCAGACGCGAGCGGCTGTCCAGGAAGACCGAATCCTCAAAATGGGTCAAGGCCGTCAGGCTTTCATAGGTAAAGAAACCCTGTTCCTTGCCCAGCAGGGCCAGAGAGTACAGCGTCCGGTAGAGGCAATAGCCGTAGGGTTCACTTAGGGGCTGGTAAAGCAAGGAAAGCACCTCTTCATCCGTGGAAGAGAGGGTAAAATCGCAGAAGAGTGTGAACGTCGAGTTTTTTTCGATGATTTTCATACGTCTAAATTATATACCAACCCAGCCTTTCTTTTTCAGCGTTTTTTGTTTTTCAGGCTTGCGGCTCCGTTTCGGAAACTTTTTTAGTCTTAAAATGTCTTATTTAGCTTTCTTTCTTTTCTTAGGATTGCTAGAATATACTCGATTATTTTCGCATCCCAATTAGGGCGACGGAAAAATCGTTTCTGTACGGCATCGACAAAGGAGATAGAGGGTACATGAATTACAGAATCGACAAGAAAACCAAAATCGTCTGTACGATCGGTCCGGCCAGTCAGGATAAGGAAGTGATGCGTCAGCTGCTTGCCAACGGCATGACCTGCATGAGACTGAATTTCTCTCATGGCACGCATGACGAGCATCTGCAGAAGATGAACACGCTCCGTGAGATTGAGAAAGAAGAAGGGATCATTGTTCCGATCTGTCTGGATACCAAAGGACCGGAGATCCGTACCGGCTGCTTCGTCGGCGGTCAGGCGACCTTCGTTTCCGGCTCCGAATGCCGGATCTATATGGGCACGGACAAGCTCGGAACCGAGAAGGCTTTCGGCGTCACTTATGAAAAACTTTACGACGATGTCCCCGTCGGTTCCATCATCCGTTTGGATGACGGCAACCTCGAGCTCACCTGCACTGGCAAGGATGAGAAGAAGCATGAGCTTGTCTGCAAGGTCATGAATCCGCATACCTGCAAGGACCGCCGTGGCGTCAACTGCCCCGGTGCCCACTTATCCTTACCCTATATTTCCGAGCAGGATAAATCCGATCTGATCTTCGGCTGCCAGCAGCATGTCGATCTCGTCTCGGCGTCGTTCATCCGGGATAAGAAGGATATTCTCGATATCCGTAACTTGTTGGATGCCAACGGCGGCAAGAACATTCTCATCATCTCCAAGGTCGAGAACACCGAAGCCATCGCCAACCTGGATGAAGTCATCCAGTATTCGGATGGCATCATGGTCGCCCGCGGCGACCTCGGCGTTGAGATCCCGCCGGAACAGGTGCCGATCTATCAGCGTTATATGATCAATCAGTGCCGCAAGCTGGGTAAGCCGGTCATCACCGCCACCCAGATGCTGGATTCGATGATCCATAATCCTTTCCCGACCCGTGCCGAAGTCAGCGATGTGGCCTGGGCCGTCGATCAGGGCACGGATGCCGTGATGCTTTCCGGCGAATCCGCCAATGGCGAATATCCGGTTCAGGCGGTGCAGATGCAGGCTCGGATTGCGACTACCATCGAGCAGCACTTCAACTATGAAGCCAGCACCCATGAAGCCTTCGAGACCGGCGAAAAGACCGTCAACGATGCCATTGCGGCCTCGGTTTCCGATACCGCTCAGATCATCGGCGCTGCCCTCATCATCTGCTTCTCCGTCAGCGGCAAGACGGCTGTCCGCATCTCCAAGACCCGGCCGATCTGCCCGGTTTTCGTGGTCTCTTCCGATATGGATGCCCTCCGTCACACGATGCTCTACTACGGCAATTACCCGTATTATGTGAAGAAAGTTCCGGAATTCACTGAGGAAATGGAAGTTTTGGCAATTAAAATCGCCAAGGACTATAATCTTCCTAAGGGAAGCAAGCTGATCATCACTGGCGGAACGCCGGTAGGTGCCGGCAAGACCAACTTCATGAAGGTGGTCTCGCTGAATCAGAACGGCTCCAATGACGACGAGGATTAATTCAGAAAGGAAATCCCCCATGGAAAGTAAAAAGCAGGTTGTTCTTTCGATTGACTGTGGCGGCACCAATCTTCGGGTGGCTGCCATCGATTCCGATCTGAAGATTCTGACCGTCCGGCGCGGTCCGACGGTCCGCAACGATCCCGAACGTCTTTATTCCACGATGAAGTCGCTGGTCGATGAGGTCTCGGCCGAAGCCAAGGTTCCGGTTCAGGCCATCGGTATGTCCATCTGCGGCATTGTCGTCCACAATCAGGTCGGCAAATGCGGCAACCTCGGCATTGATTCCGGCTTCGACTTCGCCTCGCTCTTCCATCGGGATTATCCCAAGGCTGCTCTGAAGATTGCTAACGATGCCAACTGCTCGGCCTTAGTCGAAAGCGAATACGGTGCCACCAAGGGCCTGAAGGATTCGGCCTTTGTCACTATCTCTTCCGGCATCGGACTTGGCGTGATCCACAACAATGAGATGATCGATTTGCCATTGGAAGGTGGTCGTCTGATGACGAACTACAAAGACAAATACTATGAGTTGGAATACCTGCTTAGCGGGAACGGCATTGTCCGTCTTTGCGACATGAACGGCATCCAGATCCCTTCCGCCAAGGATTTCTTCGACGGTGTCCGCCTGAAGGATCCGAAGTTCATCCAGGTCTACAACATCTGGCTTGGAATGCTGGGCATCTGGTTTGGCAATCTTCAGCTCCTCTTTGACTGCCAGGCCTATGCGGTCAGCGGCGGTGTCATGAAGAGTGAGGAAATCTTCCTGGATGACCTTACCAAAGTGGCCAATGCTTCCGTGGCCGGCTGGAATCTGAATCCGATCGTCTTGAAGGATGCGATGTTCAAGCAGGATGTCGGCATTGTGGCCGGTGCCTGCCTCGCCTTGCATGAGCTGAAGAAGTAAACTTGCTTTGTTATCAAAGGATATAAAAAATGAAAATCACTTTACCAGACAAATCCGTTCGGGAAATCAAGGATGGTTCCTTAGCCATCGATGCTGCCAAAAGCATTGCCCTGAGTCTTGCTGAGAAGGCTATCTGTGCCAAAGTCAATGGCGAACTGTTCGATCTCAATGAGAAGCTTCCGGGCGACTGCACCTTCGAAGTCATCACCAAGACCTCGCCGGATGCCCTGCATGTGCTCCGCCATTCCGCGGCCCATCTGATGGCTCAGGCCATTGCTCACCTCTATCCCGGCACGATGTTTGCCTATGGTCCGGCGACCGAGGAAGGCTTCTATTATGATATGAAGCTTCCGGAAGGCGTCGTCATCTCCGAGAATGACTTTGCCGCCATTGAAGCCGAGATGAAGAAGCTGATCGGCCAGAATGAGCCGATCGTCCGCAAGGATGTCACCGTCGACGAAGCCAAGGCCATGTTTGCCAACCAGAAGTACAAGCTGATCCATATTTCCGAGCTCAGCGACAAAGGCGCAAAGCTTTCCATCTACCAGCAGGGCGATTATGCCGATCTTTGCTTAGGACCGCATATGAAGTCCACCGGCCAGATCAAGGCCATCAAGCTGATGTCCACCTCCGCCTGCTATTTCAAGGGCGACAAGAACAATGATTCCCTGACCCGTGTCTATGGCACGGCTTTCTTCCAGGATGCCGATCTGGTGGCGTACCTGAAGCTGCTGGATGAACGTAAGGAATCCGATCACAAGAAGATCGGCAAGGAGATGGGTCTTTTCATGCTCTCCGATTACGGCCCGGGCTTCCCGTTCTGGCTTCCGAACGGCATGCTGCTCCGTCACGAACTCGAGAACTTCCTCTGGAAGCTGATGATTGATAACGGCTACAACTGGGTCAAGACTCCGACGATGCTTTCCCGTGAGCTTTGGGAGACTTCCGGCCACTGGAAGGAATACAAGCAGAACATGTACATCACCAAGATCGATGGCAAGCCGTTTGCCATCAAGCCGATGAACTGCCCTGGCGCCATCCTCTGCTACAACAACGATCTGCATTCTTACCGGGATCTGCCGCTTCGTTATGCCGAATTCGGTCTGGTTCACCGTCATGAGGCTAGCGGTGCTTTAAACGGTCTCTTCCGTGTCCGCTGCTTCACTCAGGATGATGCCCATATTCTCTTGGCCTTCGATCAGGTCGGCCAGGAAGTCCGGCGTCTGCTGAAGATCTTCGATCAGGTCTACAAGATGTTCAACCTGGAATACCATATTGAGCTTTCCACCCGTCCGGAAGATGAGTACGTCGGCAAGATCGAGACCTGGAACAGGGCCGAGGCCGAGCTCATCCAGTGCCTCAAGGAGAATAAGATTCCGTACGAGATCAATCCTGGCGACGGCGCCTTCTACGGCCCGAAGCTGGACTTCAAGTTCAAGGATTCCTTAGGCCGTATCTGGCAGTGCGGAACGATTCAGCTTGATATGCAGCTGCCGCATCGCTTCCATCTCACCTACACCGACAAGGATGGCTCCAAGAAGGAGCCGGTCATGCTGCACCGGGCGATCTTCGGTTCCATCGAACGTTTCGTCGGCATTCTGACCGAGAACTTCAAAGGTGCCTTCCCGACCTGGATGGCTCCGGAACAGCTCCGTATCCTGCCGGTCTCCAGTGAGGATCCGGCCATCATGAGCTATTGCGCCAAGCTGAACAAGCGTCTCCTGAAGAAAGAGATCCGCACGCATGTCGATGATCGCAACGAATCCTTAAGCTACAAGGTCCGGGATGCCCAGTCCCTCAAGGTTCCTTACACCATCGTCGTCGGTGCCAACGAACTCAAGGACCACACCCTGACGTATCGTCTCCATGGCGAAAAGGCCACCAAGACCGTCTCCGAAGCCGCCTTCATCAAGCTGCTGGAGAAGGACATCAAGACCAAGGCCTGCGTCCGTCACTATTAGTCTTTAGCCGATAAGAAAAACAAGAATGGAAAAAAGGCAGCCGTCAGCACGGCTGCCTTTTTCCATTCAGGTCTCAGAAAGGGAACGTCCTACTTTACTTGCCTGTCTTCTCGTTGATGCTCTGACTGACGGCAATGCCGTTGTTCTGCGACGCCAGACGGCTGGCAATCTCAGAATTCTGCTGAGAGAAGAGGATGAGGACGCCGGATAAGAACGAGACGATGGCCAGAGAAACCAGCGAAAAAATCGTGCAGGTTTTTCGTAACCGGCGGCTCGAACGCAAGCCGTTGGTCCTTTCGGTACGATCTTTCATCATAAGCTTCTCCTTTCTATCGCGCGCAGGATGGAACTCTTGGCGCGGTTGTTTTCCTCGATTTCCTTTTCCGAGGGAACCAAGGGCTTCTTGGTGAGGGCAACATAGCCGGGGGCTTGTTCATTGAGCAAAGGGTGGTATTTGTCGCTGTGGGCAGGGTTGGCAAACGTCTTGAAGGTGTCTTTGACGATCTTATCTTCTTCGGAATTGAAGGAAATGATGACAAGACGGCCTTCAGGATTGAGGAAGCGAATCGCTTCGCTAAGGCCGAGCCTTAGCTCATCCATCTCCTTGTTGACTTCGTAGCGGAGTCCCAGGAAGAACTGCTTTGCCGGATGGCCCGGCTGGTTCAGCTCTTTGGCTGGCAAGGAAGATTTGATGATGTCGACCAACTCGAAGGTCGTCGTTATCGGTTTGACTTGACGGGCTCTCAGAATCGCCTTGACGGTGGGGTAATAGACGTGACATTCTCCGAGATCCCGGAAGATGTGGACCAGTTCTTTCTCATCGGCCTCGGCCAGAAGCTTCTGGGCGGTGAGACTTTGGCTTTGATCCATCCGCATGTCTAGTGGGGCATCGAAGCGGTAGGAAAAGCCACGGCGAGGATCATCGAACTGCGGGGAAGAGACACCGATATCCATGAGGATGAAGTCGGCGCCGTGATAGGAAGCATCTTTAAGTTTGCTGACGGCGGTGGAAAAAGGCGAATGCACCAAACGGATCGTCATCGTCGTCTCATAGGGTTTGAGAGCACTTTGGCAGTAGTCGAGGGCATCCTGATCCTTATCGACGCCGATCAGGGTGGATTTCTTTGGCAGGATGTCAAGGATGGCTTTCGCATGTCCGGCCCGTCCCAACGTCAGATCCAGATAGACAATCGGCTTCTTACGGGGCACGAAGCTGAGCACTTCGTCAAGCATCACGGGCTGATGCGTATTGTAGTCGGTCATGCTTTCTTCGTCCCGATCAGCTTGGCCGCATCGGCAGAATAGGATTCTTCCTTGCTGGCACTCATGCTGTTGAAGACAGCGCTGTCCCAGATTTCCAGATGGTCGCCGATGCCGACGGCCGTGACTTTCCGGCCGGTCTTGGTCTTTTCCAGAAGCGGTTTGGGCACCAGGATGCGGTTATGGGAGTCGATGGGAACCTCGAAGGTGTTGCTTAAGAAGGTGCGTTTCACGCTGCGGGCCTGACTGTCGAAATCGTCGAGACTCATGTATTTATTGGCTTCTTTCTGATACGTTTCGGTGGGATAGAGGACCAGGCAGCCATCCAGCCCGAGGCCGCAATAGCTGAGTCCGCCTTTAAAGTCATCCCGGTAGAGGGACGGAAGGACCAGCCTTCCTTTGTCGTCGATGATGAGCTCCTTCTGACCGATTAACATGACCCTATTTCTCCCACTTCGTACCACAATTATAGTCATACGCTCCCACGGAATGCAATATCTTTTGCAACTTTTTCTTCTTTCTCCCACAAAAAGAGAAGCCACGGCCGAGCCGTCTGTGGCTTTTTTCACACCAAAAAACCTGACCCTGGAAGGTCAGGTTTTCTTGGCGCTTAGGCTTTCTTCTCTTCCGTAGCAGCCGGCTGTGAAATCGGAGCAGCCGGTTCCGGAAGGAGGAATCCCTTCTGGATCATGTCGTCCCGGACCAGGTTCATCAGCCTGCGGATGTCCGGATGGGCGGCATCGCTGATGCGAAGCTCGAAGATATGCTTCCATTCCTCGATGTTGGCGGTCACCATGATGCTGGCCTTCAAGGAATTGGGGAGGACGGCCCGGGCTTCATCCGGCTTTTCGCCTTTGGCAATCAGATCGAAGTAGGTATCGGCCGTCTTCTGATAGTAGCTGTCGTAGACGTCCTTGAAATCGTCATACCGAAGCGGCTTCATGAAAGTCAGGGTATTGCCGAACTTGTCCTTGGTGTAGTTGCAGTAGCGGGTGCTTTCCTGGGCAAAGGAGCAAAGCCGGTGACGGACGATCTCATGGGTCACCCCACGGTCGGTGATGAGATGGTAGGTGACGTAGCGGGCCTTGTTGTAGATGCGTTCCCCTAAAAGATCACGGATGGCATCCGGATCGACCAGGGCCATATGCTCATCCCCACGTTCGATGTGGGTGAAGAGGTTCATCTTGACGTCCGTGGGCAGCGACTGGATCAGCACGGAGCAGAAATAGGCCATATGCGGATCCTGACGGTTTTCAATCAAAGGGCGGGCGCTTAATGAGACATAGAAGTCCTTGCCGTCGGCCAGCGGCACGACAAACGGATTGCAGAAGGCAACCGCCAAAGCATACATCTGCGCCGTGACGCGGAAGAGGAAGCGGTAATGCTCCACCATGGCAAGATGGCCGCCTTGGACAATGCGCTGGATGAAAGCGATGTTCTCCTGATGGGTCTTGGCCGGTACCTGATAGCAGTTGTGGGCGACTAAGGCAATCTTATCGAAGAAGTCCTTCTCCTCGACGATGGCGGCACTGTTTTCAACGAACTGGAAGCTGCTCATTTTGCTTCTCCTCTCCGACTCAGACCCAGCTGAGTCTTGACGGCAGTCACGATCTTCAGCACACTGGCATCGATCTCTTCGCCTTTCAAGGTGGCATCCGGTTTGGCAAAATAGAGGGAGACGCCGATAAAGGACTGCTGGGTCACCGGGTCGGTGAAGTCATCGAAGAATTCGACTTTCTCCAGATAGGTATCCTTGACGGAAGTGATGGTCTGGACGAGTTTGCTGTAAGAAACATCCCCACGGCTTTCGAAGGAGACATCCCGGCGGACTTTGGTATCGCTGGAAAACGCCTCAAAACGGGTCCTCAGGCCCGGCAAGGCCAAGAGATAGCCCAGATCGAGTTCTCCGAGATAAAGATTATCCTTCCTTAGCGTCGGATGGATGGCACCGAAGGTGCCGACCAGCTGATGGCCGATCGTCAGATCGGCGGAAGCATACGGATGGAAGGCAGGATTCTTCGAATAGCTCAGACGGTAGCGGGTCGGAGCCAGCCCTAAACGGCTTAACAGGCTTTCGACGACGCCCTTGATGTCCTCAAAGACAAACGGACGGGGCTGATAGCCCTGCGTCAGGGTCTGATTGCCCCGGAGAGCCAAAGACAGGTAAAGGTGCGAGCCATGCGGATTGTCGACATTGCTGATCTCGAAGAGCTTCAGATCCTCGTTGCCATGGGCGACATTGCTGTCGATGACGGCTAAAAGGCTCGGGAGCAGATCGCTGCGGACGATTTCATGGTCCTTGGTCATCGGGTTGACGAGCTTGTAGCTCGGGGTCTTATCAAAGACGCGGATGGCCTGGTCGGCCGCCTCGTCGATGAGGGTATAGGAAAGGACTTCGTCAAAGCCCCGGTCAATCAAAAGCGAGCGTAAGGCGCGCCGGCTCTTCTGGGCATCCGTCTCGCCGCCTTGGGTGAGGGGGAAATGCTCCAGACTGGGGACGAGCTTCTCGGCGCCATAGAAGCGGAAGACTTCCTCTTCGATGTCGCACTGCTCCAGCAGATCGACCCGGTCCGTCGGCGCCAGAAGCGTGCCGTCGGGAAGTTTGGTGATCCGGTAGCGCTCCAAGACGGTAGCGACATCGGCGCTCGTATAGGTACCGCCTAAGCGGTGATTCAAGGCATCCAGCGAGAAAGCAAGCGGTTTATTTTCCTCAAGCTTTCCGACAAAGGAGCCATAGCCGGCCAATTTGAAGGAACTCACGAATTCCGGAAGGTAAGCGAGGGTGACAGCCCAGGCTTCATCGATCATCCGGCCGTTGCGTTCCTTGGCAAACAGCTGGCTCGACGGCGAGGACAGTCCCAGCCGAGCAGAGGTATGGCGGATGGAGACGTGGTAGAAGATGGCGGCTTCGATATCGACGTCTGTGGTCGAGGCATCGACCGCGGCAGCCTTGCCCGCCATGATGCCGGCCAGACATAAAGGCTTCTGGCCATCGGTGACAACCAGATCGCCCGGAATCAAGGAATGTGGCTTCCCGTCGAAGGTTTCCATCGTCGTGGTCAGGTCATCCCTAACGACATACTGGCCGCTGGGGTTCTTCTTGGAATCATAAAGGTTCAGAGGCTGACCGGTCAGCAGCATGCTGAAATTGCCCAGATCCACCAGCGGTGAGACCGGACGCAGGCCGCTGGCCTGCAAGGCACGCTGAATCCACAGCGGCGTCACCGGCTTGCTGACGACATCGGATAGACGGAGGATATCCAGCCTTGGGCAGTGGTTGGTGAGACTCTGCGGGGCCAGATTATGGGTAACGTTGACATCCTTGAAACTCGGAACCGGCATCAGCGGATACCCGGTCAGGGAGCTGATCTCCCGGGCCAGGCCAAGATAGCTCAGGCAGTCCGGGCGGTTGGGAAGGACGTTGACGTCCAGAACAGAGTCATCCAGTCCGAGGTAGCCTAAGACATTCCCTTCGCCGATCGGAGCATCGGCCGGCAGTTCTTCGATCCCGGCGGCCTGAGCTTCGCTTAAAAGCTCCTTGCTGACACCCAGTTCGGTCAACGAGCAGCACATGCCGTTGGATTCCTGGCCGCGGATGACGCTCTTGGCGATGGTTTCGCCAATGGCTGGAAGGACAGCTCCCGGCAAGGCCACGATGACATTGAGGCCTGCCCGGGCGTTAGGGGCGCCGCAGACGATCTTTTGGATCCCGTAGCGGGATCCCAGCTCGACTTCCAGGCAGTGCAGATGGTCGCTGTCAGGATGTTTGACACAGGTGAGGATATGGCCGATGACCAGATGGTCGGCCTGGGCCAAAGGCTCCATGCCTTCGACTTCAAAGCCGCTGCCGGTCAGACGGAGACGCAGCGTCTTAGGGTCGGTCAGAGTCAGATCAACGAGTCGGGCTAACAGTTTATATGAGAAAAGCATACCTTACTCCTTCCGGAACTGACGGAGGAATGAGACATTGTCCGTGTAGATCCGTTTGATATCGTCAATCCCGTATTTCAGCATGGCGACCCGGTCGATGCCGATGCCGAAGGCAAAGCCCTGATAGACTTTGTCATCGTAGCCGTTGAGCCGTAAGACATTGGGGTGAACCATGCCGGCGCCTAAGATCTCGATCCAGCCGGTATGCTTGCAGAGGCTGCAGCCTTTGCCGCCGCATTCGAAACAGGAGATATCGGCTTCGACCGAGGGTTCGGTGAAGGGGAAGAAGCTCGGACGGAAGCGGACTTCCCGCTTTTCGCCGAAGAGATGACGAAGCAACAGCGTCAAAGTGGCCATCAGGTTAGCAAAGGTCGTGTCTTTGGAGATGACCAGGCCTTCGACCTGACCGAACTGATGGGAGTGGGTGGCATCATTGTCGCGGCGGTAGACTTTGCCAGGCGAGATGATCTTCACCGGACCCTGACCTTTCATATAGGCCATGTAGCGGGCCTGGACCGACGAGGTCTGGGACCGTAAGACGGTGTTGGGGTCAATGGAGAAGGTATCCTGCATATCCCGGGCTGGATGGTCCTTGGGGATGTTGAGCAGCTCAAAGTTGTTGGTGTCGCTTTCGACTTCCGGACCGCTGACGACGATGAAACCTAAGCCGGTGAAGAAGTCGGTGATGTCATCGACCACGGCATAGAAAGGATTCTTGCTGCCCAGCTCTTCCTGATAGCCCGGCAGGGTGATATCGACTTTGCCTTCGCAAAGCTTTTTTTCCAGAGCGGCCTTGGCCAGATCGGCTTCCTTGGCCTCGAAGAGGGCTGTCAGATCACTCTTCATCTGGTTCAGCGCCAGACCAAAAGCCTTCTTCTCTTCCGGAGAAACGTTCTTCATTTCCGAATAAAGCTCAGTCAGACGGCTCTTCTTTCCGAGATAGCTGCCTTTGAAGTCATTGAGCGACGACGTATCCGCGACCTGCTGGATCGAGGCTTTCGCTTGGCTGACCTCGTCTTGGGCAATCTGGGAGAATTCCTTGAGATTCATGGTCGGTCCTTTCTATTTGGTCGGCACTTTCACCGGCTCGACTTTAGTTGGCTCGGCCGGCGCTTCGACTTTTTCTGCAGCCGGAGCTGAGGCAGTCGCAGGCTTAGAATCCTTCAGCATCTCTTTCAGGTATTCCGGTAGCGGCGAAGAGCTCTTGCTTTCCTGGATTTCCTTTTCGACCTGAGTGACAGGCGGCAGCGGCGATTCGACGACCGGGGCCGGCGTGCCCGGGCTGCGGCTGATCGGGGTCGCATCCTTGGAGAAGTCGATCTCCTTGGCAAAATCGGTGGCAATGATGGCAATCTTCACCCGGTTATGGTAGGAGTTGTCGATCTGCACGCCGAAGATGATGTTGACATCGTTCTCCGAGCCGTTGGCGGCTTCGGTGATGTAATTGATGGCATACTGAATATCGTCGAGCGTCGTATCTTCGCCGATGGTGACATTGATGATCATCCGTCGGGCGCCTTTGATGGAGGCTTCCAGAAGCGGCGAGTTGATCGCGGCCTGGGCGGCTTTGATGGCCATATCCTGGCCTTCGCCGTAGCCGATGCCGATGAGCGAGATGCCCCGGCCTTCCAAGGTGGCTTTCACATCCGCGAAATCCAGGTTGATGAGGCCGTGGACGAGAATCAGATCGGTGATGGTCTTGACCGACTGGGCCAAGACGGCATCGCTGGCCGCAAAGGCACTCTTGAGGGACATCGACCCGTTATTGAAAACGAGCTTATCGTTGCTGACGACGATCAGAGAATCGACATACTTCTTCAGCTCATTGATGCCTTCCAGGGCATTGAGCCTCCGGCCTTTGCCTTCGAAGTTGAACGGACGGGTGACGATGGCTAAGACCAGACAGCCGGCCTCTTTGGCCGCTTTGGCGATGACCGGAGCGGCACCGGTGCCGGTTCCGCCGCCTTCGCCGGCAGCAATGAACACCAAATCCGCTCCTTTGACCAGGAGTTCGAGATCCTTGTAGGAGTCGGTCGCGGCTTTCTTGCCCATTTCGGGATTGCCGCCGGCGCCTAAGCCTCTCGTGACGTTCTTACCCAGGACGTATTTGTTCTCGCAGGGCGAATTGGCCAGGGCCTGGCAATCGGTGTTAACGACCCAGTACTCGACGTCATCGCTCTTGTTCTGTATCATCTGGTTGACGGCGTTGGAACCGCCGCCGCCGACGCCGATTACTTTGATCTTGGCATTGGCGGTCAGGTTGTCTTCGCTGAAAACCGGCTTTTCCTCTGTTTCATCCATAGCTTGTTACCTCGTTATTTCATCCGGCTCAGCACATCACTCTCGGCCAGCGGATCATTGGCTTTTTCGCCGGGATCGGGAATCTTCGGCAGATAGTTGAGGCTGGGGGCAAAGAGCGCTCCCAGGGCATTGGCAAAGACTTTGCTGCGGGCGCCGATCACATGGGAGGTGAAGACTTGCGCCGGCCGGCCTAAGGCCAAGGCAAAATAGGTATCCAGATCTTCGATATCCGAGCCCAGCCCATAAAGAATCAAGGGCGACTCCGGGCTTAACGGGTGCTGAACGAGGAAATCCTTGATGGCCGAAACGAGCGGGGCAAACCCGTTCTTCAGGGCCTGAGAGGTCTCCTGAAGCGTCTTTCTGTCATCGGTGCGGAAACCAAAGCCGGAATCCTCGCGGAGACCGAACAGACGGATCAGCTCTTCCACATGGCTCAGGTCGATGCCTAGGCTGGTGCTGGCCAGCTGGGTTCCCTGGCTGAGGCCGAAGGGGACAACCCGGCTATCCGCCAGCCGGTGATCCTGGACGAAGGAGAGCAAGGACGTATCCTTTTCCAGATCCAAGGCCAGATAGGCATCCGGGGTGCCGAGATGGTTGAAGAAACTGGTGGCAGCAAAGGGGGCTAAGAGTGTGAGATAAGGATCCAGCTTCAGGTCCTTGAGAATCGTTTCATAATGATCGAAATAGGCTTCGTCGATCATCTGGCAGTCCGCATGGATCTCCAGCTGGTCCGATAAGGATCCTAAGGGGAAGGTCTCATAGTTCTTGCGGCTGTCGTCAATGAAAAGAGAGGGCTCGTCGAAGAGAATCTTCTTGCCGTCCTCTTTGACCTGCTTGTGGATCATGTTGGCGCCGTTGGCAAAATCGATCTGGGCAATCCGGCTATGCTGGTCGACGGTTTCCGTCCGGCCGATGCCGGAACGGAGGACGAAGCCGACCGGAGCCAGCAGAACGATAAAAGCACCCAGGGATGGGTTATGCTGCGCATCATTCTTCAAAGACGCCTTGACCGTATCCAAAAGCAGCCGGAGCGAGGTCTCGGTGGCTTCCTTTTCGAGGAAACCGTCTTTGTCGCGGGGCAGGGTATCGCCCTGCAAGGCCTGCAGGACATAGACATTGCCTTTGTAATAATAGCCGGTCACGACCCGGAGGTCGTTGGCGGAAAAATCGATTACCGTCATGAAATTATTCATAGAGTCTCCTTTTTGCCTGTCCCGTCATCAGCGGAAGAGGCTGGCATCGAAGCGGTAGCACTCGCTAAGAGAGGTCTTATCATCCGCATAGGTGTAGGTGACCTTCTCAGTCTTTTTCTCTGCAATGGAACGGCGGCAGGAAAGCAGGACCGTTTCGAGAAAATAGTTCTGGTCGAAGAGTTTGGGGACATCGCTGGTGTTCACGTTCCCAAAAATATAGTATAGCCCATTCGTTTGATCGAAGGCGACAACATCCGTCAATTTATTGCTGCCGGAAGGATCGGCGGCAAACTGAATGTCCCGGAGATAGGAGGTCACCGAGACCGCTAAACCCTGATAAGGGGTCAAGGTCTGGGAAAGCCAGGTCGTCTCCAAGGCGGTCTGAGCGGTCTGGAAATGGAGCTGAATCAGGTCTTGGGAGTTGGCTTCCTTGGTCACGGCCGAGGCCAAGGCCTGGACGCGTTCGGAACTTAAAGGCAGGGCACTGACTTCCGCAGCCAGGTCCGTGGCATTCTTGCCGCTGAGTCCGTAGACTTCACTGCCGTAACGGCAGAAAGGATAATCCTCGACTAAGACCGCCGAGGCCTGGAAAGGACTGGCCTTCGAGGACGAGGAAAGGATCAGGCCCTGGGAGACTTTCTTGGCCTTGCCTTGGTCAATCGCGGAGGCATCATAAACCAATAAGGACTGATGCGGGGTATAGCCTAACAAGGTCAGGTAATCGGAAGACGTCAGATTGACTAAGCCTGTCAGGCTCAGGGACGAGAGCTGAAAAACCGGAAGAATGAAATAGAAAAAGGTAGCCAAAAGCACGGCTACCAATGTGGAAGCGAAGATAATCTTTTTCTTCCGATAAGAACGGTTATGCTGGTCCAGGGCCTGGTCAATGATGAAATAGCTGGCCGGAGCCGAGGCATCCAATGTTTCGTTTTTGAAAAGGTTGATCACAGAAAGCCACCTTTCGGCTTGTGTTTATTTTAGTTTATTTGTCCGCGTTTTTAAAGCCTTCTTCGATGCTTTTTTCCAATGCGGCCGAGCCTGCTTGACGCATTCCGGCCGAAAACCGATGAGCGGGAAAGCATCCAGGAGTCCCGGCAAGCTCTTTTCGGCGGCTTCCGGCGTCACGAAAAAGTCGGGTTTGATGAGCAGTCTTATGCTTTCGTCGTCCTGATAATAGACTAAGGCCCGGTAGATCTTTGCTTCAGGTTCCTTTGGGGAATCCTTGTCCTCCAAAACATAGCCTTCCAAAAGCAGAGGAACGTTGGTCACCCGGTAGGCCGAGAGGCAGTGGTTGCGGAGATAGGGCTGCAAGAGCCCGATTGCCATCAGATGCCGACGGAAAGGATCCTCGCCTGTTTCCCAGAACCGTCCCGCGCTTTTTGTTGCACTTGCCATAGGTTTTCTTCCTTTTTCTTTAGCATAGCGCAAGACAAAAACACTGGGTCGAAAAAGTTGCTAATGAGACAAACAAGAGACAGAAAAGAGACTTTTATTCCTGAAGATTGCCACTGATCGTATGAGCCAAGAGCTCATAGGTGGTCTGACCTTGGTAGGTTTCCCGGGTGAAGCTGCCGGTGAAGGTAAAGGAGGCATAGCGCTCCTGTCCCACCAGTTCGCTGTCACCGAAATAAAGGATCTTCGAGCCTTTGTCGGCCGAGAGAGCGACGATGGCTTTCCCGCTGGCTAAGCGCATGACGCTGCTGCTGTCGACGGTGATGGCAAAGACGGGGGCCGGGAAGCCTTCGCCGAAAGGCAAGAAGGACTGGTAATCCTCATAATTGGCTTCGTTGAGATCTTCTAACGCCAACGGTAACGTGTCTTCCTGAGCCGGCGTGACTTCCAGGGCTTCCTTTTCCAGCACGGTCAGAAACAAGGTGGCCACCTGATAATAGTCCTTGGCTTTCAAGGTCAGGCCGCTGGCCAGACTGTGTCCGCCGGAGGTCAGCAGGTAATGCTGGGCTTCTTTGAGGAAGGGCTGGCTGTCGTAGCCTTCCAAAAGACGGAGGGAGCCGACGAGCACGTCCGGGTTGTTGTCATCGGGAGCCAGCACCAAGGTGCCTTTCTTCTGCTCCTTGAGGATGCGGTTGGCAATGAGTCCGCTGATGCCGCCATAGCCGGCGGTCCGCAAGACCAGTCCGTGGTCGCTTTCCAGCCGGAACGAATCCAGGAAGGTCATCGACCGGACGATCTGCTTCCGCTCGTCGTTGGCGTCAAGGATTTTCTGACCGAGCTTTGCCACCGTCTCCGGCGCGTCTTTCTCGATCAGGAAACGGCAGGCCTCATTGGTGGCCATCGGTTCCTTGCGGATCCGGCCGACGGCATTCAGGCTGGGAATCAAAGCGAAGGAGAGAGCGTCATAGCTGATTTCCCCGCCTTTCAGCAGACTGACAAGATTCGGATAGCGGTTTTGCTTCAGATAGGAAAGGGCGAGTTTGGCTAAGACGAGGTTGTTGCCGCAAAGCGGCATGACATCCGAGAAGACGGCAATCCCGGCCAGGGTCGCAAAATACGGATCCGGACGGCCGAGCAACGACCACGAGACAAAGAAGGCCAAGGACGCGGCCGAGCAGTTGTAATCCAGGAAACCGGAAAGTCCCTGATGGAAAAGGGCCGCGACCTCCGGCAAGGTGGCCTGCGGTTCATGATGGTCGATGACAACGACGTCCATCCCGTCCTTATGGGCCTTGGCGATGGCGTCAAAGGCCGTGATGCCGTTATCGAGGGTGATGACTAACGAATAGCCTTTTTTATGGAAGTCTTCAACCCGGGAGGAACAAAGCCCATAGCCTTCATGGTAGCGGGAGGGGATGAAATACCCTACCGGATAATTCAGCTTATCGAAGGTGCTTTTCAGGATGGCGGTGGCGGTCAGGCCATCGACATCATAATCGCCGTAAAGGACGATCTTCTCATGCTTCGACAGAGCCAGGCGGATCCGCGCCAGGGCCTTTTCATAATCACCAAGTCCGTCCGGGCGCTTCAAAACGTCAAAAGACCCCGGTGCCTTCCGGCAGGCGAGGTCTTTCAAGGTCAAATGATAATGCTCTAACAGCTCCGTTAAGAAACCAGACATCAGTGGAAATCGTTCAGACCCGGAATCACGGTCTCATGCGGAAGCTCCGGATCGACATAGACATTGCCGTCGGCACTGACCACCGGGTCGACCGGCTTCTTATCCTTCTTGCCACGACGCAGGATCTGACGGTTGTGGAACCAATCCACGACCGGACGGAAAGTGATATGACTGGTTAAGAGGTAATAGAAGTTGGTGGCAAAAAGAAGCAGCACAGCCAAAGCAACGACGGGTAAGAGAACGCCCAAGACACTGTAGGAGACCAAGGCGGAGTCAATCATGAAGGCCGTCAGGGAAATCAGGACAAAGCCGATCAGCGGGATCACCACGGACGGCAAGGCCCGAAGAATGACAGCATTGGCAATATCGGCTTTTTCTTCCGACGTGGCTTTGCCTTTCAGTCCCTGTTCCTTGATGACGATGTGGTTATCGGCAAAGAGCGGAATCAGGACAAGGTCAAAGACAAAGAGTGCGGCCAATAAGAGGAATCCGGTATAGGGGTTATAGGCTAAGCGCGTGGCACTTAAGAGACCGACTTCCAAGAGTGCAAAGACGGTTCCCGAGGTGACTTCGGTCAAGAAGAGGTTCAGGCCGAAACGGACCAGCACATAGATGCAGCAGAAGGCCGAGAGGACGCCGATCAGGAGGAAGAGGTTATTGGTATCATGCGGCAGGTTGGCGGCTTCGGTAGGCTCTGCCAGGATCGAATAGGAGTCATTCATGTAATGCGAATCGTTGAGCGGGGCCACATTGTAGGAAGAAACCTGCATTTCCTGGGTGGAGTCCTGCATCGTCAGCTTGATGATGTCCAGCACGGAAAGGTTGTTGTCGGGATCGACGAGCGCGGAAAGATCCTTGTTGACGTTGACGGAGAAATAATGGATGTAATAGGTCGAGCCATCGTCCGGATCCGTCTTTTCGACGATGTTGACGAAGGCCGTGGCTTCCTGATAGGTGAAGCTGGCCTGGTCGGATTTCTCTTTGGAAACCGTATCGACCATCAGATACTTGCCATCCTTGGCATTGGTGCCGATCATCACCAGATAGTCGAGGTAGTTGGCTTTGGTGCTTAAAGGCTCATAGCTCTGGGCGGAATCCTTGAAGACCACCGTCAGGTTATAGCCCGTGGCATACTGGTCGGCGCTGTTGAAGAAGGCATACTGACCGGCATTCAGACCATAGCTGACCGGCAAAGCGACGCCGGCGAGAACGGCACTGATGCCCGCCACCAGATAAAGCGGAAGCTTGCGGCCGTTCCCTTTGCTGGTAACGAAAGCGACCGGTTTGGCCGGTTTGGCTTTGAGGCCGCGGAAGGAGAAATACGGCTTATCGTTCTTCTTGGTATCCTTGACCAGCCAGTAGGTGAACCATTTGTCGAGGAAATTCGTCAGGACGAAGGCGACAATGCTGCCGACCATGATGGCACCGAAGAAAGTCCTGAAGGAGCCGAGGGAAATCAAGAACGAGAACAGCGAGGCGACAAAGGCGACGATGGCAACGTCCAGGCCGCCGAAGAAGGCCTTATGATAGCCTTCACGGTTGGCCTTCTCGGGGCTGCGCCCTTTGAGGATTTCCTGCTTGACATGTTCGAAGTAGTTGGCGGAAATGAAGAGGGACAGACAGGCAACGACAGCCATGCCGGCAATGCCGGCAATGGAGAATTCAAAGCCTAAGAGGTTGAAGAGGATGAAGCTGACAAAGAGGCTCACCAGCAAGGTAAGACTGGCCGAAAGGCCGCTCAGCCCATAGAAGGCCAATAAGCCTAAGCAGATGACGGCTAAGGAGATGCCGACGGCCAGATAGGTGTTCTTCAGAGCCGACGTGCCGAAATCGGCGTAAATGCTGTTTTCATAAAGGTAGGAGATGTCAAAGCCATAGTCGGTGCTGTTGAGGGAATTGACAAAAGCCCGGGCGGTGGAGATGGTGAAGGCATTGCCGTCGATGTCGCTGGTGACACGGATGGCCTTATCGGTCGAGGAATAATCGGAGGTCTTCAGAACGGCCAGGACTTTCTTCTTCACGTCCTCGTCGACGCGCGCGCCGTTCATGCCGTAGGCCTTGTTGTAGGTGTCATCGGTGGTCTTGTTGACCCAAAGATAAAGCTTGGTGGATTCATCATCGGTGGTTGAAGTCGAATCGCCGGTCGTGGTATCGGCATCAAAATGCCGGGCGGACTTGGTATCCGACGTCTTGGTATCGTTCTTATGGTTGGTGGCAGCGGTGCCGGCAGCCTTGATGAGGTTATCCATATCATCGGTGTATTTGACATTGATGGACGGATACGGCGAGGTGCCGTTATAGACTAACGAAGCCAGATCACTGGTCTTGAAAAGCTGGGATTTATCGGCATACATGCAGGTATCGTCGCCGACGGTGCAGACGCTTAAGGAGCCCGTATAGGCTAACAGTTCCTTGACGTTGGCTTCATCGGTAGCCGATAAGGGTGAGAAGCTGACTTTGATCTGATAGCCGACATTCTCGTTGTTGCCCTTGGTGAGCTCGACATCGGCATTGCGGACACCGGCGGTATCCAGACGCTTCATGACGGCACCTTTGATGTCGATTTCGTCCAGATTCTTGATGCCGGAGGTCAGATTGGGGTAATTGGCCGCATCATAAAGCGTGGCATCGCGCTTAGTGATGGCATAGGTCAGCTGAGTCCCTTTGCCATATTCCATGGCATCCGTGCTGTTTTCCAGCACCGACTGCATATTGAACGCCAGCGCGGCGATGAGCGTAAGCATCATCACCAGATAGGCTAAGAAGCGACGCATTTACGTTTTCCTCCTTCAAAGAATAAGCACACTACCCTTTTTAAGGACGCATATAATTTAGCAAAAAAACGGCTTTATATCAAGATGAATTGATTGCCAAAGACACAAAAAAGAGGTTTTTAGGCTTTCGGGGGACTCTCGAGGTCCGCCGGGGCGGGAATTTTAAGGTGATCGTAGGCCTTTTGGGTGGCGACCCGGCCTTTGGGCGTCCGGTTGATCAGCCCAATCTGCACCAGGTAGGGTTCATAGACATCGGCGATGTTCTCGACCGCCTCGCCGATGGCCGAGGCAATCGAGCTTAAGCCGACCGGCCGGCCGTTATAGCGGTAGATCAGGCATTCCAGGATGCGACGGTCGGTCTCATCCAGGCCGAGATCATCGATGGCCAGAAAACTCATCGCCTTCTGGGTGCTTTCATAATCGATGGTTTCCTTGCCTTCGAAGGTGGCATAGTCGCGGACCCGGCGGAAAAGACGGTTGGCAATCCGCGGCGTTCCCCGCCCACGCAGGGCAATCTGATAGGCGGCATCCAGGGAAATGGGGAAGTGCAGCGCTTTGCTGGTCCGGAGCACAATTTCCAGCAGTTCCTCGGGCGAATAGTAGGACATCCGGAAAAGGATGCCGAAACGGTCGCGCAAAGGAGCGGAGAGGCTGCCCGCATCGGTGGTGGCACCGACCAGGGTGAACGGCGGCAAGGCCAGCGTCAGCGTCCGGGCTTCCGCACCTTTGCCGACAATCAGCGACAAGGAAAAGTCTTCCATGGCACTGTAGAGCACTTCCTGGACAATCACCGGCATCCGGTGGATTTCATCGATAAAGAGGACATCCCCGGGATTGAGTGAGGAGAGGATGGCAGCCAGATCGCCGGTGCGGACCAAGGAGGAGCCGTTGGTGATCTTGATGGCGGCGCCCAGTTCCGTGGCGATGACATTGGCTAAAGTTGTCTTGCCCAGTCCCGGCGGACCGTAAAAGAGAACGTGATCCAGGGATTCGTTGCGTTTCTTGGCGCCGGCAATGAAAATGCTAAGTTCTTTTTTGATGTCGCTTTGCCCGACATAATCGGCCAGGGTTTTCGGCCGCAAAGAGATATCGTAGGCGTCGCGCTGTTCCTTCAGTTCCTGGAGGACCAGCCCTTCGGCGTTTTTCTCAGGGGTGGGAGAGCTCATCTTCCCAGGTTCCTCAGGGCCAGACGGGTATAGTCTTCGACGGACAGTCCCGGCTGGGTGATGGTTTCAAAGGCGGCGGCAATTTCCTTGTCTTTGAAGCCCAGTTCCTTCAGAGCCTCGCGGGCTTTCTCGGCATTGGGGTTGGAGGTATGGTCGGCTAAGAGATCCGTGGTAAGCTTGCCTTTCAGGTCCAGAATGATCTGGGAGGCGTTTTTCTTCCCGATTCCCGGCAGCTGCATCAGAAAGAGGGCATCCGAGGCTTCAATGGCCATTTTCAGCCGCTGGGTCGAGGTCGCGGAGAGAGCACTTAACGCCGTCTTGGGTCCGATGCCTTTGACGGAGGTCAAGGCCAGATACAGCGCTTTTTCCTCGAGCGTCTTGAAGCCGACGAGGAACTGTTCATCCTCATGGCTGTAGAAGCAGGTAAAGACAAACATGTTCTCGCCCACCGGAAAATCCTCGGGATGGGAGACCAGGCAGTCGTAGCCGACGCCTTGGCATTCCACCACGATGCTGTCATCCGTATGGACCGTCACTAACCCATGAAGATAATAAAACATGTTTGCCTCTCACTCCTTATTGGTCTTTTCTTAGGGATTTGTCCAGTGATTTATTCGTAGTAGTCAAAAGCAAATCCGTCCAGTACTATTGTAGCACCGGTGGGGACGCCCATTTTCTTCAGACGTTCACTGACACCGATCCGGTCAAGGTATTCCAAGAGACGATCCATGCCTTCATCGGTTTTGAGATTGATGAGCTTTTTGGTGCGGACCACCCGGTCGCCGACGATCTCATAGCTGCCGTCCTTCTGCAGAACGATGTCAAACTGAGGAATCAGGCCGGTATCGCTGTCCTTGGCGGAATAGACTTTTTCTTCCGTCGAGGCCTCGGTCAGGCTTTCCTGCTTGGCCTTTTCTTCCGTCACCAGCGTATAAAGCCGTTTGATCAAGGGCTTCAGATGGGTTTTGTCCTTGGCGGAGAATTCGAAGATTTCATAGCGATTGCCGATCTGTTTCCGGAAGTCTTCCACTTTTTGCTTGTCATAGTCGCCATCGATCTTATTCAGGCCGATGATCATCCGGCGGTTAGCCAGATCCGGACTGTAGGCAAACAGCTCATGATTGATGGTCTCGAAATCTTTCATCAGATCCTGAGATGTGGTGACATCGATCATATGAAGCAAAACACGGCACCGTTCGATATGACGCAAGAAGGTAAAGCCGAGCCCTTTGCCTTGGGAGGCGCCTTCAATCAGTCCCGGGATATCGGCAATGACGAACTTCTTGTCTTCCTGGTAATAGCAGACGCCGACCATCGGATCCAGGGTCGTGAAAGGATAATCCGCGATTTCCGGATGGGCGCGGGTCGTGCTGGCAAGGAAGGTCGATTTGCCGGCATTGGGGAAACCGACCAGTCCGACGTCGGCCAGCATCTTCAATTCAAAATAGAAGCTCTTCTCCTCGCCGGGGAAGCCGTTCTCGGCAATGTTCGGAGTCCGTTTGATGGAGGATTTGAAGCAGGCATTGCCCCGGCCGCCACGGCCGCCTTTCAAAGCGAGGTAAGTGTCGCCGTCATGACAAAGATCCATTAAAAGCTTGCCTTGGTCATTCTCGACCACGGTTCCGACCGGTACATAAAGCCGGACATCCGGCGCATCTTTGCCGTATTGCAGCTTGGTCTTGCCGTTTTCGCCGTCGGCGGCCCGAATGGTCTTGCCGAAGCGGTAATTGGATAAGGAATCGGTGCTCGAGGAGGCAATGACATAGACGGATCCGCCCCGACCGCCGTTACCCCCGTAAGGGCCACCGGAATCGACACATTTCTCACGGCGGAAGGCAATGGCACCATCGCCACCCTTGCCGCTGGCTAATGTGACTTTGACTTTATCATTCATAAGGACACCTCTTTAAAATAAAAGCTTCGGTTTGACCCGAAGCTTATCTTCGACCTGGAAAGCTGCGATTACTTGGCGGTAACTTCAGGTTTCGTGGGATAGACAGAAACCTTTTCGCGGTGATTGTCTAAGCGTTCATATTTGACATAGCCGTCAATCATAGCGAAGAGCGAATCATCGCCCGCACGTTTGACGTTGTTGCCAGCATGAATTCGGGTTCCTCTCTGGCGATAAATGATCGAGCCAGAATGGCACCATTGCCCATCGAAGAGTTTAGCACCCAGACGCTGCGCATTGGAATCACGGCCGTTTTTAGTGGAAGTGACACCTTTATGGGAAGCGAATAACTGGATGTTAAGTTTAAATTTGAATTCCATATTAACCTTCTTTCTTGGAAACAACAGATACGTCATGAGGATACTCTTTAGAAATCGTCATAAGCTGAGTGACCAAGGTTTCCAACACGACTTGGTCATGATAGCTCGGTTCTTTCTTAGCTTCGCATAAGAAATTTCCGGAGTCAAGGATAATATGGAAGTTGTCGATTTCTTTAAGATTATTAAGAGCACCCGTGACGCAGGAAGAGACACCGGCACAGACAAGATCATACCCGGCAGAACTTGGCCCATGACCCGTAACCGTGATTTTAAGGATGGATTTCTGGCCATGATCCACAGATACCTTAATCATAACTATTTAACTTCGATAGTTTCAACAGAAACAGCAGTATAAGGCTGACGATGTCCACGATGGACACGGAGATTGCTCTTAGCCTTATAACGAAGAATGTGGAGCTTAGTTTCACGGCCAACCTTCACAACCTTTGCTTTGACAGTAGCATTCGCAATGAAAGGCTTGCCGACAGTGATCTTATCGCCATCCTCAACATAAAGGACTTTGTCAAAAGAGACTTCATCGTTAACTTCACCCGAAATCTTTTCGACATAGATCGTCTGTCCAACCTCAGCCTTGACTTGCTTACCACCAGTTAAAATGATAGCGTACATTTTTTGCCTCCTTTCCAAGAAATTGACTCGCTATTGTGGTTCTGAATAAATTCAGATTAAGACCACTTCTAGGCGGTTGTAGTCATTTGGAGACCAAACAACTAAGACATTATATTACAAAGGAAATAGTCAATCAAGAAAATAAATAACATTCCGCTTTGTATTTATTTCAACCAAAAAAGCGGCAGCTGG
>LAHS01000164.1_pt1 | contig 59700 bp, 45 predicted proteins | sample 329651 | NCBI WGS metagenome assembly LAHS01 (sample SAMN03275699, study PRJNA271635) | activated sludge metagenome | isolation source: sample C-1 Sludge from hydrolytic chamber (first chamber) of Anaerobic...
CCCATTGATTTAAAAGGACCCCTATAAGTTAAGTAAGGTATTCTATGACGTGTGGGGAGTTATTCTCCACACGTCTTTTTTTATTAAGCTATCTGCATTCTCTTATTCTTTTACAAAGTCATTCATCTAGTATAAAATCATCTTGTGGAAAATAAAGTTATGGAAGTATTCGCTTATCTTCTTTCTAGACTGCCTTCTTCATGTCTTCTTTATATGGTGGGAGGTTCATCTAGGGACTTTCTTTTAAAAAGAGAGTTCTCTGATTTTGACTTCGCTATATCTTTGACTCCTGATGAAATAAGGAAGACTAAGCTTAATGATATCCCTAAGATTGATTTTTCTTTTACTAAGTACGGAATTGTAAACGTTCCTTTTGAAGACAAGAAAATAACTCTGGCTTCTTTTAGAAAAGAAAGCGATTATGAGGATTTAAGGCATCCTCATAAGGTTGAGTTAATTAAAGACCCTTATATAGATTCTTTTAGAAGAGACTTTACTATTAACGCTATATATATAAATAAGGACTTAGAAGTCTATGATCCTCAAAATGGGCTTATAGATCTTCATAATAAGACTATCAGGATGATAGGAAATATAGATAAGAGAATTAAAGAGGATCCTTTGAGAATGATTAGGGCTTATCGTTTCTCACTTACTCTCGGGTTTGATATAGAGCCTTCTTTAAAGTCCTATCTAGACTCTCATAAAGAACTTATCGATGAGATTAATCCTAGGAAAGTCGAAATGGAAATTGAAAAAGTGCCTTCTGATAAACAAGATGAATTGAAACGCTTAATCTTCGTGCTAAAATAGACGTGTAGAAAAGAGAACTAAAAAATGGATTTATCTTACACTGACCTCGACTGGAGGAATTTATTAGTCAAATGCTATAAGTATTACGGGCTTAACGAGAATGATCTCGCTGTTATTTTATGTGTTGATAATGTCCTTAAATCAGTTAAATCCATAATAGTTCCTGATGATTTAGTCTCTTATATGACTCTATCTAAAGATGATATAGATTCATCTTTATCTAAGCTTTTAGATAAGAACATGCTAGATGTAGTTACTGTCGATGGTAAAAAGGTCTCTACTTTAAAGCCTCTTAAAGAGAAGATGCTTGCTGATCTTAGAAGAGACATAGTAATAGATGCTAATGAGAAAGCCAAGATCAAAGACAACGCTAAAGTAAATTCAATCTATTCATATTTTGAGGATCTTTTAGGAAGACCATTAACAGGAAGAGAAACAGATAAGATATCTATTTGGTTTAAATCCGGAGCTGATGAAAGAATGATCAAGGAAGCTGTTGAGAAACTCAAGGCCCAGTCTAAGTCTATTTCCTTTGCGGCTGTAGATAAGGTTCTTCTCTCTATCCAGAAGAACGGGGATATAAATAAAGAAGGATTCTCTCCTAGAAAAGACGACTGGAGAGAAGGCAGCGAAGAGACGATGAATATTCTCTCTAAGAGGTGGGTTCCTAAAGACTGATGACTAAAAAAGAAAAGGTTCTTTCTCTTAAGTCATATGTTTCTTCCTTGTATCCTAAAACAGAAGCGTTTTTATTAGGAAAGGAAGACTATCAGTTTTTAATAGCGGTTATTTTATCCGCTCAGTCTACTGATAAAAACGTCAATAAAGTAACTCCTGTTCTTTTTGATAGATACAAGACTTTAAAAGAACTTTCTGAAGCTGATGAAAATGAAGTGCTAGGTATTATTAGGCCAGTTGGTCTAGGTAAGACCAAGTCTCATAATATAGTAGAGTTATGCAAAACATTAATCGATAAATATAAAGGCGAGATACCTAACTCACGAAAGGAATTGGAGTCTCTTCCGGGAGTAGGCCATAAGACCGCTGGTGTTTTTCTAGCGGAGAGAAGAAAAGAAGAGTACATTCCTGTCGACACTCATATAAGCCGAATATCTTATCGATTAGGATTATGTAAAAAAGATGAGGATCCTTCAAAGATAGAAGATATTCTAGAGAAGAATTACTTAGGTGAAGATATGATTAACTTCCACCGTCAGCTGATTCTCTTTGGAAGGAATATATGCTTAGCAAATAATAAGAGAAGATGTGATTTATGTTCTTTGAATTTCTGTAAAGAAAGGAAGAAGTAAATTATATATGGTTAAATCTAGATTATGGCAGATCATATACAGATCATTTGAGGCGGTATTCGGAATACTTTGTATTCTTGTCAGTATCGGAGTGATTAACTCTAACGGAACTAACGGATCAGGAGATAATTCATCCTTTTATCTGTTCTTCACTAACTTATCTAATTACTTTGTGATTCTGTATGTCTTTGTTGAACTGGGATTCACTATTTATAAATACGTAAAAGGCGAAAAAGAAGGTGCTTACGCTTTATGCATGCCTGTTAAATATTCAGCTATGATAGGAGTCCTTCTTACTATGGTTGTCGCTAATACTATGCTTACTTCTCAGATGGGATTTATATGGGAAGCCAGATGGTGGATGTGGCTTACTAATCCTTTCCTTCATTTCTTCAATCCTATCTTGTTTATCTGCGATTATGCTTTCTTCTCTCCTATAGGGAAGATGAATAAGAAGTATCCTTATTATTCTTTGGTGTTTCCTTTAGTCTATCTGGCTTTTATTTATATAAGGGCTGCTGTTCTTCCTTCTGACTATAAAGGGACTATTTATCCTTATCCTTTCTTAAGCCCTCTTCCTGAAGGCGGAATGGGTAGCTGGTGGGCTGTAATAGGAGTTATTGTGGCCTTGATAGCTGTTTTCATCTTGCTTGGTTATTTAGTTTGCTTTATAGATAAGAAAAGATATCAAAAGCACTTCTCAGTTAAGGAAAGTGAAGATAAAAAGTAACTTCTAATAATGTTATAATTCTATAGATAGAAAATATAGAAAAGAACTTTATTATGGCAGCAAAAGACAAGAAAGAAAAAGGCACCCCTAGCTTTACTCCGATGATCGAACAGTACTTGGAGGTTAAAGCCAAGCATCCGGATGTCATTATCATGTATAGAATAGGTGATTTCTATGAGATGTTTTTTGACGATGCTAAAATAGCCTCTAAAGAACTTCAGCTTTATCTCACCGGCAAATCTGCTGGTCAACCTGATAAGGTGCCGATGTGCGGTATTCCTCATCACGCTTATTTAGCTTACGTCCAGAAGCTTCTTGATAACGGACATAAAGTGGGTATCGTAGAACAGATGGAAGATCCTAAGCTTGCTAAAGGCTTAGTTAAAAGAGATGTTATTCAGATTATTACTCCAGGAGCGAATTTAGAGATAAAAGGGGCTGATAATAACTATCTAGGCGCTATTCTTGATTTCAAGTTTGTTTATGTTCTGGCTTTCGCTGATCTTTCTACTGGTGATATAGATGTCTTGAATGTCTCTCATTCTTATGAGGATGTTTTATCTCAGCTTGTTAATTACGACGCTAAAGAGGTAATAGTCTCTACTTCTTTAGATGCGGGCCTTATTAATTCCATCAAGGAAAACACTAAGATCTGCTTAACATATTTCAATAACGATACTGATGATATTTCCTATGAGCCTTTATATAAGTACATAAGAGATGAGCGTCAGATGACTTCTGTTGCTAAACTCATGAATTATCTTAAGGATACTCAAAAAAGAGACCTAGACTATTTTAAGCCGGCGAGAAATAAAGTCATGTCAAAGGTCTTGTCTTTAGACCATTCTTCTAGAGTCAATCTAGAACTTACTAAGTCCATGGCGGATAACTCCTCATTCGGGACTTTGTTCTGGCTTCTTGATCACTGTCAGACTCACATGGGATCAAGACTTCTTAAAGACTATATAAATGAACCTTCTTCTGATATTAAGGAAATAACCAAAAGACAGAATATGGTTCAGTCTTTGATCGATAACTTTTTGATCAGAGGAGACTTAAAAGACTCTCTTAATCAAATCTATGATTTAGATAGGCTTATCGCTAGAGTAGGGTTTGATTCATGCTCGGGAAGAGAGATGCTTCAGCTGAAGAATTCTTTAAAGGCTCTTCCTTCTATCAAGTCTTCTTTACAGAAGCTTAACTCACCTTATTTTGAGGATATCAAAGCGGACATTTATGACTTTGATAATTTAACTGATCTTCTAGAGAGAAGTATATCTAACGACTGCCCGATTACTATTACAGAAGGCGGGATATTTAAAAAGGGATACGATTCTCATCTTGATGAAGTTATTAAGCTGGCGACTGACGGACAGTCTTATCTTCTTGAGATAGAACAGAAAGAGAAGGAAAGAACTGGCATTAAGAATCTTAGATTAGGCTACTCTAAGATCTTTGGATATTACATTGAAATCTCCAATGGCTCTTTAAATATGGTGAAGCCTGAATTTAATTACACAAGAAAACAGACTATGACCACTGGTGAAAGATTTATCACTGAGGAACTGAAGAGCGTTGAGGGAAGAATACTAGCGGCTCAAGATGAAAGAATATCTCTGGAAACTAGACTCTTCCAAGATTTGAGACTTAAGGTTAAGTCTTATACTGAAAAAATCCAGCTTATGTCGGAGGCTATTGCTAAACTCGATGTCATCGTTTCTTTAGCGGAAGTCTCTTCTGAGAATAGATACATAAGACCTACTTTTAACTCTGAAAGAAGAATAGATGTAATTAACGCCAGACATCCTGTTATTGAAAAGGCTATGCCTAATAAGCAGTTTGTCTCTAATGATTATGTCATGGCTCCTGATTTAGATGTCATGATTATCACCGGCCCTAATATGGGTGGCAAATCTACTTATATGAGAGAGTTCGCTCTTATTGTCATCATGGCTCAGATAGGGTGTTTTGTCCCGGCTGATAAGGCTGACCTTTATGTCTTTGATTCTATCTTTACAAGAATAGGCGCTAGTGATGATTTAATTAAAGGTGAATCCACCTTTATGGTCGAGATGTCTGAGACTAATAGAGCTCTTAGGAACGCTACATCATCTTCTCTTCTTATCTTTGATGAAATAGGAAGAGGAACTGCTACTTATGATGGCATGGCTTTAGCTCAGTCCATCATTGAGTATATTGTTAATAAAGTGCACGCCAAGACTCTTTTCTCTACTCACTATCATGAAATTACTACTTTGGTGGGTAATCTTCCTAATGTCAGCAATGTCCATGTCTCTGTAAAAGAGAATAACGAAGATATTACTTTCCTTTATAAAGTAGAGCAAGGACCTATGGATAAGTCTTATGGTATCAATGTCGCTAGATTAGCCGGGCTTCCTGATGAAGTCCTTAATAGAGCTAAGGCGATACTCGCTCATCTAGAAGAGAAGAAGATAGATCCTCTAGAGATGAAAGCTATGATAGAAAAGCCTTTACAAGAAGATAAAAAAGACGTCAATAAAGACGCTATCGATAAGCTGAAGAAAGTCGATCCTCTTACTATGTCTCCTTTAGAGGCTTTGAATTTCCTTTTCGAAATCAAAAAGGAGATAAAGTAAAATGTCCAAGATAAAATTGATGAGCCCGGAACTTGCTAATATGATCGCAGCCGGAGAAGTAATAGAGCGTCCGGCCTCCGTAATTAAAGAACTTGTCGAGAACTCTATCGACGCCAACGCCAAGAATATAGATATCCAGCTTTACGATTCCGGAAAAGAGATGATTTCCGTTAAAGATGATGGAGACGGCATGGATAAAGACGATGCCTCATTGGCTTTTAAAAGACATGCTTCTTCTAAGCTAAGATCTTTATATGACTTGATGAGAATCACTACTCTTGGATTTAGAGGTGAAGCTGTTCCTTCTATAGCTTCTGTCTCTAAAGTCCACATGCTTACTTCCGATGGAAAAGAAGGGACTGAAATAGATTCTGTTCCTGATAGCGAATTAGTTATTAAAGACGCTCCTTTAAGAAAAGGTACTACTTTTGAAGTAAAGGAGCTTTTCTACAACACCCCCGCTAGACTTAAGTATCTTAAAGGGGAGAGAAGTGAGAATGCCGCTGCTATTGAAATAAGCGAGCATCTGGCTTTAGGCTTTCCTTCTGTTTCCTTTAATATGTCGATTGATGGAAGAAAGGTTTTTTCTACTAATGGAAGAGGGAATCTTTTAGAGACTATAGCTCAGCTTTATGGAAATGACATCGCTAAAGCATGTCTGCCTTTTAATGTGAGCGGAGATGGATTTACAGTTTCTGGGTATATAGCCCATCCTTCTATATCTTATTCTTCTAAGTACTATATCTTGTCATTCCTCAATAACAGATCTGTATATATTCCTAAAGTTCAGAAAGCTATCATCGACGGATATAAAGACTATCTGCCTCCTGTCAGATATCCTTTTGTCTGTCTTCATATTACTGTCGATTATTCCTTGGTGGATGTTAATGTCCATCCTACTAAAAAGGAAGTAAGACTCTCTTGCCAGGATGAACTGGCTAGCAAGATCTACAATGGAGTAAAAACTACCTTATTAAGAACAAGAGAGACTTTCTCTTCAGTGAAGATACCTGAGGCTAAGCCTAGTGTTGTTATTCCTCAAAGAAAAGATCTCTCTAATGAGAATCTTGTTATCGATGATTTTGATAAGCCTTCTATTGAGAAAAAAGAAGAACCTATTCAAGAGAATTTATTTGCTTCTCAGGTCCAGGAAGATAAGCCTTTTATCGTCTCTGATTCTCACGGCTTTATAGAAGAAGATAAAAAAGAGAGCGTGGTGTTTGAAGAGCATATTTCATTCCCGACTCTTTATCCTATTGGGCAAGTTTTGAAGACTTATATCGTCTGCGATTCTGATGACGGCATGTATTTGATAGACCAGCACGCAGCGGCGGAGAGAATAAATTTTGAGAAGTGCGAAGAAGAGTTTAAAAACAACACTGATAGAGTGATTCCTTTATTCCCGTTAGTCGTTGAACTTTCTCCTTCATTAAAGAATAATTTTGATGATGATCATATTTACGCTTTGAATAAACTAGGTATTTATGTATCTAGCTTTGGACCTAATTCTTTGAAGGCTGATGAGATTCCTTCTTTCCTTCAGAACAAGGAAGACAGTTCTGCTCTTAACGACATCATCACTCAAGTCTTATCTGACTCTAAGGTGGATTTAGCGGCTATTGAAAGACTCGCTATCGCCACAAAGGCTTGCAAGATGTCAATTAAGGCTAATAACATTCTCACTCACGATGAACAAGTTGTTTTAATTAAGACTCTTTCTAAATGCAAGAATCCTTTAAATTGTCCGCATGGCAGACCTACCATGATCAAGATCTCTGAATACGAAATTGAGAAGCTTTTTAAGAGGAGCGGGTTCTAATGATTTACGTCATTCTCGGTCAGACGGCTTCTGGGAAGACAGACCTAGCTATTAAAATAGCCAGGGAACTTAACATGCCTTTGATCGGGGCTGATGCTTTTCAAGTATATAAGGAACTTAATATAGGATCAGCTAAGCCTTCTAAAGAAGAACTTAACGGCATCGATTACCATCTTATCGATGATGTCTCTGTTAAAGATCCTATAAATGTAAAGACTTATCAGGAGAAGGTCAGAGCCTTATTTGACCATTATCTTTCTTCTAATCAGGATGTCATTTTATCAGGCGGTACTTTTTTATATGTGAAAGCCGCTTTGTTTCCTTATGAGTTTACTTCTGAAGAAGAAAAAGAAGATGACGGCCTTGAATCTTTATCAGATGAAGAACTGCTTAGTAAACTCAAGTCTTTAGATTCTGATACTTACGATGTTATCGACCATAAAAACATAAGAAGAGTTATAAGGGCTATAAGAATAGCCCAGTCTGGAACTAAGAAGTCAGAGATAATAAGGTCTTCTAAGCCTATATATCCTTGCAAGTTCTTTTCTATTGAAATAGATAAAGATAACGGAAACGAAAAGATCGATAAGAGAGTAGATGAGATGTTCTCATTAGGTCTTATAGATGAAGTTAAGGATCTCTTATCTGAATACGATTCTGATATAACTCCTTTCCAAGCTATAGGATATAAGGAAATAATAGCTGGCTTAAAAGATAATCAGTCTGTGGATCAGATGAAAGAGCAAGTTAAGATCGATACAAGGCAGTACGCTAAAAGGCAGCGTACTTTCTTACGCCATCAATTCCCGGATATTCACTTCTTATCTAAAGATGATATTTACGAATATATCAAATACGATTTCATGAGAAGGAAGAGAAACAAGATATCCTTAGTTCCTTCTACATTAACTAATATAGAGAAAGCACATGTAGTCTTAGTAGGCTTAGGCGGAGTAGGATCTATCATCGCTTCGGGTCTAGTAAGATTAGGCGTTAATTACATCACCTTAATAGATAAAGATGTAGTAGATGTCTCTAATATGAATAGACAGCTTCTTTATGTTAGGGAAGATATAGGAAGTAAGAAAGCTGAAGTTTGTAAGAAACACCTTCTGGATTTAGATCCTTATTCTCATATAGACGCTATATGCGACTTTTATAAGGATGAATATATTCCTACTGATTCTGACTTCATTTTCGATTGTATCGATGATGTGCCTAGTAAGGCTAAGCTCATCGCTTTTGCTAGGAAGAATAATATTCATGTGATATCAGCTACAGGAAGCGGCCTAAGAAAAGATGCGACTAAGTTTAAAATAGGGAAATTATCTATGACCGGGGAGCCTTTAGCCCACGCTTTAAAACTAGAACTGAGAAAGTTAAATATTTCTGATTTTGAAAATATCGACGTTTGTTACTCATCTGAGACACCGATAAAGCGAATTACTAAGGAAATAGGGTCGAATTTCGTCTCTCCAAATGGTGAAGGATTAGCTTTACTATCTGCCTTTATAAATTATTTTAGTGTATAATTTTGGTTATACGCATAAGCATAATTTAAATGGAGGCACACGCTATGAAGCTAAAAAGTATTTCTGCTATTGCTAAAAAACTAGGTCTCAAGTCTTCTGATATCATTCCTTACGGGTATGACAAGGCTAAAATCAATAAATCCTTCTACCCTAAGGACGCTAAAGGGAAGTTGATTTTGGTCACCGCTATTACTCCTACTAAAGCTGGTGAAGGAAAAACAACTACCTCTATTGCCTTAGCTGATGCTTTATCATCTCTTGGCAAAAAAGCCGTGGTTGTTCTTCGCGAGCCTTCCTTAGGTCCTGTGTTTGGTATGAAGGGTGGTGCTACTGGTGGCGGCAAAGTCACTGTAGAGCCTAGTGAAGATATCAACCTTCATTTCACTGGTGATATGCACGCTCTTACTTCATCTATCAACCTCATTGCCGCTATTATCGATAACTCCATATTCCAAGGAAACCCTCTTAATATAAATCCTGAAAAAGTCGTTTATAAGAGAGCTATGGATATGAACGATAGAGCCTTAAGAGATATTACTGTTGCTCAAGGCCCTATTTCTAAGACTACCAATAAGCCTCTTAATGGCACCCCTAGAAAAGATGGGTTTGTCATTACTGTCGCTCATGAAATGATGGCTATTCTTTGTCTTGCTAAAGATAGAGAAGACTTCAAAGAGAGACTTAGCAGAATCGTAGTCGCCTACACTTATGACAATAAGCCTGTCACTGTTAAAGACCTCAAGGTCACTAACGCAGTTATGAAACTTATGAAGTATGCTTTGCTTCCTAACTTAGTTCAGACTTCTTCTTGCACCCCTGCTATTATCCACGGCGGTCCTTTTGCTAATATCGCTCATGGATGCAACTCCATTATCGCTACTAGAACCGGCTTATCTTTAGCTGATTATGTAGTAACTGAAGCTGGATTCGGCTCTGATTTAGGAGCTGAGAAGTTCTTGGATATTAAATGCCAGGAAGCTAACTTAGTACCTTGCCTAGTCGTCATGGTCGCTACTATAAGAGCTCTTAAGCTCCACGGTGGAGAAGCCTATGAAGAACTAGATAAGGAAAACATCGAAGCCTTGAAGAAAGGTCTTCCTAACTTGAAGCGTCATGTCGAGAACATGAAGAAGTTTGGAATGGATGTCGTAGTCAATATCAACAAGTTCGCTACTGATTCTCCTAATGAAGTAAAGGTACTAGAAGATTGGTGCCAGGCTAACGATTATCCTTATGAACTTAACGATGCTTTCGCTAAAGGACCTAAGGGTGCTGTTAAAGTCGCTAAGCTCGTTCTAGAAAGAATTCAGATGAATGCCTCTTCTTATCATCCTATCGTCAATAAGAGCATGACTGCTGAAGATAAGATCAAGACTATATCTAAAGAGATATACGGCGCTAAAGATGTCGTTTTCTCTGCCCGGGCTCAAGAGGATCTGAAGAATATTCATCTTAAGGGCATGGATGACTACTATGTCTGCATGGCTAAGACACCTTTGTCCTTTACTGATGATCCTAAAGTCTTAGGTGCTCCTGATAATTTCGATATTCATGTAAAGAACATCGAGATTGCTGCTGGCGCTAAATTCCTTATTCCTATCACCGGCTCTATTGTTAGAATGCCGGGTCTTCCTAAGATTCCTGCTGCTGTAAAGATGGAAGAAGAGAAAGATGAGTGAAGTCCTTTTAGGAAAGCCTATTAAGGATGAAGTAGTCGCTGAAATTGAAGCCAGGATGAAAAGAGGGGAGAAAGTCTCCGCTCATATCATCTTTAATCCTTCTTCATTTGAGGCTACTAGTTATAAAGACCTCATCTCCAAATTATGCATAAAGATGAATGTTCCATGCGTAATTTACGATATTCATTCTCAAAAGGAAGCGGAAGACGCTGTTAATAAAGCTAACCTTATTAAGGATAGCTCTATATTTATCTGCCGCCCTTTGAAAATTGAAGATGAGAATAAAGCTATCGAGATGATTGATCCTAGTAAGGATGCTGATATGCTCACTTCCTTTAATTCGGGGAAGTTATTTAAAGGGGATATCAATTATCTTTCCGGGACTTCTTCTTCAGTGAAGTCTATTATCGATTATTACAAGATACCTGTAGAAGGCAAGAGAGTCTTAGTGGTAGGGAGATCTATTTCTGTCGGGCTTCCTATAAGCTTGATGATGCTTAAGAAGAATGGGTTAGTTGAAGTGGTTCATTCGAAGATTTCCTCTAAGAATATTCATTTAACTGCTCAGAATGCTGATATTATCATTCTCGCCTCTGGTAAAAGAGGGCTGATAGATGAAAATGATATTAGGCCGAATCAAGTCATCATCGACTGCGGATATCAAGAAGACGGTGGAGGGGACTTAGGATTTGTTCCTAATTGTCTGGCCTATACTCCTGTACCTAGAGGTGTCGGGCCTATCACGATCTCGCTTCTTCTTCTAAATGCCTTCAAGTTGCATTACGGTTTCTAAAATTTATTCCTAAAACAAGCCTTCATTTCGGGTAATACTAAATGAAGGCTTTTATTATGGGAGAAATAAGATTAGATAACGTCGGCTTATCTTATAAAACAGATCAAGGTGAGGAAAAAATCTTTTCTCATATGTCTATTACTTTGGGGCCTAATAAATTAATCTCGATAATAGGTGAATCTGGGTCAGGGAAGTCTTCTTTACTAAATCTACTCTCCGGGTATCTTTCTCCTGAGGAAGGAGAGATATCTTTATCTTGCAAGATCAACCAAGTCGGGTTTGTCTTCCAGAACCTTTATCTTATCGATCATCTTAATGTTATCGATAATGTCTCTCTTCCTTTAGTTATTTATGGAGAGAAGAAAGGAGAAGCAAGAAAGAAAGCTCTCGATGCTTTAGATAAAGTCGGGATAGCTTACTTATATAAAAGAAAGGTAGATGAACTATCAGGAGGGCAGAAAGCGAGAGTCGGAATAGCTAGAAGCTTAGTTTTAGATAGTCAGATACTTCTCGCTGATGAGCCGACAGGGTCTTTAGATAAAGAAAACTCTATAAGCATCATGAAAATATTCAAAAGCTTATCAAAAGATAGGCTAGTCATCTTAGTGACTCATAATGAAAAACTAGCTGAAGAGTATTCTGATGAAGTCTATAAAATAGATAATCTGACCTTGAAAAAAGTAAGCGATAAGAAATCTAGTCCTTCTTACGAGGAGGAAGAAAATGAAGTTAAGCATAAAAGCATAAGGACTAAAGAGAATATTTCCTTAGCCTTGTCTTTTCTAAAAAAGAGAATATGGAAAGTATTCTTCTCTCTTCTGTTCACTTCTTTTTGCTTTGGTATGATTCTCACCTTATTGTCCTTTCAAAAAGAAGGAAGTGAAGTGATAACTTCTCTAGGGAAAGATTATTTTGATTATGACTTAGTGAGCATGAGCGAAAGGAAGACTTATGAGATACCAGGTCAAGAGATGTCATTATCTAAAAGCGTCATGGTGTCTTTAAATAAACAGAAGGAAATAGAGGCTAATTATAAGACAGCGGCTTTCTATCCTTCTTTAGATTATTTCGTTCCAAGTTATACTCAGATTCAAATCGAAGATGATTATTTTGATAATCAAGTATCTGTCTCTCCTTCTTTTCCCTTAAGTGAAAAACTAGAGGCGGGAAGAATACCTGATTCTTATGATGAGGTCGTAGTTAATTCTTCTTTTTTTAAGACTAACTCTCTTCCTTATAAGTTAGGAACTAGATTTAATATCTCTAACGATATCTTAGTGGACACTATCATCGAAGAAGAGAAGATTTCTGATGTTGTTCATCTTTCTTTTGATTTTGTAGTGGTGGGAATCTCAAAAGAGAAAGATGTCTTATCTAGGCCTTCTATTTATTATTCGTATCATCTGATGAAGGATTATCTTTCTTCTTCTTATTTAGAGAAGGCGAGTCTTTATCTTGAAAGGGACTTTCTTTTAAAAGACAGGATGGAAAAGTATTCATCTGAAGATGATCCGCTTACTGGGTTTAAGTCTATATGCTTTGTCGAGGATCCTATTAAGATGAAGGGAATTATAGAAGGAGGATTTAAGTCGATCACTCTTTCTTCCTTGCCTCTTCAGATGACTTCTTCTTTTACTGATATCGTATCTTCGTTTTCTAAGATAGTTATTATCTTCATGGGCTTAGCTTCTTTATGCTCTCTTCTTTTAGAACTGGTTGTAATAGAGAATCTATTTCAAAATAAGAAAGAAGAGATGGCTGTATATCTTTCTTTTCACATCTCGAGAAAAGACTTCTTCAGGATTGGAAGAGGGCAGGTGTACATAATAGGAACTATGTTATTTCTTCTCTCTAGTGTTTTTAATGGAATAATAGTTAAGATCATCAATAAAGTCCTTCTTATTTATAGTTTACCGGCTTTTCTTAAATACGACTTATTCTCATCTTCTGTCTTATTCTTAATACTTATATCTTTCACATGTGCTTTTATCACTTCTGAGATTCCTCTTAGAGGCATATATAAATCTGACCTAGTCTTGAATCTTAAGGGAGAATAGGAATGATAGAAGTAAATAACCTATCTTTCCAGTATCCTAATAGCGATGTGAAGGCTGTTGATAATGTCTCTTTTGAATTTCCAAATAAAGGTCTTTTTTATATCATCGGAGAATCGGGGTCAGGGAAGTCCACATTTCTTCATCTGCTCTCAGGTCTTGAGACTAATTATGAAGGATCTATTTTAGTCGAGGGAAAAGAGATGAGAGAATTGTCCTCTAAAGAAAGGGAGATGATTCTTTTTGATACTATCTCTATCTCGATTCAAGACGATTTGTTCCAGGCTGAAGAGAAGGCAAAAGACAGCCTTCTTCTTCCTTTAGAGATATCTGATCTCTCTTATGGGGAAAAACTAGATAGAGTAGAAGAAAACGCTAAGCTATTATCAATAAACACTCTTCTTGATAAAAAGATCTCTTCTTTATCAGGGGGAGAGAAGAAAAGACTGTCGTTAGCTAGGGCTTTAGTTAAAGACTACTCCATACTTCTTCTTGATGAGCCTTTAGGCCCATTAGATAAGAAGATGAGAGAAAGAGTCACTAAGGTCATAAAGGACATATCTAAAAACAAACTGGTGATCGTAGTATCTCATTCTCTTTCAGAAATAAAAAAAGATGATAACGTCCTTTCTTTTTCGGATGGAAAAATGGAAGTCATCCATCTGAATAAGAAAGAAGGGTACACCGATATCAATTACGAGAAGAGAAGGAAAAGAAAGTATTCCTTGTCTTCTATCTTTAAAGCCGGGCTGAAGACTATCTTCTCATTTAAAAGAAGGTCGTTTTCCTCTATCTCGGCTTCTTCTTTAGCCTTGGTCTCATTAGGGCTGATATCTATCATCTCATCTAGTATTTCAACAGGCCTTAAGTCATATCTTACTGGTGAGAGCAGCAAGAATACTATGATGGTAGAAAGAAGAAAAGAAGAGATAACCTCTCCTTCTTCTTATCCGGTCTCTTATCAAGATAGCCTCGATCTTTTTAAGGCCTATCCAGATAGCATTTACGGGATAGGTGCTTATTACGATTTGAATTTTGAGAATACATTTACTAGCTTCAACAAAGTCTATATATCTGATTATTCATATAACCTGAATATTAATTCACTTCAGGGAAGAAGCTTTATGGAATTCACTTACTTCAGGGAACTAGGTAAGGAATATGAATACCTAGAGGATGAATGCCTGGAAAAAGATGAGATAGTATTAGGCCTTTCTTCTTTTGATACAGCCTCGATAGTTAACTTCCTTCATATCGAAGATGATGATTATATAAAAGGGATTAATAAATACATCACTGACCAGGGTCTTTATCTTCATCTGGAACTTGGCATTGGAAGTATCGGATACAATCTAGATGATTCTTTTGAGGTCAAGAAAGTAGTATCGGCTTCAAGGACGCAGATCATCCATACTGACTCCATGTTTGGAGAGTCTTTTGTCGAAGATGACATGCACTTTTCTTCTACTAGCGATAATTCTGGGATTTACCCTAATCCCTGGACTGTATATAAGGATTACTTTCTATTCATTAAGAAAGACGATAAAGGAAAGCTCATAGAGTCTATTTATCAAGATGAGAGATTTGATGACTTCATCATTAAATCCATGAAGACCTCCTGGCCTTTTTACAATAAAGATCAAGAAGAAGAGAAAGACGATAGGCTCGTCCTTTTAAGAAAAGGGAAGAGCGGTATAAATTATTCAGATGTGAAGGATATAGAGAAGAAATATGAAGGATTTATAACTTCATGTTACCTTTCGGATAGCTTTTATTACTGCTCTAGTCAGATTTCCTCTTCTGGCTTTTTAAAGCCTGTATATGTTTCATCTTCTAGAGAACTCCTAAATAAGATTGCGGATTATAACTATCAGGCTAAGTTTGACTTAGCAGGGTTTCAAGGCTCGACTATCGTCTTTGACGAAGGAGTGGTTATGGGAGACTTATCTAGGACTAAGGACTCTCCTCTTAGGTTTTCACCATATGAAGAAGATCCTATTTTGCTTAAAGGGAAAAGACCGGAGAATTATAAGGAAGTCTTGATATCATCTAAGTTAGCTTCTTATCTGTACTCTAATACATCTAAGGCCTTGAACCAGACCCTTTTTATGACTTGCTTAAAAGAGACAGTCATAAAAGACGGAGGCTATAAGAACATCTTTGTAGATGGAAAGGTCAAAATAAGCGGGATAGTAGAGGACGAAGAGAACAACTACATCTATCAAAGGCCACGCTTTCTTCAGGACTTGGAATTAGAGCAATTTTCTTTTGATGAGCAGTTAGTTTCGACTTCTTATCTGATGATATATTTCAAAGAGGGAATAGATCCTATAAAAGAAAAGGAAATACTCTCTAAAATATACCCCGAATATAAATTTTCCTTACCTGTTAAAGAAATGTCAGATAGCATAGATAAAATAATTGATTATATAGGGAAAGGACTACTGGCTTTCGCCTTGTTCTCTGGTCTTATAGCCAGCGTATTAATTAGCATGGTAATCATCCTTTTTATCTCTGAAGGTCAGAAGAGAATTCTTATGATGCTGAATATTGGATTCTCTTTAAGCGATGTTAAGAACTACTATATGGGACTAGCGCTTTTATTAACTGGGATATCTTATGTGGCTTCTTCTATTTTCCTATTGGGCTTTTCATTCATATTCGCTAAAAGCTTGAACGGATTACTGGGAGTAGAAGTAGGTGTCTTCCTACCTAGAATGTTCCTTTTCAACTTTTTATTCAGCGTGATTTTGACGCTGGTTTCATTTTCAATAATCAATTTCAAACTGGAAAAATTCAAAAAGAAGAAGTGATAACAAGAAAATATCCTAGTTTCCATATGTTTTTTGATTTCTCAAAAAGACGTGATTTAAAGGGATATTTTCATATAAACTGAAAAATATAAGTAAAATAGCGGTCATTTTTTTGATTTTTTAGCAACTTTATTTTAATTAACTCTTTAACATTTCTTTCGTATGTGTTATATTATCTTACGTGCTAGGATTTTCTCCTAGGACTATGAAAGGCTGATTCCATGAAGGGTACTATTAAGATGTTTAACAAGGAAAAGGGCTATGGCTTTATCCGCGCTGAGGATGGCCAGGATGTCTTCTTCCACTACTCCGCTCTCGTTATGGATGGCTACAAGACCGCTACTGAAGGCGAACACGTCGAATTCGACGTCGAGAATTCAGAGCGTGGTTTAAGAGCTTCAAACGTCAAGAAAGTTGACGCTGCTGCTCCTGCCGCTGCTGCCACCACCGAGTCCAAGTAATTAATCACATCGCATTAATTGAAAAAATGGACATTTCTCCCTACTTCGGTAGGGAGTTTTTTTATACTTTAAACGGGGTCTATTCGATTGTTAACAAGTCCCTTTTATGGTATTATCTTTAAGCATATATATTCTAATAAATATGGAGATTATCTAAATGTCATTAAAAGCTGGTATTGTTGGTCTTCCTAACGTAGGTAAGTCTACTCTTTTCAACGCTATAACCAATTCTCACGTCATCGCTGAGAACTATCCGTTTGCTACTATCAATCCTAATTCGGGCATCGTCGAAATCAAGGACAAGAGATTTGATAGACTCTGTGAGATATTTAACCCTAAGTCAAAAGTTAGAGCTACTTTTGAGTTTGTCGATATCGCTGGGCTTGTTAAAGGCGCTTCTAAAGGCGAAGGCCTTGGGAACCAGTTTTTGGGAAACATCAGAAACTGCGACGCTATCATCCACGTTGTCAGATGCTTTGATAACCCTGATATTATTCACGTCGAAGGAAGTGTCGATCCTCAAAGAGATATCGAGACTATCAACTTCGAGCTCATCATGTCTGATCTTGAACAGATTCAGAAGAGAAGAGAGAATACCATCAAGAAAGCTAGAATGATGAAAGACAAGGACGCTATCGCTGAGGTAGCTGTCATTGATAAAATCGTTCCTTTGATGAATAACGGCGCTTGTGTGAGAAACATTCCTCTTACTGATGAAGAGAAGACTCTTCTTAAGCCTTTGGATCTTCTTACTCTTAAGCCTGTCATTTATGTCGGAAATGTCTCAGAGGAAACTTACGCTGACCCTGATAACGATAAATACTTCAAGGTAGTTAAGGCTTACGCAGAAAAAGAACACTGCGAAGCTATTCCTGTCTCCGCTAAAGTCGAGGCTGATTTAGCCCCTATGACTGAAAAAGACAGAAACGAGTATTTGAATATGCTCGGCGCTAATTTATCAGGACTAGATAAAGTCGCTAAGGCTGCCTATGATCTTTTAGGGCTTAGAACTTTCTTCACTTGCGGTGCAGATGAAGTTAGAGCTTGGACTTATAAAGATGGAATGACCGCTCCTGAGTGTGCCGGTCTTATTCATACTGATTTCCAGAAGGGCTTTATTAAGGCTGAGGTCTATTCTTTTGAGGATATAGACAAGGCTCTTACTGAGGTCAAGCTCAGAAATGAAGGCAAGATCGCTACAGTCGGTAAAGATTACGTGGTAAAGGATGGAGATATTCTCTTCATTAAGTTCAACGTAACTAAGGAGAAGTAATTCTATTATGAGAATGCTTCCTATAAGAGTGGGAGTCGGATACGATATCCATCGTCTTGAGAAAGGTGATTTTATTATTTTGGGAGGGGTTAAGATTCCTTCTATGTACAAGACCATCGCTCATTCAGACGGGGATGTTCTTCTCCACGCTTTAGGGGAAGCCATGTTAGGTGCTATGGGTCTTTCTGATCTAGGTACTTATTTCCCGGATAATATAGAGAAAACTAAGGGAATGGACTCATCTCTTATTATCAAGTTCGCTTTAGAGAAGATGGATGAGAAAGGCTATGTCATGGGTAATGCTGATATCAGTGTTATCTTAGAAAAGCCTAAGCTCAAGGATTACATTCCTTCTATAAAGAAGAACTTAGCCGCCTTGCTAAATATTCCAGAAGATGATATTTCTCTTAAGGCTGGGACTAATGAAGGGGAAGACGGAGTAGGAAGACAAGAAGCTGTGGTCAGCTTTGCTAGCGTAACTATTGTTAGAAAAGATCAGTAAGGAGAATCGTTTATGAATATAGAAGAAAAAATCAAGGATGCCCTTTATGAAGTAGTTGAATCTTATGGGATTCCTTTTGATAAGAATAATATTGTCGTCGAGCATTCAAAGGCTAAAGAGCACGGAGACTTCGCTACTAACTTAGCGATGAGACTCGCCTCTTCTCTTCATAAGAAGCCTTTTGATATCGCTGATGACATCATTTCTAAGTTTCATCTTGATGAAGTCGCAAAAGTTGAGAAAGCCGGCCCTGGTTTTATTAATTTCTTCATTAAGGAGGACTCTATTTCTTCAGTGGTCAGCAAAGTCTGCTCCGCTAAGGAAAATTACGGTCAGTTAGATATCGGCAAGAATGAAAAGACACTTTTAGAATATGTCTCGGCTAACCCTACCGGCGCTCTTCATTTAGGGCATGCTAGAGGCGCGGCTATTGGAGACTGCTTAGCTAGAATCCTTAAAAAGTGCGGATATAACGTCACTAGAGAATACTATGTTAACGATGCTGGTAACCAGGTCAATAATTTAGGTAAGTCTCTTCAGGCTAGGTATCTCGAGCAACTCGGAATCGATGCTAAAGTACCTGATGACGGGTATCACGGACCTGATATCATCGAATTCGCTAAGTCTTTAGTTAAAGAGGGAAAAGATTCTTATAAGGATAACGACCTCGAGTTCTTCTCTGAAAGAGGAGTCGCGATGGCTTTAGAGAACATTAAGAAAGACTTGAAGGATTTCAGAGTCGAGTTTGATGTGTTCTCTTCAGAAAAGGCTATAAGAAAAGCCGGCAAGGTTGAGAAGGTCATCGAACTTTTGAAGCCTAACTGCTATGAGAAAGACGGAGCTTTGTTCCTCAACACCACTAAAGATGGCGATGATAAGGACAGAGTCATCATCAAGAAAGATGGAGCCTATACTTATCTTCTTCCTGATATCGCCTACCATAAAGATAAATTTGATAGAGGATATGAAAGACTAGTAGATTTATTCGGTGCTGATCACCACGGATATATCGCCAGAATCAAGTCTTCTATGAAGTCCCTTGGATATAATCCTGATAAGCTTGATATCGACCTGGTTCAGATGGTCAGACTTTTTAAAGACGGTCAGGAATACAAGATGTCAAAGAGAACCGGAAACGCTATTTCCTTAAAGGAATTATGCGAAGAATGCGGCGTAGATGCTGTTAGATTCTTCTTTGTCTCTAGAGCCGCTTCTCAGCATCTAGACTTCAATATCGACTTAGCTAAGACCTTATCTACTTCTAATCCTGTTTATTATTGCCAATATGCTCACGCTCGTCTATCTACGATTCTCGAGATGGCTAAAGGCAAATATGATATCGATGAATCCGGAGATGGCTTATCTTCAGATTCTGAGCTTGCACTGATGAAAAAACTGGCTGATTTTGGGCAGGTTATTCAAGAAGCAGGCTTGACTTTAAGCCCCTATAAAATTACTATTTATGTTAGGGAACTGGCTTCGTGTATCAATGATTTCTACACTAAGTGCCGTGTCCTTGATCCTGATAATGTCTCTCTTACTTCTGCTAGACTCGGCTTATGCCTTGCTAGTAAGATAGTCTTGGAAGACGGTTTGGATCTAATAGGCGTTTCAGCCCCTGATCATATGTAGGAAATTGGAAAGAGAATAAACATTATGGAAAATTCAAAGTCGCTGTTGGCAGTAGCTCTCGAACTACTTACTAAATCTGATAAGCCTATGTCATTTTTTGACTTATTCAACGCTGTCGCTGAAGAGCTCAAGATGAATGACGATGAGAAGAAAGCTAAAATCTCTCAGTTCTATACTAACTTGTCCTTAGACGGAAACTTCGTCGTCTTAGCCGATAACACTTGGGCTTTACGAGACAGAGTTCCTTTTGAAAAGGTTCATATTGATATGAACGATGCTTATAACGATAAGGACGATGAAGGCGATGATGATTCTGACGGCGAAGAAGAAAAGGAGTTAGGAGAGGATGAAGATGCCCCTGTAGCTTCTGAAGATAATTACGAAGATGATGATTCCGGCGATGCTGCCGAGCCTGAAGAAAGCAAGGACGAAGAAGTCAAGAAAGAACTTGGTGTTTAACCTGTTCTTTCTTTTTTTATCAAAGTGGTTCTAATTTTTGCTTAAATATCGGAAAGGAGATACTATGGCAAGAACAAGATGTGTCAATATGTCTTACATGCTTAACAATGCGTTTAAGCATCACTACGCTGTCGGTCAGTTCAACATCAACAATGTCGAATGGACAAAGGCTGTACTTCAGGAAGCTGAACTCACAAGAACACCGGTCATCTTAGGAGTCACTTCTGGCGCTGCATCTTATATGGGCGGCTGGAATACTGTGGTAGGAATTGTTAACGGTCTTATGGAAGATCTTAACATCACAGTTCCTGTAGCTCTCCATGTCGATCACGGCGGGTCTTTTGAGATTTGCAAGGCCGCTATAGATGCTGGCTTCACTTCAGTTATGATCGATGGCTCCAAGCTTCCGCTTGAAGAAAACATCGCTGCTGTTAAGAAGGTCGTCGATTATGCTCATCCTCGCGGTGTCACCGTTGAAGCTGAGTTAGGAAGAGTCGGCGGACAAGAAGATAATGTCGTCGCTGAAAACATGTATGCCATTCCTGAAGAATGCGTAAGAATGGTTAAGGAGACTGGTATTGATTTCTTAGCTCCTGCTTTGGGTTCTGTCCATGGTCCTTATCACGGAGAGCCTAAACTCGGCTTCAAGGAAATGGCCGAGATCGCCGGATTAGTTAAGATTCCTCTAGTCTTACACGGTGGCTCTGGTATTCCTGATTATCAGTTGAAGATGGCTATTGATCGCGGCACTGCTAAGATCAACATCAACACTGAGTGCCAGCAGGCTTGGACAAAGGTCGTAAGAGATGTCTTAGCTAAGGATCCTGATGTTTATGATCCTAGAAAGATCATCGGACCTGGTGCTGAAAAGGGCATTAAGGAAGTTGTTAGAATCAAGGCTACAACCTTCGGCTCTTTAGGTAAAGCCGACGATAAGTAAATCTATCATTTAGATTCATAGGCAGCTCTTCGGAGCTGCTTTTTTTGACCCTATGTCATTAACTAGGTTTAATCTTCTTTTTAAGGTAGAATAATAAAGCGAGGAATTAATAAATGGAAAAAGAAAAGTTAGATGAGTTCTTCTCTCTTATTGAAAAAAGCGAGTCTATCGTGATATTCGGACACGTATATCCTGATGGGGACTGCTACGGATCTACTGAAGGACTTAAATACGCTTTAAAGGAAATGTACCCTGAAAAGAAGGTGTATGTCTCTAAGACAGATTTTAAGATCATCATGGATGGATTTCCTTCTCAGGATGATGTCTCTGATGAAGTCATATCTAATTCTCTTCATATAGTTCTCGATTTATCCGATAAGAAGAGAGTCGGGGACAAGAGGGCTTTTGATCTTCCTAATAAGGGAATGATCAAGGTCGACCATCATTATTTCACTGAGGAATTTGGAGGGCTGGAAATCATCTCTACTGAAAATGCCTCTTGCGCTGATTTATTGGCCTCTATTCTTTATTCAAGAGTTGATCATCTTCCTAAAATCGCTGCTAACTGCTTCTTTTTAGGTATTACTACTGACTCAGGAAGATTCCAGTATTCCTGCAGCAAGGAATTGTTGGAAGTGGCTTCTAAGCTAGTCGAAGATGGAGCGGATCCTTCATATATATACTCTAATCTTTATGTCACCGATGAACAGCAGCTTCTTTTTAAGGGCTATTTGATGACTCATTATAAAAAGACCTTCATGGGTACTGCTTATGTTATTGTTCCTTTTAAGGATTCTTCTAAGATGGAAGTCTCTCCTCATGGAGCGGCTTTAGGAGTGAATACTATAGGGAACATAGCGGCTTCTAGACTCTGGGCGGCTTTCGGTGTTCAAGAAGACGGAAAAGTCTTCGCTGAATTCCGCTCTAAAGGCGAGATTGATGTTCATCAAATCGCTGTGGAGTTTGGAGGAGGCGGACATCTTAATGCCTCTGGGTGCACTTTAGCTTCTTATAAGGATATAGATAAAGTAATTTCTAGATGCGATGAGGAACTCCTTAAGTCTTTTGGTGAGTTCCACGATGAGTTGAAGACTCTTCTCGATTTAGGAATCGAAGCCTCTAAGAGAATCATGAAGATATATGATTCTGGCTTTGAAATCGAGATAAAGGAAGATAATTCTCCTGTCACTAACGCCGATAAGGCTTCTGATAAATTGATCCGTGATACTTTGCTAAGTAAATATCCTTCTTATGGGCTTCTTACTGAAGAGGATGCAGATGATAAAGTCAGATTATCTAAAGACAAGGTCTTCATCATCGATCCTTTGGACGGTACTTCTGACTTCGTGGCGAAAAACGGAATGTTCTGCGTCAATTTGGCTTTAGTTAAAGACCATCATCCGGTCGTCGGAGTCGTCGCTGTTCCTAAATCAGGGGATGTTTATTTCGCTGTGAAGGGATATGGAGCTTTTGTAGTTAGAAAAGGGAAGATGATTGAAAAGATCAGCGTCTCTAGAAAATACGACAATATCACTTTAGTCGAGTCTGTCTCTCATCAGAACCCTAAGCTCAACAAGGCTATTGAGAACCATAAGGACCATATTGCAGAAGTTAAGAGAGTAGGTTCGGCTATCAAGGCTTGCATGATTGCTGAAGGTAAGGCTGAAGCCTGTTACACCATCGGAAGAGGAACTAAGGAATGGGATACTTGCGCTCCTCAGTTGATAGTTGAGGAAGCTAAGGGCATCTACCATCAGAATCACGGAGATCCTATTACATATAATAGGGATGATGTCTATAACGAAGATGGTTTCACTATTCTTAACGATGAGAAGTCTGATTATTTAAAGATGAAAGAAATAGAAAGCGAGTAATACGATGAAACGAAATATCTTACGACTTATCGCTGTTCTTATAGTTACTTTAGGAGGATTATCTAGCTGTTCTTCAACTAGTGTGGATGATTCGACTGCTTCTTCGGTAACTAAGGAAAACCTTCCTAGCAAGATTACTTTCTTTTCGTTAAATGATACTCACGGGGCTATCGAAGAAGATACTTCATCCTCTTCTAGTTACCATCCGGGAATGGCTAAGCTATTTACGGATATCAAGAACGATTCTGATTATGATTCTAATTCTGTCCTTTTGTCTTCTGGTGATATGTACCAAGGCTCGGCTTTATCTAATATCTCTGAGGGTCTATGCATGACTGAGTGCATGAACAAGATGGGATTTGAGGCTATGGCTATAGGTAATCACGAGTTCGACTGGGGAGCTGATAAACTCGAGGCGTGTGAAAAGAAGGCTACTTTCCCTTTCTTAGGTATCAACATATATTCTAAGAGCACTGGTAAGATAGTCGACTTTGCTGAGCCTTCTACTACCTTTACAAGGGGTGGGGCTAAAATAGGAGTCGTCGGTTCTATTCTTTCTTCTATTTCTTCTTCTATCTCCGCTAAGCAAATAACAGATATTGACTTCAAGGCCGATACTAATCTAGTCATCAATGAAGCCAAGAGGCTTAAGCAAGAAGAAGGATGCGATATCGTCATCTGGTCTACTCATCAGGGCTTCAATTCTGTAGGAAGAAGCATCTTGTCTTCTTCTTATGTCGACGGGGCATTCGGCGGTCATGATCATGCTTTCACTAATGAATCGGTAGGTAATAAATACTTCATAGAAGGCGGTTCTTCTGGAATGGGGTATTCTAAGCTCACCTTCACTTTATCAAATAACAGTTATTCTCCTTCTTCTGGTTCTTTTACCAAGATTAAGAAAATAGCCTCTGTTAAGGGAGATGAAGGAGTCGCTAGTGTAGTCAGTTCTTACCAGGAGACTATCTCTCCTCTTATCAACAAAGAAGTAGGGGAAAGAGATGGTGTCTTCACTAGATACTCTAAATCCTATACTACTGGTAGTTTAGGTACTTTATGCACTAACGCTATGCTCTATTACGCCAATGAAGTATGTAATGATGATACAGTTGTCGCTGCTTTCCATAATGTTAAAGGCGTTAGAGCTGATTGGGAAGGGACTAAAGATGAGTCCACTAACTTATATAGCATCACTATCGGTGATCTATATTCCGCTTTCCCCTTTGATAATGAACTTCAGGTCATATCAGTATCAGGCGATGTTCTTAAATCTGGGTTTAACAATATGAGCGGATACTATTCTTCTTCATCTCTAGTTAAAGACGGGAATAATTTATACATCAAGTCATCGACAGGGGAAAGAACCTTGGTCGAGGACAACAAAGACTACAGAATAATCTCTATCGATTATGTCATTACCTCTCAGGGTCTTTTCTACAATAACGGTGAAGACGGAGAAAGACTAAATGGTGAGATAGCATACGAAAGAGACGCTATCTCTTACTATCTGACCGATAAGAAGACTATCAATGTCGCTGATTATCCTTTCCAGTCTGATTTCTAAAACTTATCAGGCATTAAAAAAGACTTAGGAGTGTGTATTGCTGCTCTTAAGTCTTTTTGAATTCTTTTACTTATCGTACCCGTTAGGGTTAAGCTGCTGCCAGTGGTTAGAATCGCGGCAGGAGTCTTCGACGTTGTACTTGGCCTTGAAGCCGAGCTCCTTATAGGCTTTATCAGTCGAGGCGAAGTTAACAGGAACATCTCCGGCTCTTCTAGGGCAGATTACATAAGGAATCTTCACACCAGTGGCTTTTTCATAAGCGTGGACTAGTTCGAAAACTGAGGTTCCTTTTCCGGTGCCTAAGTTATAAATGACTAGGCCAGGATCAGCGGCGAGCTTTTTCAAGGTAAGGACGTGACCTTCGGCTAAGTCGCAGACATGGACATAGTCTCTGATGCAGGTTCCATCAGGAGTAGGGTAATCATCTCCGTAAACTGAGAGGTGGTCTCTTTTACCTACAGCGACTTGGGTTATATAAGGCATCAGGTTATTAGGTATTCCGTTAGGGGCTTCACCGATCAACCCGCTAGGATGAGCGCCGATAGGATTGAAGTATCTTAATAAGGCGACGTTGAATTCCTTATGGGCCTTATAGAAATCTTCTAAGATCTGCTCTTGCATGATCTTGGTCGTTCCATAGGGATTAGTGGCTTTGCCGACAGGGTCATCTTCAGTTAAGGGGGTATGAGTAGGAGTCCCGTAAACTGTAGCGGATGATGAGAAGATGATGTTATGAACACCGTACTTGTTCATGGTCTGGAGAAGAATTAAGGTAGAGACGAGGTTGTTGTAGTAATACTCTAAAGGCTTTACTACTGATTCACCGACCGCTTTTAAGCCGGCGAAGTGAATGACAGCGTCTATCTTGTTTTCTTTGAATACTTGGTTTAAGTCGTCTTTATTAGTGACATCGCCTAAGTAGAACTTTATTTTCTTGTTAGTTATTTTCTCTAAGCGATTAAGGACTTCTTTAGATGAATTAGAGAGGTTATCGATAATTATAGGAGTATAGCCTTTCTCAATTAAGGCTACGACTGTATGAGAGCCGATATAACCGACGCCGCCTGTGACTAAAACTGTTTTGATCTCTGACATATTGTTCTCCTTTCTCTATGCATGATCATTAGATATCTTATTCAAGTCTTTAGAAAAGTATGTCCTGCAGAGTTTCCTTACTCTTAAGGATCTGGAGGCTAGGGCTTGGCAGTAGACTAAAAAGACGATGCCAGAAACTAATGAGCCCAATAAGAAGAAGATAGAAAGATACTTATTAAGGCTCCAAGAATAATCAGGGACCTTAGAGACAGTAGGCCAATCTATAGGAAGAGTCATACCGAAGACTTTTCCCATTGGCCAAGTGAGACCTAAAGAAATATCAGACATTGCTTCTTTGAAGTAATTGAGTTCTAAGTCGTTTATTACTGCGCCGTAAATGAAGAAACCGGATATGAACGCTAATAAGATGATGAATGATATCCAGGATTTCTTAACAAATAGAACGTAAGATTTACGATAAGCTTCTTTCTTGAATTCTTTTTTAGAAGTGATGACTCTAGTTCTGATGATGTCGTACATCATAGTGTCGATCTGGAGTCCTTGGTTGTACATGACGTAGGCTACTAGCTTTTGAAGGTATCCGAAAATCAATATCACAAGGAGAACGAGGATGAATATGGCAATGAGGACTCTTTTATCAGATTCGCTCATCTTGGCCAAGACCAATGTTAAATCACTCATTAGCGTTGACCTCCTTGATTGTTATTGTTGTTATAAGGATAGTTGTTAGGGTAATTGTTGTTCTGATAGTTGTTATTAGGCTGATTGTTATTGTACTGATTATTGTTGTACTGATTGTTGTTCTGGTTAGGATTATTCATATACTGCTGATTAGGATAGTTGTTGTATTGCTGAGGCGGGACTTGGTTGTTCTGATACTGATAATTAGGATTAGGGTTGTTGTTATAAGAAGGGGACTGCATAGGAGGATTCTGATTAGGAGTGAAGGTAGGTTGGACAGGCTGGTTATTAGGAACATAGCCTGTGGCCTGCTGATTGACCTGCTCTTTGCTGATGGTAGTAGTAGGAGCATTGTTAAACATATAAGAAGGAATGTTTTGATTCACTCCGTTATTTCCTTTGAGTACGGCTTCGGCTTTTCTGTCGTACTCGCTCTTGATCTTAAGAGGATGTCTAGTAAATAGACCGATTAAGAGTCTTAAAGGAGTGAAGACTAATAAAAAGATGCCGGCGATAATATACAAAGCAAAATAAGCCAACCATAGAGGAGAGCTTATGATCGTTAAGAGTCCGATTCCGCATCTTCTGAAAAATTCACCCATATAGCAGTGTCCTTCTTATTACTTCAAGAGGTCCTTTAGTTCCTCTTTAGCGACTATTTTTCTTTTTGACTTACGCTTATATTCTACCATACCTACACCGGCAAGATAGAAGCAAACTCCAAAAGGAAATAGCGCCATATAGTAATCTTCTATCTTCAATACTGAAAAAAGAAAGGAGAAAACGACTAGAGAAGTTATTCCTATAGCTGAATAAAATATAATAAGCGGCTTAGTAGAGACATCAAAACTCTTGATGAATATGAATGACGATACGACTAAGAAATAACAGAAAGATAAATAAGCCAGCCACTTAACAAAGAAATAAGATACTATGAATATTCCGATGAATGCTAAGCCCATTATTAAGATGACTATAAAATCATATTTATCTTCTACGGGCTTTACTTTAACTAGTTTTTTAAGTTCACCATCGAGGATGATGAAGGTTATTGTTACCTGAACTAAAGATAAAAGGAAGTAAAAAGCAGGAAGAAATGAGTAGAAGATATCTTCATTTAAGCCGAATATCTTGCTGAAAATTAAGACTAAGTCGACATTGTAGAAGAAGTTTATTGGATAAATAAGACCGATTTGAATGGCCGTGGAGATAGTGACTGCCCCGAGAAATGAATAAAAAGACAAAGAGAACTTTTTAACAAAGTCTCCGTAGAGAACTCCTATTATCAAGTTAGGAAGAAAGGAAAAGAATCCTTCCTGCATATCTATAAACGATACTAAAACCGCTCCTACTATAAATAAAATCTGTCCTTTGTAGTTGGTTCTTAAAGCTGTCAGTGCTCCTAAGAAGGGAATAAAGAGGATAATTAGGAAATCTGAGGCTACAGTAACATAAGAAAGGCCTAGCAAAAGAATCCCTAATGACAGGGATATAGCGGCTGCTATTATCTGGTTTACCAGCTCTTTGTTCTTTTTCTCACTAGGCATGTTACACCTTAAGGAAAGTATAGCATAAGAATAATTGTTGGATGTCTAGCAAATAAGGCTATTTGAAAGTATAATCTAGATTATGGATGAGTGATTAAAATGAGTGAAAATAACATAAAGGCTGAAGAGCCGAAGAAAAATAAAAAGAAGTCTAATAAAGGCAAGTACGCTGTATCTATTATTGTAATGGTACTTGTTACTGTCTTAGCTCTTTATTATGTTCTAAGTCAGGATACTGATCAGATTTTTGCCGCCTTAGGGAATGCTAAGGCTATATATATCTTTTTGATGATTGGCATAGTGCTTCTTGCTTTTTGCATTGAAGGTGTAGTTCTCACTATATTAACTAAGTTCTATAAGAGTTCTTTCAAAGTCTATCAAGGCGTTCTTAATGGGCTTATAGGAAGCTTCTTCTCTAATATCACACCTTTTGCTTCTGGCGGTCAGTTCGTCCAGGCTTATACTTTCTCAAAGCAAGGTGTAAAGCCTGCTGATGCTGCCTCTATTCTTGTCATGGCCTTTATTGTCTCTCAGATTGTTATTGTTCTTTATGGAACACTGGCTATGATATTCGGTTATTCTTCTACTATTTGCAAGATGACTAATATCGTAATTGGAAGCTGGTCTTTCTCACCTATCGCTTTCTCAATTATCGGATATGTAATTAATATCTGCTCTTTAGGTATCCTTTTCCTTCTTTCTTACTGCAGGCCTATTCATAGATTCGTCCTTAATACTGTTATTGGAATCGGTGGTAAGCTCCACCTTATTCGTGATCCTGAGCATAAGAAGACTGCTTTAGCTGCCCAGGTAGCTACTTTTAGAATTGAATTAAGCAGACTATTCAAAAACTACTGGGCACTCCTTATTACTCTTGTCTTAGAGTTCTTGAAGTTCACTTGCTATAACAGCTTGCCCTTTTTTGCTGGTCTTGCCTTAGGGGAAGATATGCACGGGCTTTTCCTCAAGTGCTTATGGTCAAATTCATATTTGAACATGATCACTACCTTTATTCCTTTGCCTGGTGCCTCTGGTGGTTCTGAGGCTGGCTTCCAGATTCTCTTTAAGTCTATTTTCTCTAGCGACGCTATTACTTCAGCCGCTAACATCATCACAAGAGCTATATCCTTCTACTTCTCCTTGATAGTTGGATTCTTCGTATTTGTCTTCTATAGAGGATCTCCTAAGAAGCAAGTTATCAATTACGACAATAAGAAGACATTTGTCGATCTGCAGATTGTATCATTTGCCAATAACAATCCTCAGTTTACAGGGGAGGTACCTTCTTTAAGGGAAGTTACGATCGTGCCGTTTGATGATAAGGACGGTGTCACTCAGACAAGTGAGATCAGTCCTTCTCAAGTTAAGGAAAAGATGAATGACGAGTCTTCTGAAATACCTCTTGAGCATAAGAAAAAGAAGATTTGGCCTTGGTCTAAGAAGAACTCTGTTAAGCCTACAGTGGAAGATACTTTCTTAACTTCTGAAGAAGTAGAAAAGTCATTTAATAAGATCAAGCAGACTTTGATATTCAACCAAGAGAACATCTATAAGGATGAAGATGCCGTAGCTGCTAAGTCTAAGAAGTATTTGGCTTCTGCTTATAGCGATGTCGCTAAGAAGGAAGAGATTCAAAAAGAAGAGAACAAGACTGATACGGAGATTGAGCTGGCTATCAAAAAGGATTTAGATGCCTTGAAGGCTGAGCAGGATAAGAAGAACAAGAAAGCTAAAGCCAAGGCTGATAGACGTTTAGCCAGGAAGCAAAGAAGAGAAGAGAAAAGGCGCTTAAAGGAAGAAAAGAAAAAATGAAAGTAGCTCTTTTTACCGATACTTACCCTCCTCAGATAAATGGTGTGGCGACTGCCACGGCTACTTTAGCTGAGGCGCTTAGGAAAAACGGGAATGAGGTATTAGTTGTTACTGTTTCAGTCGATGGCCAAAAGCACATCACTAAAAAAGATGGGATAGTTAGAATTCCCGGCATTACTTTGAAGTGGCTTTATAAATATAAGATGGCGGGTGTCTTCTCTAAAAGAGTTTATGATTACTTAAAGGAATTCGCTCCTGATGTCATCCATGTTCAGACTGAAATGGGAATTGGAATATTCGGTAGAATAGCTGCTCATAATCTCAATGTGCCTTTGGTTTATACTTACCATACTATGTACGAGGATTATACATACTATGTCACTAAAGGATGGAGGCCTTTTGATAAAGTAGCTAAGAAGGTTGTAGCATCTTTCTCGGCTTTAGTGTCTGATACTACTACTGAGTTCATCACTACTTCTGATAAGACTAAGGAAGCCTTGAAAAGATACGGAGTTAAGAAGTTCATCAATGTAGTTCCTAATGGAATAGATCTTTCTTCTTTTAAGGTAGATGATGATAATAAAGTATCTGAAATTAAGAAGAAGTATAATCTTGAAAACAAATATACACTCTTGATTTTAGGAAGACTCGCTAAAGAGAAATCTAACGAGACTATTCTTAAGTTCCTCTCTTCTTATCTTCTTAAAGTTAAGGATGATTCTATTAGGTTATTGATTGTCGGTGATGGACCTGATAAGCCAGACTTAGAAGAGCTTTCTAAGAAGCTTCATATCGATAAGCAAGTTATCTTTGTAGGGTCTGTTGAGCATAAAGATGTGCCTTCTTATTACAAGGCCGCTAATCTTTATATTTCAGCTTCTACAAGTGAGACTCAAGGACTTACATATATAGAGGCTATGGCTTCTAATTTGTTAGTCATGGCGAAATTCGACTTCAATTTGGTCAATACTATTATAGATAAGAAAACAGGCTTCTTCTTTACTGATGAATCATCGTTCCAAGAGGTATTTAATACTGTTAGGTCTTTAAATGATGAGCAAGTTGCTTCTATTAAGAAAGCGGCTACAGACAACATTTATCAGAAGTTCAGCCTTGAGACTTATTACGAGAGGATTATCAATGTCTATAAAAAAGCGCTTAGGAGATACTGGTAGTTACATAGTTAGCTCTATCGAAGTTAAAAAGTCATATGTGAATGTGAACTTTTACTCTGGAGAGAAAATAAAGCTAGATTATTCTTCTTATGTAAATGGCATCAGACTATATACAGATAAAGAGATATCGGAAAGCGAGTTTAGAACTCTTGAAAAAGAGAGTTCTTCATTTAACAGTTACTCTTATCTAATCAAGTTAGTATCTGGAAGCAAGATGTACTCTAAAAAAGAGATTATTAATAAACTAATGAAGGTTAAGGGACTAAGCTATGAAGATGGTGAGAAGCTCATCTCTAAAGCGTATAAGGAAGGCCTTATTAACGACGACCTTTATATCTCGACTTATGTTAATGATGCTTCCCTAAAAGGGTACTCGAAAGATTACGTCATAGACTTTCTGACTTCAAATAAGTACAAGGAAGAAAGATTCCTTCCAATTGTTGAGAAGACTGATTTTTCATCCTCTATCAAAGAAGTCGTTGAGAATGAGATGAAGAAGATGAAGGGAAGAAACCTTCCTTCTATTGAAGATAATTTGAGAGCGAAACTATCTAAGCTCGGTTACTCTTCTTATGAGTCATCGAGTTTGATAAAGAACTTTTTAAAAGAGAATCCTTCTTATCTTGAATCCGCCGATAAGAAAAAAGAAGAATCTCTAAGAAGCGATATGGAAAGAATATATAGTTCGCTTTCAAACTGCTCAGATGATAAAGAAGAGATAAAAAGAAAGACAATTTCCCGTCTTTTAAGCAGAAAGTATGAATTTAATGATATTATTGATATGTGGAAGGAGTTAATAGGATGACATATTTAAAAGACATAATTGAAATCGGAGGGCCTTTTGATGGACCTCTTTTAGTAAAGTCCTGCGAAAAGGGAATAGCCTCTAACGGATCTAACTATTACAATATGACTCTTCAAGACATCACCGGCACCATAAATGCTAAGAAGTGGTCTGTTGAAGAAGGGGATGATGAGATACTTGCGGCTGGAAGAGTAGTTAATTTCTCCGGCAACATTTTCAAGTATCGCAATTCACCTCAGCTCAAGGTCGAGTCTGTCACCAAGATGGCGGAAGGGACTTATGATGTCGCTGATTTCTACGTCTCCTGCCCCATTAACGATGAGGAGCTTTATAAAGAAGTCGATGAATTCATCGCTAAGATCGAAGACCCTGATTTAAAGGCCTTGGTCATTGAATGCATAAAGGAAAACCAAGATAAGTACATGACTTATCCGGCTGCTGTTACTGTTCACCATGCTTATAGAGCCGGTATTGTTTATCATTCATTATCTATCGCTAAAGACGCTGTGTTGATCTGCTCTCGTTATCCTGAACTCAATCAGGATTATTTAATCGCTGGGGCTTTGCTTCACGATATAGGTAAGACTAAGGAAATGTCTGGAGTAATCGCTGCTAATTATACATTAGAGGGCAATCTTCTCGGGCATATCTCTATGGGCGCTCAGATGGTTCAAGAAATCGGAGAAAAGATCAAGACTCCTAAAGATAAGCTCACTGTTATTGTTCATATGATTTTGGCTCATCACGGCGTGCCTGAATACGGCTCACCGGTTCTACCTCAGACACCTGAAGCTTATGTGCTTCACGTTCTAGATGATTTAGATGCTAAGCTCTTCATTCTTCAGACTGCTTTGAAGGATGTTAAGAAAGGTGAATTCTCCGCAAGAATTCCTTTCTTCGATGGCAAGGCCTTCCTCAAGACCAAATAAGTTTTTTAAGGCGAGACTTCCTCGCCTTTTTTCGTGATATATATATTTAATATATAAGTAAATATATTAAGTAATTACTATGTTAACCATGGTATAATAATTCGGTAATACCATATGGAAAATAGCAACGTTGAAGAAAATAATAATCTAAGCGGGCTTGAGAGCAAGGAAAAGAAAGACACTTTCTTCCCGAGTGTGATCAATAGACTTATCGGAGTCTTTTTCATCATGGTCGGTGCTATAGGATATTCTAACTACGGCTTTTTAGGTGGATTCTTGATGTATGCGAGTGTCTTCTGCTTTGGAATCTTTGCCTTCCTCTTATGGGGCTTATCTATAGTTCTAGGATTGCTTTTACTTATTAAAGGCAAGTGGCCTAAGTTCAGAATCAATTTCACTGGCTTAGGTTATTTCATGCTTTTCTTATTCGGGTGTCTGGCTTCCTCGCTATATGTAGAAGGACTTTCAATTACTACATTTGGTGAGAAGTTCTCTAATGACATTTCTGCAATTAGCTCTAATTTATATATCTCTAACTTAGCTGACGTCTCTAAAGTAGGCGGCGGCTTTGTCGGTTATTTGTTCGCCTCTCTATTCCTTACTGGCTTAGGGAAGATAGGAACCATGATCTTCACTTATCTTTTCTTAGCGATAGGTGCTTTCTTAGTCTTAAGACTTCCGGTCATCGGAGTTATCAACGACTTCAAAAGACTCGCTAACGAGCACCCTAAGAAAGCCGTTGAAGTTAAATCCGAGCCTAAGAAAGAAGAAACCGCTAATATAGACGACACAAAGACTATAAATCCTTTCCATGAGTCTTCTTATAAAGGGCCTAAAGAGGAGCAAAAAGAAGAAAAGCCTGTTGAGAAGCAGACATCTTTCTTCGGTATTCCTAGAAAGACAGTCACTAACAATCAGATGAATAAAGAACCTGATTCTTCTATCAACCTTTTTGCTGAATCTAATAAACAAGATGAAGACAGTCTTCATAGGGTATCTAAGACCAGTGAGAATCCTTTCTCTGATGATACTTATTCTAGACCTCAGACCAACTCCACTTTTAAAGTCACTCCTAGTGTAAAGCCTGAGAATAAAGAAGCTTCTTCTCCTTTTAAGGAAGAAGAGAAACCTGCTTCTAGCTTTGCTAAAGAGCCAATAAGAAGAGAAGAGAACGTACAGCCTGCTGTTCAAGAGGAAAAGAAAGAAGATGAAGCTATTAATCCTGCTCCTGTCTTCCAGCGTTCCTTCACTGTACCTAAAAAAGAAAAGCCTGTTGAGGCTAGTGCACCTGAGCCTATAAAGAAAGCTCCTGCTCCTACACCTATGGTGGTCGATCCTATGATTAATCCTGCTCCTATAAGATATCCTCTGCCTTCAATCAACCTTCTTGTCCAAAGACAAGACTTCGGTAAGTTTGAAGAGAACAGAAGAGCAGCTGAAGATAAGATTCCTGTTATCAACGGAGTCTTCTCTAAGCTAGGTATCGGTGCGGAAGTCGAGTCGTACACTATCGGTCCTTCTGTCACTAGATTCAACATCAAGCGTGAACCTGGTGTCAGAGTAAGTCAGATCTCTAATCCTGATGTTGAGTCAGAGATGAAGATCGACCTCAAGGGCGATATGTCAGTCCGTATTGAAGCTGTCGTCAGAGGCCAAGATACTTCTGGCGTTGAAATAGGAAACGTCGCTCCTACTATGGTCTCGTTCAAGGACTGCTTTGGAGCTGTCTTGAAGAATTCTTCTGATAAGCTTCTGATACCTTTAGGAGAAGATATTTCTTCTGAGGTCATAACTACATCTCTAGATGATTTACCTCACCTTCTTATCGCCGGTACTACTGGCTCTGGTAAATCCGTCTTCATCCATTCGCTTATTATGACTCTCATCATGAGAAACTACCCTGATGAGTTGAAGTTGATTCTCATCGATCCTAAGCAAGTTGAATTCACTAAGTATTCTGATATGCCTCATCTTTATTGCCCTATCGTCACTAATGTTGTTCATGCGGTAGCGGTGTTGAAGAAACTAGTTAGCGAGATGGAGAGAAGATTCGCTATCTTAGCTAGATATGAATGCTCCAAGATTCAAGAATACAACAAGATGAAAGCCAAAGATTCTTCTATGGAGAATCTTCCTGTCATCGTCTGTATCATCGATGAGTTCGCCGATATGATGGGACAAGATCCTAAGAACGTCGATGCTCTTACTCAGCGTCTAGCCCAGAAGGCCAGAGCGGCTGGTATCTACCTCATCATTTCTACTCAGAGACCTTCTGTTAAGTGTATTACCGGAACTATTAAGTCTAATATTCCTGCTCGTATCGCTTTGTATCTTCCTTCTAATGTCGACTCGAGAACTATTCTCGATGAGGGAGGTGCTGAGGCCTTGCTAGGTAAAGGAGACTTATTAGCTAGAATACCTAGCTTGAAGTCTATGATCAGACTTCAGTCTGCTTATGTCTCTGAAGAAGAGATAAGAGCGGTAGTCGGATATCTTAAGGCTAAAGCCAAGCCTTCTTACAATCAGTCCTTCCTTAACTTCACTGTTCCTAATGGTGAATTAGGAGATGGAGGAGCAGGGGACGGAGATAGAAAGTCCACCGGGTTTGATGATGAGCTTTATCCGGAAATCAAGGACTTCGTAATTAGAAATCGTGTTGCTTCTACTTCTTCTTTGCAGAGGAGGTTCCAGGTAGGTTATGGAAGAGCGGCTAATATCTTAGATGCCCTAGAAGAAGAAGGAATAATTAGGACTGTCCAACCTGGAAACAGGAAGGAAGTCATCGTGTCTTCTGATGATGACGATACTTCTGATGACGGCTCTATAGGTGAAGATAACATCAATACTGGTGCTTAGAAGAAAGGAATTTCAAACCATGTTAAACAAAATCAAGTTCGATAAGGCCGATAAGGTCCTTTATGAGGAAATGCTTCCTAGCGGATTGAAGTATATCGGGGCTCCTATGCTTCCTGATGTCAAAAAAGGATTACTAGGAATCTACGTTAATGTCGGTGGACTAGCTAGAAACTACTCCATTGGCAAGCAGAGAATCTTCCCCGGAACCGCTAATTTAGTGGTCGAGGCATTACTGAAGAAACATCCTAAGGAATCTGACCCTCTTTTTGAAAAGGGCGTTAAGATTACTTGTTCTGTCGAGGAGTCATATACTTCCTTTGTGGTTTCTGCTCCTAAAGAGAAGTGTTTAGACTTAGTTCTTCCTTTGTTCAATCTTGTGAATCAGCTTCTCATCAACAACGATGAGGCTGAGAATCTTAAGAAAGACTATTTAGAAAAGGGAATGAATATTCACGATGGCGCTTTAGAGGAGAAGTTCAGAAAAGCTTTGTACATCACTTCACCTATGAAGGATTCTTTCTCTGGGGATAAAGAATCTATCTCTAATATCCACTACGTCTCCATGAAAAAGTTCTTCAATACCTTTTACGGCGTTGAAAATCTTACTTTCTTCTCAGTCGGTGATATCAATCCCGATAAGGTAGATGAAATCGCTAAAGGATTTAGGTTTGCTAAGAAAGAAGAGCAAGGCGAGATCTCTATTAAGAGCATTGGAGAAGATTATTCTAGAGTTAATAATCTGCATGTCGATGATCCTAAGAAAGGCAGATTTGGATTTGCTATCAAGATGCCTTTAAGAAAGGATGTCTTCGACAAGTATAACGATAGAGCCTTCGCTTATTATGAACTGTTGCCTTTTGTCTTGTTCTCTAAGAATAATTCAATCGCTTCTAAGTATTTGACTCATATCCTGGCTTTAAAAGAAAGAGGCATGAGACAAGGCGGAGAAGACGCTTTCTTCTACCAGGAGTTTGAAGTCACCTCTAAAGATGAGATGAAGGCTGATTTAGATAGATACTTATCCGCTAAGAAGATTGTTTCATATTTCGACTTCAGAAAGATCAGAAAAGAATACCTTCTCACTATGCAGAAGATATATAAGACTGAGCCTGAGACTTATATGAAAAGACTCTTTGAGGCTTTCGCTAATTCCTTAGCTGATCTTTCTTTAACTGAGGAGAATGCTAGAGCTAGCTACAATAGATTCAATAAGTTCCTTACTGATGTTCTTTCTTTACCTAGGACATATCTTTACTAACAAGGCTTTAAGTTGATATTATGGCTAACAAAATAAGGGCAGCGCAAAGAAGAGAAAATACTAACTACGATGAGAATTTCATCGTGGTCGACGCTCCTTATTTTGGCTATGACCTTCTTTCGTGCACCTATATTGTTCCTAAGTCTTCTATCAAGAAGGAATCCATCTACTTATTTTATAAGCTGATGAGCCTTAAGCCTCTTTACTACCAGACTTCTAAAGACAAAGACCTTCTTTCTCTTTCTATTATGGGCGGGGAAGTTAAGATGTCTTTAAATGAGACTTATAAGGATTATCTATATAGAGTCGATGTTAAAGTCCCTTCTTCTAAGAATATGCCTGAGGCTTTTGATTCTGAGATAAAAGCTGCTTCTTTAATAAAGAAAATACTGAAGAAGTCTTTCTCCAGAAGCGAGAAGGATATGGATTTAGTTAAGTCTCTTCTTTTAGATGAAGAGAAGAAAAATAAGGAAGATGACTTGAAGAGAATCAAGAGACTAAGTTATTTGAATATAAACCCTAATTTATATCTAAAGGATGATTTCATCCTCGATGATAAAGTCCTTCTTTCTTCTAAGAAGGTCGATCTGGATTTAGCTTATAAGGCCATAGATGAATTTAATAGGATTCTCTTGTTTATCGGTAATACTGATTATAGGCCTATTATTCGCTACCGTGGAGTTATGAAGCCGACTAGTAAGATCTTCCCTTTGGATTTTTCTTCTTGTGTAATCGGGGATGTTAAAGAACTTAAGGACAAGTCTACTGATAAGTCTAATCTTGCTCTTCTTTCTTATAAGGTAGAAGAAGTTAGATCGGAGCAGCTTTATCTTTTAAACCGTTTATTTATCGGTCTTCTTCATAATAGAAACCTCTTTATATATAAGTCCTTAATTAAAGAAGGATTGTTTATCAAGTCTTGTGATTCTTATTTAAGACCCGGTGTCATTTTAATTACTGTTAAGTCAGATGATAAGGATGTTACTTCTAAGGCTTATAAGATCATCAGCGATATTAAAGAAGAGATAAAAGAACAGGATCTGTCTTTAATTAAAGATGAACTTTTAGCCTCTATTAATAAAGAAGAGACAGAAGATGAAATAGTATCTAGAGAAGTAGAGTCTAGATTCTTAGGCTTAGACTTATCTAAGAAGACTATGGCTTCTTATTTAGATAAGATCACTCTTGTTGATTTTACAAAGTTCTTATCTTGCTTCAGATTAACTGGCTCGATGACTTTATTAGGAGATAATAAGAATGTCTAAGAATAAATCATTCTCTTTTGAAGAGATAAAGATGGTATCAAAAAACGGGATAGGAGTATCTTTCTACCCTAACTATAAGTCAGTGACTTCTACGTTTGCTTTGGTCTTCAAAGGCGGGTATTTATCTAAGGGAAGAAGGAATATCTCTTCTTCTATTATGAATAAGGGCATTCCTCTTATCATAGGTGAGCATTTTAAGAACTTAGGTGTGTCTTATATCCCTTCTTGCTCCTCTCTTACTTTTTATGTTTCTTTTGATAATGAGAACATGGGAAAGAAGGTTTCTTCTTTATTTGAAGTATTAGGTGGACTAAAGATATCTAAAGAAGAGCTAGACGGAATTAAGGCTGACTTATTAAATAGAGAAGTATCTGAAAATGAGAGAATAGAGAAGACAGTAGTTAATAACATGTTCTCTTCTTTTTACCCTAAGGATGATATCTCTAGTCTTTTGATCACTGATTTAAATCGTTACTATAAGTCATTTATTAATACTAATAATATGTCTTGCTTCCTTATTGGAAATCCCGAAAAGGAAAAAGTGATGTCTATAGTAGATAAGTATCCTTCTTCAGAAGATGAAAAAGAAGAGAAGTCAGAAGACAAAGTAAATGAAGACTATTCCTCTGTTAAGAAAGAAATGCTTAAGGAAGATGTTAAAGATAGATTATCTAAAGTCACTTTCGGAATTAAGCTTCCGGAAAGAGAAACTCTATTTAATGAATTCGGCGCTTCATTATTTGGAATGTACACCTACCTTCCTTATATATTATTAGGATCCTTCTCTAAATTTATTAATAAGGCTGAGAAGAAAAGACTTATCGTCTCTAGCTTCCTTTCTTCTTTTGTCCAGGGCGGAGAGAAGACTTATCTAGTTAAAGGTGTTTATACTTCTTCTCCTGATAAGCTCATATCCTTGTTTAATGAGACTTATAAGGATAAGGTGAGTCGCTTTTCATTCTCTTCTATTAAGAAGCTAGTTAGATATCAAGAAGAGATGATGATATTTGATCAGGAGTCATTTTTAAGGAAGATCATTTCCGCTGAGGAGAACAATCTTTCTATCAACGAACTTCTTTCTTACGAGGACAAAGTAACTGCCTCGTCTTTAAATAAACTTATGGGCTTTTTGTCCTCTTGTCCTCACTCTATTTATTTGATGAAGGGAATTATGTAAAATGGTCGGTGTAGATATAGTGGAAATAAGCCGCTTCAAGGATGATTTCTTTCTTCTTTCAAAAAGACTTCTGTCCGAGGAAGAGAAAAATGAACTCGATACTCGTAAGGGCGAAGAAAATAGACTTTCTTATCTAGCGGGTCGCTTCGCTTCTAAAGAGGCTTATATCAAGGCGGTTGGAGATAGGACCTTAGAGTTTAAGGATATCTCTATTATCGATGATTCTACTGGTAAGCCCCATATATACTACAAGGGTAAAGAAGCTGGTGAAATATCTATTTCACACGATAAATTCGCTGTGGCTTTTGTTATAGTAAAGCCAGACCAGGCTTTATAGAAAGAGATGATTTATGTCTTCAACAAATTACAATTACACTGCAGTTCTTAAAGGCGAAAACATGATAGAAGCTGTCGTCAACAAGCCTTTTAACTCACCTCTTATTAAAGACATGAGACTTTATGAAGATGGGAAGTACGTTTCTGATCTGAAGTTTTTAGCTCGCTCGGAGTCTCAGTCCACCTTTATTTATTCTTTCGCTTTCGACTATAAGATAGTCCCGGGAAAGTACTACGAGCTTCAAGACGGAAGAAATGAAGCCTCTCCGTTGAACCTCACTTATCTCTGCCACACTAAAGAATTTGAAAATACTTATAGATACGATGGTGAAATGGGCGCTATTTACTCTAAAGAGTCCACTACATTCAGAGTTTTTTCACCTTTGGCGTCTGAAGTTGTCGTTAAGTTAATAAGCCCTAAAAACAGCATTTCATTCATATCTTTAAATAGAATGGAGTCTGGCGTTTATGAAGGCGAGGGCTTAGGTGATTTAAGCGGATATGGATATCTTTATATCGCTAGGATCAACGGAGACTATGTGTCCGCTATCGACCCTTATGCTAAGTCGGTTAATATGAATTCCAAGATGGGCTACATCGTCGATTTAGATAAGTTTTCATCTATTCCTCTTAACGATGAGGACTTACCGCCTTTTTCTGATCCTTGCAAGGCTATCATCTATGAATTAGATGTTAGAGATATGACTTCTCTTACTTCCTTAAAAAACAAGGGAACTTATAACGCCTTAGCTAAAGAAGGCCAGAAAGATGAAAACGGCAATCCTATAGGTATCGATTACATCGCTTCCTTAGGTGTCAGTCATGTTCAGCTCCTGCCGGTTTTTGATTTCCAGACTATCAGGGATGACGCTCCTTCTAAGTCGTATAACTGGGGATATGACCCTATAAATTTCTTCTCTCCGGAAGGCTCGTATTCTTCTGATCCTGATGATCCTTATAAAAGAATCCTCGAGCTTAGAAACTTAGTCTCTTCTTTCCATAAGAAGGGAATAAGAGTGAACATGGATGTGGTCTTCAACCACACTATGAGTTACCTCACTTCTTCTTTTAACAGGCTTTGCCCGGATTATTATTACCGCTTCAATGAAGACGGGAAGTTATCTACTTCTTCAGGGTGCGGAAACGATACCGAATCCAGAAACTACATGATGAGAAAACTCATCATCGATAACTTGGTGTACTTCGCTAAGTATTACGGAATGGATGGCTTCAGATTTGATCTTATGGGTATCTTAGATAAAGATACCGTTAATAAGGCTTATTTCTACCTCAAGGGAATGAAGCCCTCTATTATGATGTACGGTGAAGGCTGGGATATGCCTACTATGATGGATGCTTCTGAAAAAGCCTCAATGAACAATGCTTTCTCAATGGCTGATATTGGATTCTTCAACGACAGATTCAGAGATGTAGTAAGAGGGAAGTCCTTTGGAAGAGATATGTCTCAAAAAGGATATCTCACCGGGGATGCTAACTACATAGACGGATTTAAGCATGTCTGCTTAGGTTCTGTAATCTCTTTGGCTTTCCCTCCTTTATTCGAGTCTCCTAAGCAGTCTATTAACTATGTCGAATGTCATGATGACGGAGCCTTATACGATAAAGTTAAGGCTTGCTCAGAAGATGATAGCGAGGATGATGTCTTAAGAAGAATCAACCTCATAAACATCTGCTCTATCATGTCCTTTGGTGTTCCTTTTATCCATGCCGGACAGGAATACGGGCACTCTAAAGACGGAAATAATAACACATATAATGCCGGAGATAAGCTTAACGGCTTTGATTATTCTCTGGCCTACAAGAGAATCAAGATGGTCAACATGGTTAAAGACGCCATCAAGATGAAGAAGGCTTATCCTGAGTTCTCTTTATCAGATAAAAGAGAGATCATGAAGAAAATTAACTTTGAAGACTTATCTAACGGAGCGCTGGCTATTAAGTTCTCCGATGACAGCGGGAAGATTAAGTTTATCGCCATCATCAATCCTTCTAAGGTCACCGTCAAGTATCAGTTTGACCATTACTTCAAGATTATCTTCAATGAAGCCGGGTTTATAAATGAAGGCCTTTACTCTGAACTTGTATTGGTAAATGGTCTTTCTTTGATAGTTGCTTCTTCTTCCGAGTAGCCTTAAAGTGATATAGTTATTAAAAGGAACTTTATGATCAAGTATTTAAAATTAGGCTTAAAAGGTGGCTGGAAAGTTCTTTTCTCGACACCTTGGATAAAAAGATACGCTAAACACCCTGAAAGGTATCCTTTAGTCGAGGAGAGATATCCTAAGATCAGGGGACTTATTAAATATGTCATTGGACTTACTAAGGTCCACTTCATCGTTAAAGGTGAAGAGAACATCCTTACTGATACTAATGTGGTGTACGCTCCTAATCACCAGTCCAATATGGATCCGTTAAGTCTTATCGCCTTATCTGAGACCCCTTTGACCTTCGTCTCTAAAAAGGAAACCATAAGCTTCCCGTATGTAGGGAATGTCATAAAAGGCTTAAACGGAATCTTCATCGATAGAAAGGACCTCCGCCAAGAAGTCCAGGCTATGGGAGAAGTAAGCATGCTTCTTCAGTCTCAGCCCCGTCTTTCTATCTGCATATTCCCCGAGGGAACTAGATCGAAAGATCCTTTCCACACCATGGCTAGTTTTAAGCCTGGTGCTTTAAAGGCTGCCTATAACGCTAATAAGCCTATCATCCCTGTTGCTATCTACGGCTCTTTTAGAGTCCTTGATAAAAAGTGCGTCATGGATGAGTTCCCGATTCAGGTTACTTTCCTTAAGCCTCATATGCCTAGCGAGTATGAAAAGACCAACACTACTCAGATGGCGAAGATTCTTTATGATGAGATTTCTGTTGAAGTAGAGAAGCTTAGAAAGAACGACGTAAAGCTTGTCGAAGAATTCAAATATCCTAAAAAGCAAATAGCCTATAATATCAAAGGCGTTTAGTCATTATTCTTACTTTTGACCTCAAATAATCTCATTTGTTGTTTTATAACGACATTTTTCTTATATTGCCAATTATTTTCTTCTTATTTATTGTTAAGGACGTCCATTGACGATATAATAAAAAAGTTGAATTGGTGAGGACTTAACCTTGAACTTATTTGAAAAACTTCCTGAGAATTTCTTCTCAGTATTGTCTAGAAAGTATAAGGCTGTTTATTCTTATGCCTTGCTTACTCTTTTCGAGACTTTAAAAGTATATAAATCGAAGATAAAGAAGTCTGATTATTTAAATGCCTTGAGAAGTCACGGAAGTGACATCATGGGTCTTTTTGATGTGAGCCTTGATAAGCTTGATGATAAACCTGAAGATGAGGATATACCTTTTGAAGGGGATACTTCCGCTATTAACGCCAAGACTAATTACATCTTCAGAAAGCTCTGCGCTACTGGATGGATTTCTGTAGAGAAAGATGTCACTACTAATGTAGATTATCTGTTCTTGCCTTCTTACTCTATAAGAATGCTGCAGATGATTTCTTCTTTCTGTTCGGACACCGTTTTATATATCCCTCTTGTTCACCAGACTTATTCAGAACTGAGCCTTGAAGACGAGAAGGAAGACGATTATATGTTCCGTTCTTTGGCTTCGGCTAGAAAGAACTCCGATGAGCTGGAGCTCAATGTCACTTTGCTCCATCACTCTATCTGCGTATTCGGTCATAACTTATCTAATGTCTTTGATCCTAACGAGGTCTTAAGACAGCATTTTGATATCTTCCAGAACGAAGTAGGGGATAAGATTTATCACCCTATGAAGACTTATGATTCACTGGGTCTTTATTCTTTGCCTGTCATCTCTATTCTTAAGAAGTGGCTTAACGATGATAGAATCATGGCTAAACTTACTATGCAGGCTAAATACGATCCTTCTTATATGAAGATGAAGTCTTCGGATGTGAGAAACGAAGTCAGCAGGATGATAACTGAGACTATCGATACTTTCTCTAGGCTCTCGGATGCTTTCTCTGAAATTGATGACGCTAACTCTAAATACACTCAGGCCGTTCAAAAGAAGGTCAACTTCCTCTCGGCTTCTGATAAGACAATCAAAGGGAAACTCGACGCTATTATCCTAGCTATGGCTAAGGATTTAGATAAGGGTTCCTTGAAGGCTGATCCTTTGGATTCAGAGATGGTTAATAAGGCTAGCGATACTATATCTGTCTTCCACGGCGGATTTGTAAATCCTGATTGTCTCACTCTTCCTTTTACAAGGACCATAAAAGAAGACATGGATCCTATGCCTTTAGAAGATCCTTTCACCGGGGATGATGATCTGCTCAATAAGTTCTTGGAGGATGAAGTAAATAAGTTCTCTGAGGAAGCTGTTGAGAACTTCATGCTTAAGGCCTTTGGCAATAACAAAGTCATCGAGTCCAAGGATATAAGTATTCCTGATATGGATAGTTTGATTCTTTTGATCTTAGGCACTGTTAGAGCCGAGTTCAACACTATGTTCTTTTCAATAGAGAAGATATCTGATCAGATTACTAACGGCAATTTCTTAATGCCTAATTACCGCTTTGTTAGAAAGGGGAATGCTAAATAATGTTTGAAGAGGAATTTGATAAGCTGAGCCATGGAGACCAGGCTCAGTTCAAAAGAGTAGTTAACGCTCTTTTATATAAGTGCTACTTAGTTAGGAGAACCTACGATAGGGCTACTAAGATAAATAAGATTTCTCCTGATTATCTTTTTGTCGAGAGACATTTTGATTTGATTTCCGATTATGTCACTTACATGGATATGGATTTAGTTAAAGATGACGATAACGGTGTCTGCTTCCTTACTTCTGAGGATGATCTTAACAAGATCAGAGTCGATGGAATCACTACTTTAGTCGTTTACGCTCTCCGTTCTTATTACGAGGACAGACTTCACGACAACCCCGCCAATAACGAAGTGTATATCGATTCTGTCTCTTTGAAGATCTTGATGAAGGATTTAGGGCTCACTACTGTCTCTAGAAGAATATCATCTGTGTCTATCGCCGCTTCTTTAAGAATGCTAAGCATGTACAATATCATCTGCATCGCTAAGGGAAGCTTCTCTGAGCAGACCTATGCTTTCTATATTCTTCCTTCTATCAGATACATCATCTCTAACGCTAAACTCAATGCTTTATATAACTCCATCAATACAATTAACAATGTCGATGGGACTGGAGATGCTAACTCTCTTTTCAGTGAGGTTAACGATGATAATGATTCTAATAGCAGTGCCCCTCAGGCAGATAATGATTCCTCTATAACTGATAAAGGAGATAACAACTAATGAAAAGCTTAACAAGATTAAGACTTATTAACTGGCATTTGTTCTCTAACCAGGATATCGATATCAAGAACATCACTTTCTTAACCGGCGCTAACGGAACAGGAAAGTCTACTATCATCGATGCTATTCAGATCGTCTTACTTGGTGATACTACCGGAAGAAACTTCAACAAGGCTGCTAACGACAGAACCGGAAGAACTCTTAGAGGCTATTTAAGATGCGAGACCGGCGAGACCGCCGAAGGCCAGATTATGTGCTTAAGACCTGGTCGTTTCACTTCTTATATCGCCTTGCAGTTTTTCGATGACAAGACCAATGAGGATTTCACTTTAGGTATCGTCTTCGATTCTTTCGAGGATGATTCAGAAGAGCATCATTTCTTCTATTTGAAATCCAAGTTCCCTGAAAATAATTTCACTAATTCAGACCTCCTTGATAAGTCCCAGGCTAGACCTCTTACTTATAAGGAGCTTTCTAAGATCTGCTCTGAGTCTTATAAGCCTGATGAATATAAGTTCTTCGACTCCAATGTCGAGTACCACGAATTCATAAAGCATGTCTTAGGAGATCTTCCTGAGAAGTTCTTTATCTTGTTTAAGAAGGCGGTCGGCTTTTCACCTATCACCAATATTTCATCTTTCATCACTGAGTTTGTCTGCGATGTCGACTACAAAGTCGATATTGCTCCTATGAAGACTAATATCGAGCAGTATAAGCTTTTGGAGTTAGAGGCTAAGAAGATACAGACTAAGATCGATTCTTTAACCGATATCAAGAATGCTTACGCCAGCTTCAAAGATGATAAGGAATCTCTGGTCATGGCTGATTATGTAGCCGATAGAGCAAACTATGAAGCTACTAAGTCAGATTTAGAGGGCTTTAAGGAACTCTTGACTAAGAACCAGAAGAGAATCGCTGATATTCTTAATGAAATTAAGCAGTACGATTCTCAGATTGAGGAATTGAAGTCTGAAAAAGAAGCTTACATGGCTAAAAAGCTAGGCTCCAACGGATATTCAATCTCCGCTACTCTTTCTTCTAAAAAGCAGCAGGCTTTGGAGAAGATCTCTAACTTAGAGAGCAACTATTCTTCTATCGTCACTACTTTGAATAATTACATCAACGAATATAAGACCGGTCTTGATAATCTCTATTCAAGACTTTCCACTATGGATATGTCCTTCCTCTCTGATGGGGAGAATGATGAGATTGAGTCATTTAAGGATATCGCTAAGGAATTCACTTCTACCTCTATTGCCTTAGCTGAGCATCTTCAGGATAAGTCAGTAGCCGGCAAGGAAATAGATGAGTTCCAGTCGGAGATGGCTTCTTTGCATAATGAGGCTATCAAGGTCTCTCATCTTCTTGAAAATTCCATCTACTCTTTGTCTTCTACTAGAGAGTCATTAGATAAGGAAATCCAGGAGATTCATCAGGGACATAAGCCTTTTGATGAGACTTATCTCGAGGTCCGCTCTTCTTTAGAGGCGGCCTTGAAAGAAAGACATTCATCCGCTAAGGTCTTCTCTTATTGCGACTTGGTCGATATTAGAGATAAAAGATGGACTAAGGCCATTGAGGCCAGCATCTTCAACCAGAAGTTCAACTTCTTTGTCGATGAGGCTTACTATGAGGAAGCCGCTAGAATCTTAGCGAAGATCGCTAGAGATTACGGCTATTACTCTATATCTGTTGTCGATACTGCTAGATTGATAGAAAGAGGATTCTCCGCCAAGGCTGGTTCAGTCGCTGAGGAGATTCTTACTGATCATGAAGGGGCTAGAGCCTACACTAACTTCCTTTTAGGAAACGTCAAGAAGTGCGAGACTTTCTCCGAGGCTAGAGACTCCGGGAACGGACTTCTTCCTAACTGCACCGGTTATCGTAATTTCGCTTCTTTCTATCTTAATGAGAGAAAAGGCGAGATTTCCTATATAGGGACTAAGCTTGATGAGGATACTGTCTTAAGAAAGAAAGATGATTTCTCATCTATCAATAAGAACTTAGACTGCTACAACGATTTGAATTCTTATTTTAAGAACATCACTAGATTAGAGGTCTTCTCATCTTCTGAGGCTCATACTTATATCTCTGATATCAACGGTATGTCCAAGATCGATGATCTTAACAAGGATATCGATAAGTACGATGAAGAGATGCATGAAGGCGATCTTAATGAAGTCTCCGCTTACGATCAGAAGATAAAGGAAATCGATGAGGATCTTAAGTCCATCGATGACGCTAAAGAGAAGCTTCTTCTCGAAGAGGGCGGACTGCAGAATAACAATAAGAACCTGATCAATGATTTGATTCCTTCTAGAGAGAACTCCTTATCCTTCATGGGTAAGAAACTCATGGATTTTGATCAGAATCTTGTCACTACTAAGTTTGCTCCTTTCTTTGAAAAGGCCTCTGAGAACATGCCTCTTTCTAAGATTAGAACTGAAGCCCAGACTTTGTATGTCCAGACTCAGAACAAGATGAAGTCCTCTAAGGATAAGCTCATGAACCTTAGAAGCAAGTACACTGTTACTTATAATCTCTCTTACGATCCGACTAATGAGAGCTCAAACGATGAGTTTGATAAGGAACTCGATAATCTTTCTGCGGTTCTTCTTCCTAGCTACTTGGCTAAGATCGAGGATTCACATAAGAAAGCCATCAAGGAATTCAAGGATGATTTCATCTATAAGCTACGTACCTCATTTGAGACTATCAAGTCTCAGATAGACGAGCTCAATGAAGCCCTTAAGTCTGTTAGATTCGGCTCTGATAGCTACCGCTTCTCAGTCGAGCCTAATAAGGATTATCTTGATTATTACAACATGATCACCGATGATCTTCTTCTTAATGTCGGAGATGCCGAGGATGTGTATTTAGAGAAGTACAAGGATGTCATGACTTCTTTATTCAATATGATTTCTGATTCCACCTCCCAAGAAGGTGATATGAAGGAACAGATACTGGATAATATCGCTAAGTTCACTGATTACAGAACTTATCTGGTCTTCGACTTGCTAGTCAAGAGAGGCTCTAACGATAAGGAATCTTCCTTAGCCAGAACCTTCAAGAGACAATCAGGCGGCGAGACTCAGACTCCTTTCTACATTTCTATTCTGGCTTCCTTCGCTCAGCTTTATAGGACTAACGACCCGTCTTCAGATACTTTAAGGCTAGTCATCTTCGATGAAGCCTTCTCTAAGATGGATGGCTCGAGAATCAAAGAGTCAGTGGGACTATTAAGATCGTTTGGACTTCAGGCTATCTTATCCACTCCTTCTGAGAAGCTCAGAGATCTATCCAATTCTGTCGATCTTATTCTGGTCGCTATCCATGATCAGAAGAAGAACAGATCTTATGTCGATAGATACCAGGATGTAACTCCTGCTGCTTCTAAATAAGCTAAGGATATCTTCAAATAAAGGAGTCTATGTAACAGTAGATTCCTTTTTTGTGCCTTGAATATAAAGTGACCGGTTATTTAAATCTCGAGGTCTTTTTTAGGTGTTTAAGATGAAAAGTATATCTTCTTTTAACATTTTAGACCATAAATCTCTTTAAATTGGCTTATAAAGGGATGCTTTGTATTCTATTGAGGGGTTCAATTTGTGTATAATATTGTTATGAAGGAACCAGGTTAGGATGAGCAAAAATGTTATCAGCCAGTCTGACGAATTAATAAGATTAAGAAAACATATGAGAAGAACTAACGTCTTCTTCTCGATTTTGATTTGTCTTTTTGTCATCATCGTATGGGCTGTTTATGTCTTGCTTGCTGCTTTAGGGAAAGGGTATTACCATCTCTCTGAGCCTTTTGGGGCTGTAGCTAGCTTAAGCAAGATTCCTTATCCTGATATGAACACCTTCTTATTTACTACTTCTATCAACTCTATTTACCGTATGGTCATCATCTTATGCGTGGTGGTCATCGGTGTCGCAGCTGCTATTATCTTCCATGTAGCTAACTACAGAGCTATGAATAAGACTTACAAGAAGAAATTCTTGGAACTCTTAAAAGAGGAAGGGAAGATCAACGGATTGATATTCGATGTCTATCAAGATAATGAGAAGGAATCGTTCAGCGATACTCTTCATCTTCTTAACTTAGACTCTCCTTCGTTTAAAGGAGCTATGCAGTTCTCAACTGCCTTGCTTTCTACTATCACTAGACAGTACACCTATCAAAGAGATGGCGGAGTTAGAGACGGGTTAGTTGTTTCTACTGAATTAACTAAGGCTAGAAGCCATGCTTTCATTGAGCTTAGGACTTTCGGTGAGCCTTCTATTAAGCAATACGAAGGACTCCCTATTAAGAAATACGGTTTTGGTGAAATAAGCGGCTTATCTAATTTCGTCTGCTTCACCACATTGGGCCAGGATATTTATCTTACTATCGATAAAAAGGCTGCTAACGCCATCTCATCTTTATACAATTTTCTCAAGTGCGATATGGTCATCATGGTAATAGGCGATAAGCTTACTATCTTCATCGATGGCTTTAAACTTAGACTCAGCAGAGACTTAAAGGTCTTTATCCCTAATCAGATTCTTGAGCAGGAGGCTGAAGCCTTAGTGGCTTTACATCAAGTAGTCACTAATGTTTCCAATGCTTTCTCTGGTGATATCACTTATCAAAAAGAAGAAAAGGGTAACGGTATTACTTCTTATTAGTTGCTATTTCGCTTCTATCGGTTTTCTTTTGTCGGTGACTAATATAATGAAAGGAATCATATGGGAAACGGAAAAATGGTCGCTATGCTCCTCGCTGGCGGAAAAGGAACAAGGTTGAAGTCTTTGACTTCTAAGCTCGCGAAACCCGCTGTCTTTTTTGGAGGAAAATACAGAATTATAGATTTTCCTCTGTCTAACTGCGCTAACTCTGAAATCAACACAGTTGGTGTTCTGACCCAGTATGAATCGACCGCTTTAAACGCTTATATCGGTAACGGCTCTAACTGGGGTATCGACGGAAATAAGTCATTAACAGTGACACTAGCTCCTAAGCAGACTGAAGAAGGCGCTTCTTGGTACGCTGGGACCGCTGATGCTATTTATCAAAATATTGATTTCCTGGATAGAAGCAATCCTGAGTATGTAATTATCCTTTCTGGAGATCACATCTACAAGATGGATTACACCAAGATGCTCGACTTCCATAAGAACAACAACGCTGATCTTACTATCGCTTGCCTTAATGTTTCCTTAGAGGAAGCGAAGAGATTTGGCATTATGAAGGCTGATTCTTCTTATAAAATCGAGTCTTTTGCTGAGAAACCTAAGAATCCTGAGTCTACTCTGGCTTCTATGGGTATTTATATTTTCAATTACAAGGTACTTAGAAGCGAACTCATCAAGGATCATAAGAATCCTGATTCCTCTAAAGACTTCGGCAAGGATATCATTCCTGAGATGCTCTCTAATAAGAAGAGACTTTTCGCCTATCCTTTTGAAGGCTACTGGAAGGATGTCGGGACTGTAGATTCCTTATGGGAAGCCAATATGGACTTACTCGATAATAAGTGCACTTTAGATATCTACGATTCTAGATTCAAGATTTTCTCTGAGGATACTCGTTCAGTCCCTCAGTATATCGGACCTGAAGGTGAAGTGAAGAACTCCATCATCAATCAAGGTGCCTCTATATACGGCAAAGTCGTTCACTCTGTTATCTTTAATGAGGCTGTGATTGAGAAAGGCGCTGTGGTTGAAGACTCTGTCATCATGCCCAGCACTGTCATCAAGGCTGGCGTTCATGTTAAAAGAGCCATCATCGGTACTAGTATTACAGTAGATGAAGATGTCATCCCTGAAGAGGGCGATGACAGCATTGTTTTAAAGGCATAGGAGGTAAGGAAAATGGCAAAGGCAATCGGAATTCTCGACTTACATGATTCTAATGAGCTGGGGCTTCTTACTTCTAATCGCTCCATAGCTTCTACTTCATTTCTTGGGCGTTATGCTTTTATGGACTTTCCGCTTTCTAACTTCTCTAACTCCGGCATCGACTCAGTCGGTGTCTGTGTTAAGAACCATCTTAGATCTATAGTTCAGCACACCGGTAATTCTCACTCTTGGTCTTCTAATACTAAGCTAGGCGGTCTTTCACTTCTTTATGATGAACCGGTGGCTTCTAATCCAGCTTATAACAACGATGTCAGCAACTTACTTGAAAACAGCTGGTTCCTTAAAGGCTCTATGAGTGATGTTGTAGTTATCGCTCCGGCTTCTATTCTATATAGATTAGATTTCAGACCTTTGATCGCTGATCATATTAAGAACAATCATCGTATTTCAGTTCTGACTCATAACCTTATTCACGGCAAGACCACTTTCTTAGGTGAGGATGTGGCTACAGTCGATGAAAGAGGATTCTTAAGAGATCTTAATACTAACCAGGGAACTAAAGACGATATCACTATTTCGATGAGAACTTATATCATCGATAAGGAAGTCTTATTGGGTCTTCTTAATGTAGCAAGAAAGACTTCTTCTATTTATTCTTTAAGAGATACTATAAAGATGCTCGCTCACGATATGCCTATATACACATATAAGCACGACGGGTATATCAGATGCTTTGATACCTTACCTCATTATCTTTCTTATTCTTTGGAGCTATTATCAGAAAAGAACTTCAAGAATCTATTTGATAACGACTGGGATATCTTCACTAAGACTTACGATACAGCGCCTGCTAAATACGGGCCTAACGCTGATGTTAAGTGCTCATTTATCGCTAACGGATGCCAAATCGATGGAACTGTCGAGAATTCAATCTTAGGTCGTGGTGTCATCATTAAGGATGGCGCTGTTGTTAAGAATTCTGTCATTCTCTCTGATACCTTCATCTCTGAAGATACTCATCTTGATTCAGTGGTCTGCGATAAGAGCGCCAGAATTCTTCACGTCAAGGATTTGTCCTCTACTATCGATAAGCCTATCTTTATCAAGAGAGGAGATATCATTTAATGAAAATAGTATTCGCTGCTAGCGAATCCAGCCCTTTTGTAAAAACCGGCGGATTAGCTGATGTCGTCTGGGGTCTTTCTAAGGCCCTTGTTAGAAAAGGGAATAAAGTCATGGTCTTCATGCCTTTCTACCGTAAAGGCAAGGAGAAGGTCAAGGATCTTTATCAGTGGGTTGATTCTTTTGATGTCGCCCAAGGCTGGAGAATGACTCACGCCAATATCCTCTTTGATAAAAAGGAAGGCGTGGATTTCTATTTTGTCGAATGCGATCAGTATTTCGGAAGAGATGGAATATACGGATATCAGGATGATGGGGAAAGGTTCGCCTTTTTCCAGCTTGCTGTCGCTAAAGCCATTATCAGAATGGACCTCAAGCCTGAGGTAATTCATGTTCACGACTGGCAGGCAGCTATGATTCCGCTTCTTTGTGCTCATGCTGGTCTTAAGTTCCGTTCGCTTCTTACTATTCATAATCCGGCGTTCCAAGGATATATCAATCCGGCTTCTCTAGGTGATCTTTATAACTTGCCGGTGGTTTATTACTCTGATGGGTTATTAAGATTCAACAACATGGTATCGACTCTTAAAGGTGGCATCATGACTTGTGACGCTATCTCCACAGTCTCTATAACTCACGCTCAGGAATTGTTAAATGATGGAGTGGCCTTTAACGGAATAGGTAATATAATCAAATGCCGTCAAGCTGATTTATTCGGTATTGTGAACGGACTCGATTATGATGAGTTTGATCCTAGCACTGATAAGTCGATTGAAAAGAACTACGATGATTCTAATTACAAGACTGGCAAGAAGGCTAATAAGGAAGCTTTATTGAAGATGTTCGGCTTTGCTCATCCTTCTTCAAACGGACCTGTCTTTGGGCTTGTTTCAAGGCTTACATCTCAAAAGGGAATAGATAGAGTGCTTCGTGTTATTCCTGATATAGTTAAGCATAACGGAAAGCTCATTGTCTTAGGTCAAGGTGAATATGATATAGAGCAGGGATTGAAGTGGGCTAGTCGTACGTATCCTGAAAACGTCAAGCTGTTCTTAGGCTATAACGAAAAGCTCTCTCACCTTATTTATGCCGGCTCTGATTTCTTCTTGATGCCTAGTAAGTTTGAGCCGTGCGGTTTAGGTCAGATCATCGCTATGCATTATGGGACTCTTCCTATCGTCTCTAAGGCTGGCGGTCTTAACGATACAGTTAATTCCTTCTACGATTCTAGAAAAGACGCCGATGGGTTCTCCTTTGCTAATTGGGATGAGAACTGCTTTGATTATTCAATCGGATACGTCTCAGAAATGTATGAAGAGAAGAAGCTTGATCCGCTTATTAAATGCGCTATGGAACAGGATTTCTCCTGGGATAAGCAAGTATCTAAATACATCGATCTGTATAAGATGCTCATAAGAAGATAAACATAATTTGTCCATGTGAAAAGGATCCAGCTAAGGATCCTTTTTTAGTCTTCGTTTACTTCTTCTTGTCCTTTTTTGAAAGGCTTCTAGCAAGGGTCTTATACATCATATTGATATCGATAGGCTTTGAGATATGTCCGTTCATTCCTGAGTTGAGGGATCTTGAGATATCATCAGCAAAGGCGTTAGCGGTCATAGCGATAATTATGATGGATTTGCTGTCTTTTCGTGAAGAAGACCTTATCTTCTCGGTCGCTTCATATCCATCTAGTTTTGGCATCTGGACATCCATGAGGATGAGGTCGTAATAACCTTCTTTGGAAGCCAAGTATTTATCGACTACTTCTTTTCCGTCTTTTGCTTGGTCTATTACATTGAACTTAACGGCTTTAAGAAGCTCGACGGCGATTTCCATGTTGATTTCATTATCTTCAGCGATAAGGACCTTCTTAGAAGAGAAGTCGTAGTTCCTATAAGACTCATCTTCAATCTTAAAAGGCCCCTTGCCTTTAAGATTAACTAACAAGTTGAAGATAGAGGACTGGAAGATAGGCTTAGAGAGAACGTTATTGGCGCCGGCCTTGATGGCGTCTTCTTTAATGGCTCCGGTATCATAAGCAGAAATAATGATGACCGGAGTGGAATTATCGTATTCTTTTCTTATCTTCTTAGTTAAGGTCAGCCCGTCTATTCCAGGCATCTTCCAATCAAGAAGGCAGATAGAGTAAGGTGAGTTTTCTTCTCTTGCTTTGTTAAGCATGCTTATAGCCTCAGAAGAATTAGAGGCTAAGTCATATACGACTCCTAGACGCTTTAATACGAATGAAGTGTATTCTAGTGAGTCTTTATCATCATCTACTACTAGAGCCTTTATTCCTTCAAAGGAAGTGCTGGTCTCTACTTTACAAGGAGATACAGAAGATACCTTATAAGGAATATTTACAAAGAAAGTAGTTCCTTTGCCTTTAGCTGACTCTACTCTTATAGAGCCGTGCATGAGGTCTACTAGGTTTTTAACAATAGAAAGTCCTAGACCGGAACCGCCGTGCTTTTGAGCTGTAGTAGCGGATTCCTGCTCAAAAGGAACAAATAGTCTTTTAAGCATATCTTGGTCCATGCCCTCGCCATTATCAGAAACATCGTATTCCATAAAGATAATTCCGTTAGTGACAGGGGACTGAGAAATATTGATTCTGATCTTCCCGCCTTTAGGAGTGAACTTATAGGCGTTAGAGGTGAGATTAAGAAGAATCTGGTTAGTTCTTAAAGAGTCTCCTATCAATTCTTCTATAGATATATCTGTCGAGATAGAGAAGTCTATTCCTTTGCTCTTGCAGAGATTGTAATAAGTAGAAGAGAGGTAGGTTATTACTTCCTTAATATCGAAGTCCTCTTCTGCTATCTTGATCTTATTGGCTTCTATAGCCGACATATCAAGAATATCGTTTACTAGGCTTAACAAGACCTTAGAAGAGTTTTCAATCTTAGTGAAGTAATCGGCATCAGAGGAGGAATGAGAATCTTCCTTGGCTTTAGTCTGACCGATTGTCGATAGTCCGATGATGGCGTTAAGAGGAGTTCTTATTTCATGGCTCATCCTTGAAAGGAACTGAGACTTAGCCACATTGGCGCTTTGAGCTTCTTTATAGGCTAGAACCAGCTGGTCGTTCTTTTCCATTATTTCTCTTTGATGCTTATTCTTCATTAGTAAGAGGAATACTACACCTACTGCGATAATTATGGTGAAGACGAGAATAATAATAAGAGGGATTCTGTACTTAAATACAAAATCAGAGAAGGTCATAGTGTAGGCGTTAGTGATCGTATAGTCGATCACGATCTGGTTTATCTCGTTGCTTTTAATAACTGAGATTCCCTTATTGATGACAGAGAACAAGATGTTGTAGTTTTCTGCATTGCTTAAGGATACTAAGCATAGTCTTTCTGTCATGACTATAGAAGGAATGATTTCTAGACTGTCGTAATGGGGATTAGAAAGAAGAGGAGAGACTATATAAAGATTCTGCAGCATGATGTCTTCTTTTTTGTTCATGACTGCCTTAAGGCATTCTTCGGTTGTGGAATAGTCGGTAGTATTGAGGATGAAGTTAGGGTAAGACTTCTGTATATATGAAATAAGGGACTTATAAGATTTAGGGAGGGCTACTTTAAGGCTAGAAGTAGTATCTATAGTCTCTTTTGCTCTTCCGACGAATACTATGCTTCCATCGAGAATGGAATTTGTAGTTAGATAATCCGCACTGTCAAACTGAGGATTATCTAAAGAGGCTCCTCCTACAATGCCATCCGGGTTATCTTTTAAGAAAGAAAGAACAGACTGACCGGCCGAGGTAAAGTCGTATTCAAACTGAAGGCCGGTCTTTTCACTTACTAGTTTCATGGCGTCGACAAACATACCTGTAGTTTCACCGTTATCTTCATATGAGATCGGTAATCTATTCGGGAGGCAGGATATCTTGAACTTCTTGTTCTTGTTGTCATCGATGAACTTAACTTCGCTCCTCGTGAAGTTAGGATTGCCTGAAGAAGTTATGTTTCCGTAGTATTCATCAAAAAGGTTAGTCTGGAAATTAGGGTCTTCTAGTCTAACTATATCCAAGGCTTCATTTAGCTTAGTGGCGTAAGGCATGTTCTTTCTATACATGAAATAGAAAGGAGCGGAAGAGAACTTGCCTATGACTTTAAAGTCAGTTTCATAAGATAAAGAGCCGATAGCTATTCCGTCTAAGGAACTATCGGTTTTATTGAGTTCGTCTTCTAGTTCTTTCTGAGTCGCATAAGTGACTGTCGAATAAGTTATTGAAGGATAGTTCTTAGACATGAAGTCATTGAAGGCCTCAGTCTGATAAGAGCCTTCTAAGACTCCTATTGTGGCTCCTCCTAGCTGATCGTAATCACCGTAATAGAATCTGGAATCGTCGAGTTTTGAGTATAAGACTCCGCTTTCTTCTCCTATGGCGTAAGAAGAGAAATCGTAATGAGCCTCTCTTTCATCTGTCATCTGAGCCTGCATGACAAAATCTATATCTCCTTTAGAGATAAGAGAGTCTTCATAAGGAACAGAAGAAGTTCCTCCTACGATATTTTCCCAGGTATCAGTGACGTAACTAACATTCCAGTTAAGTATCTTATTCAGCTTATTCATATAAGAGACAGCGTACCCTGAGAAGGTATTTGTCGATTCATCTTTTACTATGAAGTTAGTGTAACCTATGTATCCTATCTTTATATTTACAGATGATGTCTTTGTTTCTTCTTGAGGTGAAATAGGAGTAGAACTTGAATTGAAGGAAGATAATGAGAGAAAAGCTAATAATACAGCCCCTATAAGTTTTGCTTTCATATGTTTTTACTCCATTAAGACTGCGACTACTTTCTTATACGCTGAAGAAAAATAGGCGAATAGCTCATCCACTCCTACTAAGTCTTTCTTTCTTAGCTTCTCCACTAAGGGAACTATAGCGTCATATAAAGAAACTATGCTTAAATTAGCACACAGTCCTTTTAAGGAATGAGCGTATATGAAAGCGGAGTCTATATCTTCTTTCTCTAGGGCGTCTTTTAATAATTCGTATTTCCCGCTGTAGGCAAAATCTGAGAGGACTTCTTCGTAAAGAGCGACATTTCCCATGACTCTTTTAAGCCCGTAGTCATAATCGATACATACTTTCTTAAGGTTAGCTATATTCATGAAATAGCCCTCCTTTTTCTTTCACAGCGGAAGTAATAATCTATTCTTCTTATGATAGTAGTACTGCTTGTAGGAATGGTTATCATATCTGAGGAGTGAATTGAGCAGGCTTTGTTGATCTGCACCATATCCCCTTCATCTACTAAGGATATGATAGAAGCCTGTGAATTAATTAGGTGGTTTTCTAAGAACGACTGAACTTCCTCATCGACATCTTTCATATCGAGGATTATCAGTTCTTCTGTAGAGGAACATAAGTACTTTAATAACTGCTCATATAGGGAAATCTTATTGATTATCCTTTTTCCCTTGAAGGAAGAAGTAAATAACTGATTGATCTGACAATCAGAGGAGAAGAGAACGATTCCGTGCTCTCCCTTGTTCTTGATATCTGACTTTTCTCCGAATATGGCGTATCTGGCCTTGCCGTTTCTTTTGGCGTCATATAAGGCAGCATCGGCTTGCCTATAAAGCTTATCGAAGTTTTCTTTCTCTTTAGAAAGAACCAAGCCTAGAGAAAAGGATATAGAGAATCCGCTTATGGGGTCTATCTCTGTTTTTACGTTATTAAAAAGATGATCTATCTTGTCTTTAAACTTTTTCTCGTCATTGACTTTCGGAAGGTAGATCATAAATTCATCCCCTCCGATTCTTCCGATATATCCATCATCGGCGAAATGGGCCTTCAAGAAATCCGCAAGTCTTCTTAAGCAGATATCTCCTACCGCATGTCCGTACTGATCGTTGATGGTCTTAAGGTTATCTAAATCCACCATTATCAAAGAACAAGTTGAAGTAGACTTATTTAACCGGTCGGCTTGAATAGAGTTCAAAAGAGACTTTCTGTTCATAAGGGAAGTTAGTTCATCTCTATTGGCTTCTCTTATTAGTCTGTCTTTAGCGTAGATGGCTAGATTAAGCCTGATAGAAGTATCGACACGATTAATAACCATCATCGGCTCAAAAGGCATGAAGATAAAGTCAGTTGCTCCTGACTCTATAGCGAGTCTTTTGTTCTCATTAGAGGTGTAGGAAGTCATAGCGAAAATAGGAATGCTTATAAGCTTCATATCGTTTTTTACGGTCTTTATAAAATCAAACCCGTTCATACCGGGCATTATTAAATCTACTATGATACCTACTATGTTATTATTAGGCCTTTTTAGAACGCTTAATCCTTCTTCACAAGAAAGGCACCCTAAAGTCTTGTATTTGCCTTTAAATATTTCGCTTAAAATGACGATGTTTGTTCGATCATCATCTATGATGAGGATTACGTTCTCCGTTCACAATTTATCTTTCTGTCTATACTATAGTAAAAACAGCCGATTTAAACAAGCATGGAAATATGTCTAATATCTTAAATCTATCTTTTTACTGAGGCCATAAGAGAAGAAGCTGTCTCAGAAAGAGGTCCTTCCGCTCTTATTTCTCTTACTTGCTTAGCAGAGAAGACGACAGAAGATCTTTTTGATAGCTTAGCCTGATACATAGCTATATCTGCTAAAAGAAGGCTCTCTGTATCATCGTAAACGCCATCTATTTTCTTTCTTCCTTTATGAAGTATCTCAGCTGCTCCGAAAGCCGCTGTTATTTCTTCCTCGCAGACTCTTATGCAGGAGAGTCCGTTAACTAACTTGGTGATGAGGTTATCGATATGTCTTCTTTCGATGTTGAAGGAAATGAAAATGAATTCATCTCCTGAACGATGGTAGAAGATCTCTGTCTGGGAGGAGAAGTTAATCAGCATCTTACCGATAGCCACTAATACTTCATCTCCTTTAGAGTGACCGTATTTATCATTGATGCGCTTAAAGTGATTCAAGTCGAAAAGACCGATGTACATATCGTGGATGTTCTGCTTGGTATGCTTTGTAAAAGTGTTGAAGTTAAATAGGCCTGTCAAAGGATCCTTATATGAATCGAAGAAGAGGTCTTCTACCTTCAACTTGCTCTGGTCGAGTCTGTTGAAGACAAAGGCTCTTGTGTTCTTCTCAGGAAGATCGAATATATCAAGGCTGAAGAATACGTTCTTTCCGTTTGATATGACAGGTAAGTACAAGGCTATCTTCTTAGGAAGAGGGAACTCAGACATCAAAACCTTCTCTATCTTCTTTTTATATTCGAAGTATCCTTCTACTTCGCATGTCTCTGATTTTCTATCTATGTGGTTTACTAAGTCTTCGGGTTTTGAAATCCCGATTATGTCATATCTACTTAAGTCTCCGTTTAAGAAAGTAAAGGGAGTGTCGTACATGTTGGTGTCTTTAGGAAGATACGCCAAGACTAGATCGTTATATTCAGAAAGGATGGCATTTATAAATTCCTTAGTGTTCTCGGGCATAACTAACTCCTTTTCTCTTAATTATTATAAGACAGAAAGTTTTAGTTGAAAGCGATTACAGAAAATTCTCTCTATCAATTTCAAAGAATTTTTGTTGTATACATTTATCTACGCCATACTTATAGGCTTTTTCATATAAACGCATGATTTTTTGTGGGGAAATACAACCACTGGTG
>LAHS01000191.1_pt1 | contig 59594 bp, 55 predicted proteins | sample 329651 | NCBI WGS metagenome assembly LAHS01 (sample SAMN03275699, study PRJNA271635) | activated sludge metagenome | isolation source: sample C-1 Sludge from hydrolytic chamber (first chamber) of Anaerobic...
AAAGATTGTGCGACAGGTGTCGAAAGTTCCCGTAAACAACAAACGGCACCCTTGAAGTGCCGTTTGCCGTATCTGTTCGTTGGTCGCCTGGCCTGCCCTTTATGTGCGGGACGTAGCGCGGAGAGTGCCGTCAGGGGTTCTGCTCTGGTTCCTGCGTCTCCTCCTGCGGTGCCTCTATGGCTTCTGCAGGCTGCTGTGCAGGTTGCTGCGGCACGTTCTTCTTGCGCTCGTGGTTTATCTTGATGGCGTCCACACACTCCACCACGCCGTAAAAGAGCATGCTCCAGCCAATGATGAAGAGCGGCGCGCTGGCTATTGCTGCTGGGTGAACGATGGCCACGATGCCTATCATGAGGATGATGGAGGGCAGGAGCCAGAAAATAAGTCCTACGTGGCCACCCTTTGCAACGGTAGCAAGATTCATGTATTGGTTGATGGCTCCCAGTATCAGAACGGCCGCCAGGATGTACATGAGCCATGTAATAAAGGTGTTGGGCATCAGCGCCAGGATGATGCCTAAGAACAGGCTGCCTATGCCCACGATAGGGAACACGGGCTTGCCGCCGGCTATCAGCCGCCCTTCGGCGTCGTACACTTCGGTCTCCTGGGCATGGTGCTTGGCGCTGTAGTAGGATACCACGGATATAACTCCCGAGAGGAAGAACAGCACGCCGATGGCAATGGTTATCCACGTAACGGTTTGTTCGCGGTACAGAATGAGCAACACGCCTATAACAATGGCGCAAAGCGCACGGAAAAGGGAACTTCTGAAGACTTTCATAGGCAATTTATTTGTTGCAAAAATACAAACAATCTGCCAACCGTGCAATATTTTTTGTAATTTTGTAGCTTAAAACATTGATGATGACTAAATTGTACTTAGTACGCCACGGCGAAACTGTAGACAACGCCAAGCAGATATTACAGGGGCAGAAACAGGGAGAACTCAATGCCACGGGCATCTCTCAGGCCCGCAAGGTGCGCGATGAACTGAGGGCGGAGCCCATAGATGCCTTCGTGTCCAGCGACCTCAAGCGCTCCGTCGACACGTGTCGCATCATCGCCGAACCGCACAACGGCAAGGTTGTTACTACGCCGCTGCTGCGCGAACGCGACTGGGGAGACTTTACGGGTAGGTTCATTCCCGACCTCAAGGATGCCGAGTGGCCCGACAATGTAGAGACTATCGAGCATCTGCGGGCCAGGGCGCAGAACTTTATTACGTGGCTCAAGGTGGCTTATCCGGACCAGACGGTGCTCGCCGTGGGGCACGGCATCGTGAACAAAGCCATCCAGAGCGTGTACTACCGCAGGCCCATGAACGAGATACAGCGCATGACCAATGCCGACGTACGCGTGCTGCTGCTGTAGGAACAGCCCCTGCAGTACGGGTTGGCAGGGTGCTGCAGGCAGGGCGGACGAATGTACGGACACAAAAAAAGAGGCTTCCCAATTGCTTGGAAGCCTCTTCCCTAAATAATAACTCTCTAATTATGAGATCCCGAAAAACAACTTTTTCTTTCTATTAAACACCTATTATCTTGATTTTTATAGCAACTTTCATATTACCGGTGGCCTCCGAAGCGGCCGTTGGATGAGCCTCCGCTTCTCGTTGCTCCGCCACTGCGGCCTGCGCTACCAAAGCTGCCTCTGCTGTGACCGGCGCTACCGAAGGAGCTGTTGCTGCGACTGCTGCCGAACGAACCGCTGTTGCGGTTGCCCCTGAAGCTGCCGTTGCTGCGTCCGGACGAGCCGAACGAGCGGGTGGGAGCTGAGTTGCGCTGCTGCACCGAGCGGCTGGGAGAGAAGGTGCGGTTAGGCGTCTGGTTCTCCGGACGGCCGAAACTGCCTGACGAGCGGCTCTCGGTGCGGTTGCTTCTTTGGCCGAACGAGCCCCTCTCCGTAGCCCGCGTGCTGCTCTGCCGCATGGTGTTGTTGCGCTGCAGGTTGCTGTTGGCGCGGCCGCCGAAGGTTCGGTTCTGCCTGTTCTCAAGTCTGCGGTTCTGGTTCTGGCGGTTCCAGTCGCGGTCGTAGCTGGCGTTGTTGCGTCCGTAGTCTCTGCTGCGTCCGCCGAAGGTTTTGCCTTTTCCGTAGTCGCCGCGGTCAAATCCGTCGCGCATACCTATCTTGCGATTGTTATGACGCTGTCCGTAAGAGCGCCCGTGGTACCAGCTTCTGCCTCCGTTAGACCTCCAGCTGTGACCTCCGCGATACACAGTGTAGAAGTGGGGGCGCCCGAAGTAGTAGTATGTACGGTGCGGGTAGCGGGCATAGACACGGAAGTGCCAGTAGCCACCGTCCCAATACAACGGACGGTAAAAGTAGTTGGCAGCACAGAAGGCGCGGTATTGCCAGTCGAGCAAGATATAGCTCAGGTCGAGGTTGCGCTGCGTCCAGTATGCTCCGTATATGTCGTTGTAATTGCTGATGCCCATCAGGTAGTCGAGATTTATCTCGTAGGCAGCCTCGTATTGGTCATCAGTAAGGTTCAGTTCATACGCCATCTTGTCCGTAAGGAAAAGAGCTTGTTCACGTGCCTGTTCGTAACTCATGGCGCTCACCGAAACCGTCAGTGTCAGCAGTGCTGTCAAGGCAATTATAAACTTCTTCATTTGCGTATCGTTTAAAATGTTCTGTTCTTTGTCTGATGCAAAAGTAACGTAAATCGGGAGGGCAGTGAAAGGATTTTCCCTAAATAGGCAGAGGAAAATCCCTACACTTTAAAATAATCATCACAATACGCCGTTATAAGTAGGAATAACGAAGAGGAATGAAGAGAATTGCCGTCATCATGGCTTTGTTTCTTGCACTGACAGAGCTTCATGCACAATATTATTGGAAGAATAACACGGCTCCGGGCAAGCTCGAACTTGCCAAGGGGCTGGAATACCGCGTGGAGATGCAGGGCTCGGTGTCGAAAGGCAAGACCCCTTTATGGCTCAATGCCAACAAGTACGGATTAAGTTCACTGGAGCAGACCAATGGCTATTTGCGGGCAGCAGTTATCCGGCCGCTGTCCGTAGACTCTGCCCGCAGGTGGGCGATAGGCTACGGACTCGACCTTGCCGGTGCCTGGCACTATACCAGCAAGCCCATAGTACAGCAGGCGTACGGTGAGTTGCGCTGGCTTCACGGCCTGCTTACCGTGGGCAGCAAGGAGTATCCGATGGAGCTGAAGAACAACAGCTTGAGCAGCGGAGCCCAGACTCTGGGCATCAATGCACGCCCTGTTCCGCAGGTGAGGCTCGCTTTACCGGAGTACTGGACGCTGCCCTTGCTCTATGGATGGCTGCATCTCAAAGGTCATATAGCCTATGGAAAGTTCACGGACAACAGCTGGAAGACGGAATTTACACGCACCAGCAAAGCTCCTTACGCCACGGGAGCGCTCTACCACAGCAAGGCAGGCTATCTGAAGATAGAGAACCGCCGCCAGGAGTACCCTTTCTCGTTCGAGATGGGGCTGGAGATGGTGTCGCAGTTCGGCGGAACACGCCACGCATACGATGAGAACGGCAACCTTACCATTACCCAGGCGCCCCACGGATTGCGCTCTTTCTGGGATGCCTTCATACCAGGAGGCGCGGGAGTAGGCGAGACCACGTACCAAAATGTTGAGGGTAACCAGTTGGGTAGCTATGTGGTACGCTTCAACTGGGACAGCTCCGGCTGGGGCTTCAGCCTCTACGGCGACCACTTCTTCGAAGATCATTCGCAGATGCTCTTCCTCGATTACGACGGCTACGGCACCGGCGAAGAGTGGAATACGAAAAAAGACAGGCGCTACGTGTCCTATGGTTTGCGCGATTTCATGGTGGGTGCGGAGTTGCGGTTGCCGCGTCACCGCTGGCTGGACAACGCCGTTTTTGAGTTCATTACGACCAAGTACCAGAGCGGACCGGTTTATCACGACCGTACGCCCACCATCAGCGACCACATTGGAGGTCGCGACAGCTACTACAACCACTGGTGGTACAATGGCTACATGCACTGGGGGCAGGTGATGGGAAACCCGCTCTACCGCTCTCCTTTATATAATACGGATGGGTTTATCCTGGTAGAGAACAACCGTTTTTTAGCCTGGCACGTGGGCTTCTCGGGCCATCCGTACCGCAACATGGGCTACCGCATGCTGGCAACTTACCAGAACGGATGGGGCGACTACGACCGTCCTTTTACCCACAAGCAGCACAACGTGAGCCTGATGGCCGAGATGCACTACCGCTTCTCGCTGCCCAAGTGGGGCAACTGGATGGTCAAGGGAGCCGCGGGAGCCGACTTCGGCGAGATTTTGGGCGACAACTACGGCGTGCAGTTCACGCTTACAAAATACGGACTGTTTAAGAGATGAAGAAAGAAATGAAGCCTCTCAGGATATTGTTTTTCATGGTAGTGCTCGCGTTGGCAGCCTCGTTGGGTTCATGCGGTGTTGATGTAAACTCGCTGGGATCGGGCGATGTGTACGGTTATTGGCACCTGGAACGGGTAGACTCGCTGCAGAACGGGCAGCAGAAAGACCTGTCAGCGAACCGAATCTTCTGGATGTTCGAGGGCAAACTGCTGGAGATGAGCGACTACGACGGCGGTTACAACATCTACCTGCTGCGCTTTAGCCACGTGGGTGGCACGCTCGAAGTAAGCCAGCCCTACATGTACGACCGCGAGAGTGGCGAGGGCGACCGCAAGGTAACCGACCCGCAGGAACTCAGCCACTACGGCATTAACGCCTTGGAAGAAAGATTTGAGGTGGAAAAGTTGAGCGACGGAAAGATGATACTGAAGAACCAGCTGGTAAAACTCTATTTTACCAAATTCTAAAACTTCTTTCCGAAGAGGATATTCAGAATGGTTTCTGCAAGAATTTTGGCATCGAGAAACCAGGAGCGATGCGCTAAATAGTACAAGTCCATTTCCAGTCGGGCGAGCATCTTGTCCATAGTATCGGTGTAACCGTTATGCAGCGTGGCGTATGATGTTACGCCCGGCCGTATCTGGTAGAGGTATTCGTAACGCGGGTCGTGCTGCATGATGAGGTCAATGAAGTACTTCCGCTCCGGTCGCGGGCCAATGAAAGCCATGTCGCCCTTAAAGACATTCCACAGTTGCGGCAGCTCGTCGAGATGGTGGTCACGCAGAAATCTGCCCACCTTGGTCAGCCGTTCGTCGCCTCTCACGTACAGTTTGGGCGTGTCGTCCTCTGCTCCCAGCTTCATGCTGCGGAACTTGTAGATGAAGAAAGGCCTGCCGAAGCGCCCTATGCGTTCCTGCTTAAAGATGGCGGGGCCGCCGTCTTCGCGCTTCACGGCAATGTAGCAAACCGCAAAAAGGGGCGAGAGCAGTACCATGCCGATGGCGGCCAAGAGCATGTCTGCTATGCGTTTCACGTTTCTTTCTATCTCGGTCATCCCGTCGGGAATGTATGTCGTCTCGTTTGTTATCATGTTTTTTAAACGACAGATTGCTGCATTTAGTGTTCGGCTGACCTCAATTTCTCAGGAATTTCAAATATATTACGCGCTTGGCTGCATTGGGAACGAGGCGCAGACCGAACCTGATGCACACGTTACTCACGGCCCGGCCGAGGCTGATGAACCCCATCCGGCGGATGTGCAGCTGGAAACGTATCTCCGCGCAGCTGTATTTCAGGCCGCCGCGGCGGTTGAACATCTGTTCCGACTGGCGGAAACAGAGCAGCGACTGCTGCAGGTTGTGCAGCCTGTAGCCCGCCAGCAGCAGCCGCACCCACAGGTCGTAGTCCTCGAAGTAGGGCTGTGTGCGGTAGCCGCCCACTGCCTCCACGGCGCTCTTGCGCAGCATACAGGAGGGGTGGTTCACAGGGTTGCGGCTGCGGGCGAACCGCTTAATCTCCTCGTTCTGCTCGGGTACCTTGCGTGTAGACTTGACGTTCGAGGGGCGGTCGATAAATTCATCAATCCAGGAGCCCACCACAGCCACCTCCGGATGCTGCTCCATGTACTGCACTTGCAGCCTGAAACGCTCGGACTTACTGATGTCGTCGGTGTCCATTCGGGCCACCAGGTCGCACGTGCAGTGCCTCAGTCCCTCGTTGAGTGCATAGCCCAGCCCCCGGTTCACGTCGTAGGAAACCACCCGCAGGTTACCGTACTCGGCCTGCAGGCGGTGCACCAGCTCGTAGAGGGCTGGCGTCAGCCTCCCGTCCTCCACCAGCACAACCTCCTTGGGTGCCAGTGTCTGCGCGTAGATACTGTCGAAGCACTGGCGCATGTATTCTGGTTTCTCCTTGGCGTAGACCGCCAGCAGTACAGCAAATTCTGTCATTCTCGGGTAGTGATTGCAGTTAACGGTCAGCGCGGGCAGGCTATACTTGCAGCCAGTCGGCGCACATTGGTGAGCTGGCTCCCTCCAGGTTCATCCATTTGGCAGGGCCTATCACGGTTTTGTCGGCATTGCGATTGAGCCATGCAGCCCACCAGGAGAACGACGAGTTGGCTATTATCTGGTGCCGGCAGAGGCTCATCAGCTGCATGTCGCGGTAGCTCTCTTGGCCCCGGTTCCAGTCAACAAACAGCACCTTCTTGCTTTCTCCTATCGTTGCAAAGTATTGCCGGCACCACGCCATGTCGTTGGAAAAAACCACGTAAACGTCGGGGTTCACGCGTGCTTCGGCCAGACGGATGGCCCGGTCGTAGTAACCGGCCGGACAGGTGCCGCGAAACAGCGGGTCGGTAAGATAGTCGCCGCGGCGCACGTGTATGCCTACGCTGTTGCATGCAGTAATCTTCTGCCTGATGGTCCGGTTGCGTTCATCGGTCAATTCGGGAAAGACGAAAGCCGCTCTCACCCTCTCGCTTATGGCGCTGAAGTAGCTCTCGTGCTGCCAGTAGCCGTCGTAGTAACCGATGGAGGTACGGTCGAAGAGGTCGTCTACAGGCTTCATGTCGGCCCGCTCCACCAGCATTGCCCTGCGGGCGGGCAGCAGTCTGTGGCCTGCCTTCCAGCTCAGGTAGTTGGGGTAGGGGTAGGCAACGCGGGCGATTTCGTGCAGCGAGGCCGCTGCATACCCTATATTGAAGATGCGGGGCAGCTCGAAACCGTAGTGCTTCCTATAACCACGGAAGCAGTGCAGGTCGAGTTTCACCTCTTCATTCTCAAACCTGTGCTGCAAGGAGAGTGCCAGCGCGAACTGAAACATCTGGTTCCCAAGGCCTCCTATGATTTTAACAATGCGCATGTTTCTTTTTTCCATGTCCCAAAGTTGCCGCTTGCAGCGGCGCAGGCTGCCCGATGAGCGGCAATTGCTCCACTATCTCCACTGGCTTACAGCATGCAGCCACATGTACAGCCTGCTCATTATAAGAAAGAACGAGGCACCCGGCCGGCCCCTGTATTTGCTCCTTAGCACCCCGTAGTCCTGCGAGTAGGCCTTTCTGATGTTTATCCGGTTGGTTATTTTGTCTGCGTGTTCATGGAATGAGAGAACGTACAGACGGGGCTCGAACACCGTCTTCCTTTTAGCCAGAAGGCGATAGTACCACTCTTCATCCACCAGCCACAGCAGGTTGTTGTCTAACGGCAACACGGCTTCTTTTAACAGGCAGAGGCATGCGCACGGGCCTATATAGTTGCAGCACAGCACTGTCGCGGGCCAGCGCAACAGCTGCCTGCGCACCCAGTTGTACCTTTTGGCAACGGCAGTGCCGCCTTTAAGAACCTTTACTCCCGTGATAACAACTTCTTTTCCGCCGTCCATCAACTCGGCGATACGCTGCAGATGGCGGGGCGACTCAAACGCTTCGTCGTGGTGCAGCAGGATAACATACTGCCCGCCGGCCAGCGACAGGCCGTAGTTCCAGTTGCTTACTGCCCCACGGGGCGGCACGTTGTGGTGGTAGGTGAGGCGCGGACAGGGGTTGGCCTGTATGTAATCGGCTATGCGGTTGTCGGTAGAATCGTCCACAACTATCACCTCATAGTCTGTCAGAGTTTGCCTGCGCACCGACTGCAAGGCCTGGCAGAACAAGTGCAAGTTATTGTATGTGGGGATGATAATGGAGAACAGCATTCGCAGTATCCTTGTTTCGCCCGACAAACTTGCTGATGCTTGTGTCCGAGTTGATGCAGTAGAAGCTAAGCAAAAAGACCGACAGACTGAGTGAGTTGTCAATACTGCCGCCCCAGAACATGTCGAGACTCAATCCGAAAAACAGCCCTAACTCAGCTTCGTAACGTGAATAGAAACGGTATTTGTTGAGCGTTGAGAGCATTGAGACGATGAAGATACCGAGCACAACGAGGCCGAAACATATTCCGATAAGCAGTATCGTTGATTCTGTAACGCCTGCGTTAATCAGTGTTCGCAGGCTCCATTCCCTTTTGGTTTCAACCAACGGGCTGAAAAATCCTGTACCCCATGCCATGTTGTCGGCAAACTTGCCAATGGCGATGTTCCACAGTTTCCATCTCATATAGTTGCTTCCACTGAAAGATTTGGTTAGAAAAGTAAGCACGATAACTCCCGCAATTGATGCGAAATAAGTGCTGAACAGCCAAAATCTCTTGTTGTAAATCTTACAGAGTTTAATGAACAGCAGCAGCATGAGCGTGATGTAGTATCGGTAAGAACCGCCCAGAAACAAGTTGATGATGACGAGCAGAAGGGCAATTTTTTTCAATTTAGAATTGCGGAACTTATCTTCCAGCAGAAAACAGATGGCAACGAATGAGATGGAACCTGAATACAAGGCGCTGTTCTTTACACCGGGATAACGCGGCAAGAGTTCGCCCGGCCTGATGACCGGTAGCTCCGACCAAGGCAGGTGCACGCCCGCAGCCAGCATGAAATTGGTGAGCACATCGGCAATACATATCAGGTAGACCGCAGTTCTTAAAACCAGAAGCAGCTTGTTTTTATCTTTTGTACAGAGCAGAAGGAACGCTAAGAAATAGAACTGCCCCCATACTGCATACGAGCGGGGCGTGGCAGGCTCGTTGATGAGATGCAGCAGCCCGATGACAAGTGACGACAGCAGGAACAACAAGAACCAGGGCATGATGCGAGACATCCTCTCAAGCTCGCCAAAAGACGCGAGGAGGAAGGCCGCAAGTGCCAGCAAAGAGAGCGACAGGGGATTATATCCCATGAACTGGAACAGTACGATGGCCGTTCCGAATATATAGTAATTCGTGCTATTGCCGTTGTTCATCCCTATGAGTTTCCATATCTTGCAGTGTGCTGGTTTCCAGTGAGTTTCTTACAGGTATCATTCAGCGCTCTTAAACGTATCCTTCAAGCGCCTTGAAGCATACCTTCAGCGGGCTTGAAGCATAGCTCTTGTTTTTATGCCCTGTAGGTGCGTTTTTGCCATTAGGCTGCAGGCAGCTTTCCGGTCATGTGGTTCAGGTAGGCAAACTGAAAGATGCAGTTGAATATGTAGGCCACAAGAATGGCCGTGGCTATGCCTCTTGCGCCCATTCCTTGCCCCAACAGGAGCCAGGAAACGACAATGGTCATGGCCGCCCATATCACGTTGAAGGCGAAACTTGTCCACATCCTGGCCAAGCTGTACATCGACATTTCGAGTATGTTGGCTACGGCCGAGAAGACGGTTGAGATGGAGAGAATGACGAGCGGCACGTTATCAGCGAACGCTCTGCCATAAAACGACATGATAGAGTTGCTCAACAGGCACACCAGAGTGGCTGCCACGGCCGTCACGGCGCCTATGAGCAGACAGTTGGCACGTAGCGTTTGGCGGAACTTGTCGCCATCGGCAGTAAGGCTCGAGAGTATGGGCAGGGCTATCTGACTGATGGCCGTGGGCACAAAAAGTATCATTACTTTCCATTGGTCGGCAGCTTCAAAGACGGCAAGTTCGCCAAATCCGTCGTGTCTTACTATCATCGAGCGGAGCAGCCAGAATGTAGGAGCTATCATCAATGCCGACAGGGCCGCGGGCAGACTGTAGGAGAAGATGATGCCCAAATCCTTTCTATGGATGCGGTGCCAGGTCTTCAGAAGTCCCAAATGCCTGAAGTCCTGGCTGATGAAGTACCTGTTGCATAGATAAATGACTATGAACCCGATGCCAAAGCCCAGTATGGCGCCGCTCACCCCGTAGCAGTAAGCGCCAAGAGTCATGAAAACGGCTTCGCAGATGCTGCCTGCAAGGGTGCCGAAGGCTATGCCCCTGAAGTTCTCGAAACCCATGAGCGCGCCGTTCTGCGCCCCGTTGATGATGGAGAAAAACAGCAGGACGGCACCCAGGCGAATGGGTGTGGCGAGCTGCGGATCCTTGAGTATGCCCGTTGCTATGGCGTGGGCAGAAAGCAGAATGAGGAGGGTAACCACCATGCCCGATGCCGTGGCAAAGGTGTTGGTTAGACTGTAGATGTACGGTATCTGCTCTTTGGCGCCGTTGCGGTACTGCGATATGTACTTTGTTGATGTAACTCCCAGTCCTACGGAGCCCAGAACAATGAACATGTTGATGGTTGAACGGATGATGCCTAACTTGCCGAAGTCTTCCTTTCCGAGTATGTTTGCGCAGAATATGCCCGCCAGCATGACAACAAACTTGGCCGTGGCAGTGCCCGTAAACGACCAGATGGCGCCGCTGGCCATGCGCTGCGCGATGCCCGAGTGGATGTACCGGCCGAGCCTGCTGCTTACTTTCGAGCCGAGCGGGCACATGCTATTCGTCGTCGTTAGTGTAGCTTCCGTAGCCGTAGCCATAGCCGTAACCATGGCGGCTGTAGCCGTATTTGCCGCTTACAACCTTGCTTCCGTTGAGCAGCAGGGCCATGTTGTTGAGCTTCTTCCGGGTGTACAGCTCCTCTATCACGGGCAGCATGTCGCGCTCCAGCAGTCCGCTGCGCACCACGAACACCGTCATGTCGGCCATGCCGGCTATGATGTTGGTGTCGGCAACGATGTCAACCGGGGCACAGTCCATCAGCACCAGGTCGTATTCCTGCTTCAGTTCACCGACCAGTTGCTGCAGTCTGCCGTTGCCAAGGAGCTCTGCCGGGTTGGGCGGAATGGCTCCGCCGGGGATGATGTCGAGCCCCTCGCAGTCCTTGTGGTGTACAATGAGCTTACGCCAGTCGGTACTCTGGCCGGCCAGATAGGTGGAAACGCCGTAGCGGGGCGAGTCTACATACTCGCTGAGCGATGCCTTGCGGATGTCGGCATCCAGTAAAACAACGCGCTTGCCCTTGAGCACAAACACGGCTGCCAGGTTGATGGAGACGAACGTTTTGCCGCTACCGGGGTTGATGGAGGTAACCATCAGCATCCTTGCGTGGTTGTAGCTGTCGGCCATGAACTCCACATTGGTGCGCACAACGCGGAAGGCTTCGTTTATCATGTTGCGCTTCTTGGGCTGTACGAGGATGCTCAGGCCGGCCCGCAGCTTGTCTCCGGCCTTACCGGTTGCCAGCGGCAGTTCGCCTATGAATGGTATGGAGAGTTTCTCCAAATCCTTCTTTCCCTGCACGGTGGTGTTGAGCAGCTCGCGCAGATAGATGATGACGATGGGCAGGATGAGGCCTATGAGCAGCGCGGCGAGCAGCGTGATGCCCTTACGGGGCGACGTTGGCTTCATCTTACCCATTGGAGGAGTGATGATACGGGTATTGTAGGCGGTGAATGCCTGTGAGAGTTGGTTCTCTTCCCGCTTCTGAAGAAGGTAGATGTAGAGCGACTCTTTCACCTTCTGTTGCCGCTCCACGGAGAGCAGATGCTTGGCCTGGGCGGGGCTGGAGGCAATTTCAGCAGTGTTCTTGCTTTGGTTCGCCGAGAATCCTCCTATCTGTATGTTGAGCCGACGGATGTCATTATTCACCGTGGCCAGTATCGACTGGCGCATACTCTTGAGCTGCAAGTCCAAATCTTCTACCAACGGATTGGCCGTACTGCTGTTTTCAACGAGCTTGTTGCGTTCCAGCTGCTTGGTGTTATACTCTGCTATCTGGGCTTCCAGCGCCTTGTTGCCCTCGGTTACGTTGGCCGGCAGCAGCTGGTTGTGCCTGCTGTTGTTCTGCAGATAGTTGCGCAGATAGGTCGCGGTGTACAGCTGATTGTTGAGTAACAGCTTGCTCTGGTCGGCCTGGTTGGCGTTTTCCATGTGCATCTTGGCTGCCTCAGCCACGTCGGGTATCAGGTTCTTGCTCTTGTAGGCTGATATGTCGTTGTCTACGCTGCCCAGTTCAAGGGAGATGGACTTCAGCCGCTCGTCGATAAACTTCGATGTGCTGAGCGCCACGTTGTTCTTGTCTTTCACCCAGTCTTCCTGATACGCGGCGATTACTGCATTGAGAATGTCCTCTGCCCGCTCAATGGAAGCGTCGTTGATGTCGAGGTTGATGACCGAAGCATTTTCGTCCGCAACCGATGCGGTGAACTTTTTCATCAGCTCTTCGGTACAGTCTATGGGCGCAGCTCTGTTAACCTTGACGGTCAGCTCCTCGTCTTTGCCCATGAGTTTGGCAAAGTAAGGCGTGGCCGAAACCATCATGCTGCCGGCCGGAGTCTTGATAACAGCGCCCAGGCGGCCCGTAAACGAGCCGTCGATATGTTCCTTGTTCTTCCTGATGTCGGCAATGGTAAGGCTGCCGTCGGCCTTCACCGTGAGGGTAAAGCGGAGCCTGTCGTCGTCGGTCAGGGCAGGAACAAGCACGCTGACGGGCAGTGTACGGCCGTAGAGTTCCACGTTACGCAGGCCCTGACGCTGCCTGTAAGCGTAGTCGAGGTGCAGCCTGCGCACCACCTTGAGCATGACCGAGGGCGACTGCAGCGCCAGTTGCTCGTTGTAAACGTTTGAAACGGCATTGAAGAGTCCCATGCCCGAGAACGCTCCCAGCTCGCTCGAGACCGACGAGGCGGCGTTGTTTTCCTCCTTTATCAGCACTGCTGCCGAGCGTGTATATAGCGGAGCGGTGCGGAGCAGGAACAGTACAGCCAGCAGTACGCATGCCAGCACCGAGGCGGCAAACCACTTCCATTTCTCCAGGCACAGCGACATGAACTCCTTGAACCTCACGGTGCCCATGTCCTGTGCTGTCGTATTGTCGTATTCTTTTAGTACCATGAACTTCTCTCCGGGTTACTTGAACAATAAAACTCCTACCGTGGTGAGCACCGAAATGAGTGAAAGCCAGAAGGAGGCCGACGTGAGCTGGTTGCCGTTAACGGTGGCTTGGCGCTGCCGGTAGTTGTTGGGCGACACGTAGACGATGTCGTTCTGCTGCAGGTAATAGGCCGGCGAGCGGAACAGACTGTCGCTCGAAAGGTCTACCTTGTAGGCATACTGCCGGTCGCCGAAGTCGCGCAGAACGGTTACACTGTCCCTTCGGCCGTAGATGGTCATGTCGCCGGCCTTGCTCAGTGCGTCGAGGATGGTAATCTTGTCGCGGTCGATGACGAACTGCCCCGGGTCCTTCACCTCGCCCAGAACGGAGAGGCGGAGGTTGGCATACTCAACAGTAACCACGGCGTCCTTGAGGTACTGCTTGCCCAGCAGCACCGACTTGATGGCCTGCCCCACCTCGTTGCGCGTCATGCCGGCCACATGCAGGCTGCCCACAATGGGGAAGTCGATGTTTCCCTCACCATCAATTGTGTAGGCGGCAGAGTAGTTACTCTGCATGAGAGCTTGCTGTTCGGTGTAGCCAACAATCTGTTGAGTGATGGGTAAGTTAAAGAGATTGCTCAGTACAGGGTCCTTGCTCTTCACCACAATGGTTACTTTATCCTGCGGCTTGAGCCTGATTTCCGCGCTCTCTGCCATGGTTCGGATTTCTCCCTGCGGCAGTCCGCCGAAGTAGGTTATCTTCTGTGGAGGGGCGCAAGATACGATACCCAGGACCAGCAAAGATGCAATAGCGAGATTTCTGATGTTCATTGTCGGTTTGTTTTATCCTGCCGAAGGCTTCCGGGTGTGTACGACTTCTCTTCCTCCCAATGCAAGTAGCAGAATCAGAAGGTGCGGGCAAGCAAGGTCGAAACTCTTCGGAAACCTCCGCATGTAGGTCAGCAAGCCGGTTGACGTGCAGACCCGCAGATGTTCGTTATAGTTTGGTGAATGGTTTACCCATTCCACTATTAAAACTGTATTTTATCTATTTTGTTGCAAAAGTAGGCATTTTTTCTTGATTTAAGGCAGCTTTGCGGCCCAACAGTGGCCGGTCAGGAAAAAATAAGCGGCTTTTTGCCATTACTTCACGATTATTTTATTATATTTACAGCATAAAACAAAGGAAGGGAGGAACCTGCCATGACTAAACTGACTGTTACCCTTTGCCGTGCCACAGTGTTGCTGCTGGCACTGATGGTGAGTGCATTTGCCGGCTCACAGAACACCTATTACACTTATGAGGGCACCGTTTCCGATGCCGAGACGGGCCGCCGCCTGCCTTACGTGAGCATAGCAGTGGTGGGGCAGCATGTCTCCATAGTCTCCAATGCCGACGGCGAGTTCGTGCTCAAGACGCCTGTACGCCCCTCGCAGCTGCTGCTTACGCACGTGGGTTACCAGACTATGCGCTACAAGATGGGTGCCGAGGGTGAGCGGCTGAACATACGCATGCAGCCCGGAACCATCCAACTCTCCGAAGTGGTGGTAGCTTCGGGCGATGCGGGGCAGATATTGCGCAGCGCCATAGGCAAGATACCGGCCAACTACAGCAGCGTACCGGAGCTGTTCAGGGGCTTCTACCGCGAGACCACCGAGCGCGGACGCCGCTACATCTACGTAGCCGAGGCCGTGGTAGACCTGTACAAGACGGAGTACACCCGCAACGTTTATGCCGACCGAGTGAGCATAGACAAGGCACGGAGGCTAATCAGCACCCGCAAGACCGACACCCTGGGAGCCAAGATGGTGGGCGGACCAACGCTGCCGGTGTACATAGACGTGGCCAAAAACCTTGACTATCTGTTCAACGAAGAGACGCTCCAGCTGTACGACCTGGCCGTAGGAGTGCCCGAGAAGATAGGCGACCGCCCGCAAGTTATCATCCACATGCGCCCCCGCAAGATGCTTAACGGCGCCCTCTACATCGTGAAGGTGTACATAGACCGCGAGACCCTGTCGTTCTCGCGCGTAGAGATGGACCTCGACATGACCGACAGAACCCGGGCCACGGCCGTGATGCTGGTCAGCAAACCGGCCGGAGTAAGGTTCAAGCCGCGCCAGCTCTCGCTCGTTGTTAACTACTCGCTGGCCGACGGTGTGAGCCGCATCAGCTACGTGCGCAGCACCTCACGCTTCAATTGCGACTGGAAGCGGCGCCTCTTCCATTCCGGTTACACGGTCGTGTCGGAGATGGTTGTCACCGACAGAGCTGCCCCCGACCGCGTTCACCGCATACGGGGCAAGAGCAGCTTCCGCCCGCATGAGTCGCTTTACGACAAGGTGGAACTGTTCGACGACCCGCAGTTTTGGGGCCACGACAACATCATTGAGCCCACGGAGAGCCTGGAGCACGCCATCAACAAGCTGAAAAAACGGCTGCGCGAATAGCCCTGCGGCTGCCCCAACGAGCATGAAAGCCGCTCCGGGTGATGGCTGAATGGATGGCAATCGACGGTCTCCGCGAGGCCGGAATGTAAGGATTTTATGCCAAAAAACAGTGCAGCATTCTCACTCAAAATAGATAACGCGGAAGGTGGAAACATGCTTCTGCGAGCCTGCTTAATGTCTCTTGTGGGCTTGGAGTGATGCTTCAAGGAGCTTAAAGGATAGCTTCGGCAAGGCTGAAGGACAGCTTCAAGAAGCCCGAAAGGCACTTCCGGCGGCGCCGGAAGCATGCTTTCAGGGTCTTGATGCAGCCCTTCGGGCGGCTTGTTTTTATGCTTCTGTGGGCAAATGATTGATAATCAGCCGTTTAATAGGTGCCGTTTTTAGCCCGTATTTGCAGCCGAGTGAAGGCCCGGTTGCAAATACGGCCGCTGTGAAAGGGTAGTTGTAAAAATAAATACTGATGCTTTCTGCCGCCGGCCGGCATTGTTCCGGGCTAAATGCCGAGTACCTCAGCCAGTTCGCCGAAGTGCTGGATGAGCGCCAGACGGGGGTGAGCGTACTCGGCCGTAACCTCGTGCTGCCACTGTACATGGAAGGGTATGTGCACCGCATAGCCACCCAGAAGGAGCACGGGCTCTATATCCGACTTGAATGAGTTGCCCACCATGAGCAGCTGGTCCATGCCTACGCCGAACCGGCGGCACAGCTGCTGGTAGGCTTCGGCCGACTTGTCGGACACGATAACCACATCGTCGAACCTGTTGCGCAGGCCCGATCGCATGAGCTTATGCTCCTGGTCAAGCAGCTCTCCCTTAGTAAAAACCACCATGTTGTACCTGTCTGCCTGGCGTATGGTGCGCAGGCAGGCGTCTACGCCGGGCAGGGGAGTGGCCGGAATCTGCAGCAGCAACTTGCCCAGCTGCGTAATGCGCAGCAGGTCCTGGGCCGCTATCTGCCCCTTGCTCACCCGCACCGCATTCTCTACAAGCGAGAGTGTAAAGGCCTTGCAGCCGTAGCCCAGGAGGGGCATGTTGGCCGTTTCGGTTTCAAAGAGCGCCTTGTCAACCTCTTCGGCGGTTGCGTAAGGCGCGAGAAGGTGCTCGTACGAGCGCTGTACTTGTTCGAAGTGCGACTGGCAGTCCCACAGGGTATCGTCGGCGTCGAAGGCTATCAGCTTAATGTCGTTGGTCTTTATCATGTGTTGCCGTGAATTAGTAAAAGCCAAAACCGCATGGAGTGGCTTTGGCTTTTGGGTGCAGGAGCGCCGTTCAAATCTTGTCCAGCGCCTGTTTGATGTCGTCTAAAATGTCGTCGCAGTCCTCAACTCCCACAGACAGGCGGATGAGGTCGGGGGCTATGCCGGCCTGGCGCAGCTGCTCGTCGGTAAGCTGTCGGTGGGTGTGGCTGGCCGGATGGAGCACGCAGGTGCGGCTGTCGGCCACGTGGGTCACGATGTTGATGAGTTCGAGTGAGTCCATCCACTTGATGGCTGTGTCTCTGTTGCCCTTCAGTCCGAATGCTATAACGCCGCAACTTCCATTGGGCAGGTACTTCAGGGCGCGCTCGTGGTTGCGGTCGTCGGTAAGTCCGCTGTAGTGAACCCATGCCACGCGCGGGTCTTGATGTAAGAACTCGGCCACGCGTTGGGCGTTGCGGCAGTGCTGAGCCATGCGTAGATGCAGGCTCTCGAGGCCGAGATTGAGCAGAAAAGCATTCTGCGGGCTCTGTATGCTGCCAAGGTCGCGCATGAGCTGAGCCACGAGTTTGGTCATGTAAGCCATGCGGCCAAAGCTCTTGGTGTACGTGAGGCCGTGGTAGGAGGCATCGGGCGTGCAGAGTCCGGGGTACTTGTCGGCGTGCTGCTCCCAGCTGAAGTTGCCGCTGTCTACCACCGCTCCGCCCACTGAAGTGGCGTGGCCGTCCATGTACTTGGTAGTGGAGTGGGTCACGATGTCGCATCCCCACTCAAAAGGACGGCAGTTGATGGGCGTTGCAAAGGTGTTGTCTACTATCAGGGGCACGCCGTTACGGTGGGCTATGCGGGCAAATTTCTCGATGTCGAGCACGTTGCAGCCCGGGTTCGAGATGGTTTCGCCGAACATGACTTTCGTGTTCGGGCGGAAAGCCTGTTGTATCTCGTCGTCCGAAGCCTCTGGATTAACGAAGGTGCACGCAATGCCCAGCTTCTTCATCGTTACGCCGAAGAGGTTGAAGGTGCCGCCGTAAATCTCGTTGGAGGCCACGATGTGGTCGCCCGCCTCGCAGATGTTGAACACGGCGTAGAAGTTGGCAGCCTGGCCGCTGGAGGTGAGCATGGCGCCCACACCCCCTTCCAGGGCGGCAATCTTGCGGGCTACGGCATCGTTGGTGGGGTTCTGCAGGCGGGTGTAGAAGTATCCGTCTTTCTTCAAATCGAAGAGCATGGCCATCTCTTCGCTATTGTCGTACTTGAATGTTGTGCTCTGTACAATCGGCAGTTCCACAGGTTCTCCGTTCTTGGGTTCCCAACCTGCCTTGACACAAAGGGTCGATGTTTTCAGTTTCTTTTCCATCTTTGGGTTGTTCCTTGTTGTATGTGAGAGCCAAAGGCATGTAAAGCCATTGGCAAAAGTTTAAATACCTGTACTCAAAAAGTTGCACTTGCGGTTGACCGTTGGCTACTTGATGGTGGCTAAACAGGAAGGTTCAGGCCAATGTATGTACAAAAGTTGTGCAATATTCGCACTTTTTTTTGAGATATGCAAGCAATTGTACAAGGAATTGGTCGGTGGGAGCAGAAAAATGTTCTGTGGCAGTTGCCTTCCGTGCTCATTACCGATAGGGGCTATCCGGCGTTGAGGTAAAGGTTCACGTATTGGTAGTTGGCCTGGGCCCTGCGTACCAGCGTGGGGTCGGGATGGGCGATAGGCTGCTCGTCGAAGGTGCCGTCAGGGAGCGGACGGACGGCAAACTGGCGGACGGAACGCACGGGTGAGAGCACCGTGAGGCGACCGGAATCATAGTATCCCAGGTCCTGGTAGGTTGCCATAAAGGCTCGGGGACGGAAGTTTGGGGCAAGTACATCTTGCCCGCTGAAGCTCACCTTACAGCTTAAATGAAGCAAGGAAAGGAGTGTTGGCATGACATCTATTTGCGAACACACCTTATTTATATATGCCGGTTTTACCAGTCGGGGTGCATAGATGAGGCAAGGAATGTGGTAGCGATGGATGGGCAGCGATGTTTTTCCGGCGCTCGAGGCACAGTGGTCGGCAATGATGACAACGACGGTGTTGGCAAACCAGGGCTTGGTTGCCGCTTCACGGACGAACCGACCTATGGAATAGTCGGTATAACGCACGGCAGCTTCGCGCGTGTTGGGGTCTCCGTCCGCGTGGATGCGGCCTTCGGGATAGGTAAAAGGGCGGTGATTGCTGGTCGTCATGATTTGAGCAAAGAAGGGTTTGCTGCTTTTTGCATCGGCATCGAACACGCTGAGACTCTTGCGGAAGAGATCTTCATCACACACGCCCCATATATTTGCAAAGGTAATGTCATTGGATGCGATGTCCTTTCGGTCAATGACTTCGTAGCCGTTGTTGGTGAAGAAGTCGCCCATATTGTCGAAATAGCTGTCTCCACCGTACAGAAACTGCGTGCTGTAGCCGAGCTCACGCAGCACTGCACCTGCCGAGAGGTTACCCATGCGGTTCTGTTTACGCTTGATGATGCTCTCGCCTGCGCTTGGCGGAATGCAGAGCGACAGGGCTTCCAGCCCGCGTACCGTGCGGTTGCCGGCAGCGTAAAGACGGTCGAAGACAAGACTTTTCGGCATCAGTCGGTCGAGTTCGGGCGTTAGGTGCTGGCTGTTGCCGTATCTGGTCATAAAGTCGGCGCTTAGACTTTCTACGGTTATGAGTATGATGTTAGGCCGGTTGGTGCCCAGACTGTGGCCTATGTGCTTGTAACCGCCGGCATTCAGGCCGGCTTCCTGTCGATACAGGGCCACTGCCTGTGGCTTGGGAAGCATTGGGTAGAACCTGTCATACTCCAGTTTGTTACTCTTAAAAGCGATGCAGAAGTCGTAGGCGCCGTTCTGTTCCAGTTGTGTAACATACTGATTGTCACTCTGCAGGGAGTGTGTTCCCCAGAGTATCAGGGCAGCGCAGACTGCAAAAGCGGCATAGATGGCTAAATGAACGGCAAGCAAACGGGGGGTGTAGAGGCCTGTGAGACGGAAACGACGCTTGCGTGAGTCCCACAGTATGATGCCTGCAGTAATGAGGAGCGCCAGGAAAAGGATGGGAATAATCGCATAAGACTCCATGATATTGCCGATAACCTCGTGTGTGTAGACCAGATAGTCTACGGCTATGAAGTTGTAACGCACGCCAAATTCCTGCCAGAAGAGTATCTCGCCCACCGTTACACACAAAAAGAGGAACACGTAGATGCCCCATGTAACGTACAGAGAAACACGCCGCCACGCGTTGCGAATGGCCGGAATACGAAAACGGAGCGTAAAACTCAAGAGCTTCCAGCCTAAGAACAACTTGGCTATCTTGGGTGCGCCACCGCCGTATTCATCGAAAACAGAGTGGAAGCAGAGCGTATAGACCAGGGCTGCAGCTAACAGGATTTCTATCAGCCACCCTGCAGTCTTGTTGTATTTCCATTCATTCAGCCCCAGATAAAGTATCTGGAGGGGAACGAAGAGCAAGATACCCATGCCCAAATCGGCCAGAACTCCAACGCCCAGAAGCCTGATAACGGCTGCCAGGCTGAATGAAGCATCTTGGGGTGCCATCTGCATCAACACGATACGGAGCAAGAAACCTACTGCTACATAGAGCTTCAGGAACCTGCACATAATGAGGAAGAGGGGATTTCTGTAATCCGCTTTGGTATCTTTATCCATATTTCCTTTTGTTTTTGAAGGCAAAGATACCGTTCAAATCTGTAGACATTCTGAATTTTGACAGTATTCTCCAACACATCCGGTATTTCTCCGGAATCGTTCTGTCGGTTTGCTGCATCCTGGCAGGAGCATAATCTCAGAGTTCATGCTCCGGGCAATGTGGGCGGGAATATTCATGGCATGGGATGCCTGTGTAGGTGGAATGGCTGTGGAATTTGCGATAACCGTTGGTGGTATTGATACTGATGTATAATAAAATATGGCAGGAGCCGTTATGAAGAATGTGAAGGTTTTGATTATAGAAGATGAACGTCGGCTCTCCGACAGCATCAAGGCTTATCTGGAAAGGCAGCACTATCTGTGCGAACAGGCTTTCGATTTTGCCGATGCCATGATGAAGGTTGGGGTGTATGGCTACGACTGCATCCTGCTTGACCTGATGCTGCCGGGTGGCAATGGGCTGGAAATACTCGGCTCCATCCGCCGAAAACAGAACGGGGTAGGTGTCATCATCATCTCTGCCAAGGACTCTCTTGATGACCGTTTGCGAGGTTTGGAGATTGGAGCAGACGATTATTTGCCCAAGCCTTTTGCCTTGCCGGAGCTCGCCATGCGTGTATATGCGCTCATCAGGCGCAAGGAATTCTCGGCAAGTAACGTGATTCATTCGGGCAATATCGAAATAAATTTGCTTGAAAAGACGGTCAGCGTCGGCAAAACTCAGCTGGAACTTACCCGCTCGGAGTACGAACTGCTGCTTTTCTTCATCAGCAACCGCGACCGTATTGTATCCAAAGCTGCCATTGCCGAACATCTTACAGGCGAAATGGCCGACATGCTCAACAGCTACGATTTTATCTATTCACATATCAAGAACCTCAAGTCTAAACTCGCCAAAGAAGGCGTAAGAGACGTAATCAAGACCGTTTACGGGACGGGATACAAATGGAAAGAACCCTGACACGGCAATTGATGGCGAGACTTATCGTTGGGTTACTCGTCATCCTGGTGCTTGCCACACCTTTATTATATTATCTTACGACGCGCTTCTACGCAGAAGATTTACTGGATGTAGTACGCAGTTACGGCATCAAGGACCCGGACTTGGACCTCGAAGAAGACGTGATGGCCGGCATGTTTATCCAGTTTTTCGTTATTCTTGGAGGCCTGCTTTCCGTTATCCTGCTTGTAGCACAGCTTGTTCCCCGCCGCCTCTGGCGCCCGTTCCATCAAACTCTTGAGCAGATTAAAGGCTTTAAAGTGGAGCGGGGCATGACAGTTTTGCCCGAGACAACAGGCGTGCAGGAGTTCAGCCAGCTCAATTCAACGCTGAACCGCATCATGGAAACCAGCGTAAAGAGCTATCAGGTGCAGAAAGAGTTTACGGAGAATGCTTCGCATGAGCTCCAAACACCGATAGCCATCGTACAGAACAAGATAGACAACATGCTGCAAGACGAGAGCCTTACGCCGTATCAGGCCCAGGAACTGCATGAAATCTATCAGGAACTGCGCCACATGAGCAACCTCAGCCGCAGCCTGTTGCTGCTGTCGAAGATAGAAAACAATCAGTTCAGCACACAGGCGGAAGTTGACCTCTGCCTAAAAGTGAAGGAGATACTCCCGCGCCTCGAGAGCCTTGCCGGCTGCATCGAGGTAACCACCAGCTTTGCGCAGCCCAGCCTGAAACTGCGGTGCAACGAAACTCTCTTGGAGAGTCTGATAACAAATCTTGTAGTGAATGCCGTCCGGCACAACCATGCCAAGGGCAAGATAGCTGTTACCATAGCAGGCGGACAGCTGTCGGTTGCCAACACATCTAACGAACCCGCGCTCGATGCCCATCACGTTTTCTCCCGCTTCTTCCGTACAAAAGGAACCCAGAAGGGCAATGGATTGGGCCTTGCCATCGTGAAGTCCATCTGTGATTATCACCATTGGCAGGCCGGCTATTACTATTCAGCCGGGCAGCACGTGTTTACCGTAAAGTTTTAAACCAATGTATCTTACGCTCATTATTGTGGGTCTGGTGGCTGGAACACTCTCCGGCTCCGTTGGTTTTGGTGGTGGAATGGTGTTGTTGCCCGTTATCACCTACTTCTATGGGGTGGAGATAGCCGTGCCCGTCTCAACTATAGCCCAACTGTTGAGCAATCTCTCCCGTGCAGCCCTGGGTTGGCGCGAGATTCATTGGCGGCAGGTAATGTGGTTTCTCATCCCCGCCTTGCCCTTTACGGCACTCGGAGCTTTCGGCTTTAGCTTGGTAGACAAGGTGCTGATGACGCGCTTGCTGTGCGTTTTCCTTGTCATCTTTTCCGTTATGAAGCTACGGGGAAAGCTGCATCTGCCGTCAGGCTACCGTACAATGTTGCTCGGTGGAAGCCTGACGGGACTTGTTAACGGACTGTTGGGTATATCCGGTCCGTTGAGCAGTGCAGTGTTCCTGTCGCTCGACCTCACTCCGGTTGCCTACATCGCCAGCGAGGCCACGGCCGCTGCAGCTATGCACATCGTTAAGGCCATAACCTATGGAAGGTTCGACCTGATGAACTGGCACATCTTTCTTAACGGGCTTTTCATCGGCTGTGCCATGATGGCAGGCAACTTCGTGGCCATACATCTCATTCGGTATGTGCACAAGAAAATCTATCAGCGCATAGTAGCCGGCATGATGATAGCCATCTCGCTGTGGCTTTTCGTCATGGCTTGATAAGTGCAGGTTCGGCCGATAAGGAACTATCTGGTGCGTAGGTAGCCCCGGCTTGGATAGATGTTTGGCCTGTTTGTGTAACCAAGTATTGGGTTGCAGGTGCCGGTGTGCAGGCAGAGAGAACCTTACATGCCGGCGTTCTTCCGGTTTTTGTCGTTCCGAGAGAATATCTTATATAACCCGTTGTGTATCAACATTCCCCGCCATCTGCGTCCCCTTTCGTTTCCGGAGCTATCGTTTAACGTTCCTGAAGCTATCGTTCAACCTCTCTGAAGCTATCGTTCAACGCCGCTGAAGCATAGCTTCAAGCCGCTTGAAGCATAGCTCCCGCCCCACAGCTGCAAACATGTCAGTTTCCGTCAAGCGTTCATTCGCTTTATTCACATGATAGTATATAACTGTTGTTAGCCTCATTTGCTTTTATAATAGCAGCATGTCAGCGGCCTTGCCTGCCGGAACCGGTAATTCTGTTTTTCATTGTTAAGAAGTCTGATAATGGCAGAAAAAAGAAATCCCGCAAGCCTTCAAGCCTGCGGGATTTCTTGATAAAGGGTGGAGGGTGGGACTCGAACCCACGACATTCAGAACCACAATCTGACGCTCTAACCAACTGAACTACATCCACCGTGTTGGTTCGCTTAAGCTGTTTAAGCGGGTGCAAAGTTACGGGATTTATTTGTATTGCGCAAATAAATCCCGAGTTTTTTTATCATTTTGTTCATTTTGCCGGGCCGGTAGGAGCCTTGGGTGCCGTTGGGGCTGAGTTCTGCGAGCCGGCAGCAGGTGTTTGGCCTGCGCCCTGCTGTGTTGCAGGAGCCTGGCTTGCGCCGAAACCTTGCGTATTTACAGGGTTAGTGGTCTGGTTCTGGGTTGCACTTTGCTCGAGAACGCTCTGATCCGTAACGGCCGTAGGGGCTACGTAAGCGCAAATAACGCTGATTACAACCATGGCACCGGCCAATGCCCAGGTTGCTTTCTCAACGAAGTTGGTGGTCTTGCGGACGCCCATGATGGCGTTGGAAGAAGAGAAGTTGGAAGCGAGTCCGCCGCCTTTAGACTCCTGGATGAGCACGATGAAAATCATCAAGATTGACACCAGGACAATCAATACAACGAATAATGTGTAAATCATTTTGTCTTTTTATTTGTTTTATTATTTAATATCAATTTCTCCAAGAAACGAATTTGGTCTGCAAAGTAAGCATTTTTTTTTGGATAATTCAAATTTAAACGCCTAATTATTTCCAGAGCTTTCTCGTATCTGCCCTGCTTGATGTAGATTTTAGCCAGCGTTTCGGTAAAGTAACCCTCATTGTCCTCATGCTGTTCGGCATCCTGTTCTTCCTCGATTTGCGGCAAGAATTCGGGTTCCTCCTTGAGTTGAATCTTGCCGTTCCCGTTGTTGATGAAGTCGTCTATCAAGTTCTGGCCCTTCATCTGCGGCGTAGCCAGCTCCTCGCTTTCATGCTCTCCGATGCTTTCTGTTTCGAGGAGATACGACACATAGTCAACGGCAGCGTCGGCGGGGGTGGGCTTGCGCTTCTTTTTTCCGTCCGTATCGTCCTCGTCGGGGATGGATTCCAGGAAGCTGTCTATAAGTGCCACCGTGCGGCTTGGCGACGGTTTGGCTTCCGCCTGCTTGGCTTTGGTCTTGGCGCGCAGCTGGTAGTGGGCGGCTTCTACGAGGTTAAAGAGCACCCGGCGGTCGGTAATATAGACGGCGGCCCTGCGGAGTTCCTCGTCGAAAGTAGCGTCGTGGAGCAGATAGAGGTTACGGAGCATCAGCAGGCGAGCCGTCTGATAGTACGGATGGAGCGCCAAGAGGCTGCGGAGATCGTAAAGAGTCTCCTTGTCCATCTGCTCGGGATGCTTGATGAGATACGTTAAATCCATTTGCCGCTCTTGCTGTTACAGGTTACCAATTGGCCACGGTGGCGTTGAAAATCTGATCTACCAGGTCGTCAACCATCTGCGATACGAGTTCTTCCTGGACCGAGGTAAGGCTCCGGGTTGTCTCGTACGACTGCGTGGCAGTGAACTGCCGCTCGAAGTCCTCGTTGTGGTTGGCGTTGTTGGTGAAGCGTACGTTGACCGTCATCGACAGCTCCGTCTGGGCCGAATGGCCCTCACTCGTCACCGACTTGTTGCGTTGAGAGTACTGGGTTATCTCGCCTTCTATCTTCATGTCGCCGTTGCGGCGCACCTGAATGAGGCGGGTATGGTTGGCAAACTCATCCTTCAGGGCGTTGTTGAACATGGGAGCCATGGGTCCCCACACGTAACTGCTGCGGATGGGGAAGTCTGTTATCTGGATGGTTTTGGTCTTGCTGTAGTCTATACTGGCGCCATTGAACTTATAGCTGACCTGGCACGACACCACGAGGAGCGTGAGCAGGCACGGGAGTATGAAGCCTGCACGGCGGAAACCGCTGCAGGCAGCCTTGCCTGATATGTGGTTTATGATGTTCTGTTTCATTCTTCAGTCAACTGTCAGTTAATTCCGTAGCCTCCACCTTATTATATATAGTGGTTTTGCAGCCGTCTTGATGCGGCTATGCCTTGTCCAGTCCGTATTGTTTGATGCGGCGGTACAGGGTGCGGTCCGATATGCCCAGCTCCTGTGCAGCCTTCTTTCTGTTGCCGCCGTTGCGCTCCAGCGCCTTCTCAACCATCTGCCTGCCCAGGTCGTTCAGGTTCAGTGTTTCGGGCTCTCTTATTTCTTCAGCTTCTGCTTCCTCGGCCTGCAGCGGCGTTTGTTGTGCGTACACCGGCGTTGCGGTGGTACGGTTGCTGCGCTCGGGCAGGGTTGATGCTGCCGGTGCATCTATGAGACTGCTGAACCCGCCGGCACCATTCAGCTGCCGCGCCTCGTCCAGTTGCTTGCGCAGTGAGTTCATGTCGCGGCGCAGATCGCTCACGTTACCGCGCAGTTCGTACAGTATCTTGTACAGTATCTCGCGTTCGCTCTCGTACGAATGCGCGCCCGACGGGCTGATGGGTGCCAGCTGCGTGCTCTCAGGGTCTTGCGGGATGAAGCGGCGAAGCGTGTCGGCATCAATCTCGCGGCCCTCGTTCAGCACCGACATCTGTTCCGTTATGTTCTTCAGCTGGCGCACGTTGCCGGGCCACTTGTACTTCAACATGATGTCTTTGGCATCCTCCGTGAGCGTAATCTTGGGCAAACGGTACTTTTCGGCTATCTGCATGGCGAACAGACGGAACAGCAGAACGATGTCGTTACCACGGTCACGCAGGGCCGGCATCTGTATGGGAATGGTGTTGAGGCGGTAGTACAGGTCCTCGCGGAAGCGCCCCTCTCTGATTGCCTTGCGCATGTTTACGTTCGTGGCGGCCACAATCCTGACGTCGGTCTTCATGATTTTCTGTCCGCCCACGCGTATGTATTCGCCCGTTTCGAGCACTCTCAGCAGCCTGGCCTGCGTAGCAAGGGGCAGTTCGCCTACCTCGTCCAGGAAGATAGTTCCCTTGTTGGCCACGCCGAAGTAGCCTTCGCTCTCGCCGATGGCGCCCGTAAAGGAGCCTTTCTCGTGCCCGAAGAGCTCGCTGTCTATCGTTCCTTCGGGTATGGAGCCGCAGTTGATGGCGAAATATCTCTCCCGTCGGCGGGGCGAATTGTCGTGGATAACGCGCGGAATGATTTCTTTTCCCACGCCGCTCTCGCCCACAATGAGCACGGATAAGTCGGTGGGCGCAACCTGCAGGGCCACGTCCAGCGCACGGTTCAGCCCATCGCAGTTGCCTACGATATTGTACCGTTGCTTAATCTTTTGCAGTTCAGAGGTGTTCATTGGGTGACAAAATTACTCATTTTATTCCAAATGGCTGCAATTTTGGCAGAGTTTTTATGGTTGCAAGGTACGAAGAAGAGGTTTTTTAAGAACTCTTTGCAGAATGAATATCGGCTTCGAGTGCTCTGTCCGGAGCCCAGCACTGTTTCTGCTCCGCCTCTCCTTGCATGTAAAGAAGAATGACTACGGCACTTGCTGCCGACGATAACCGGCACTCCTGCCGGCGGTTTCCTTCTTTCTTGTCATGATTTTCCGCCGTTAGCAGCATGGTCTCAGAAGGGCTCTTGCCGTAGGCGGTGCAAACACCTTTGTGCAGTACGAAAGCAGTAGCTGCCGTTCAAGGGCCTTGAAGGACAGCTTCAAGGCCGTTGAAGCATACGTTCAAGCTCGTTGAACGATAGCTCCGGCAGAATGCCCTGTACGTGGGCGCTCCGCAGAAGCATGTAGGTAGGCGTGCGAAAGCGGCAAAGCGAAGCGGTTTCAGTCACCCCGTGGCGTCGGTTTTTCTTCCTCTTTCTGCCGCTTGTCGAGCTTGATGAGCAGCAGGCCGATGCCCGTCCACACCAGTTCCCTTATCCTCACGATGAGCGCAACGAAGATACCGGCGCTGGCGGTGATGCCCAGTCCGGTGGTTGACATGAGGAAGCCGCCCTCCCGTCCGCCCAGTTGCAGCGGCATGAAGAACAGCAGGTTGGCAAAAAGAGTTGTGAAGGCGATGATGAGCACGCACTGAACATAGTTCACGCTCGGCATGAGTACCAGCAGGATGAACAGCACTTCGAGCGCCGAAGCAAACCTGCAACCTATCTCCAGCAGCACGGCGGCGCAGAAAGTCTTGGGGTTCTGACGGTGCAGGGCAGCTATCTGGGCGTCGATGGTGTCCAGTTGAGCCTTGTGTTTTGCTACGAACGGCTGCGCCCAACGCTTCACAACGGGCAGGTGGCGCAGCAGGTTGAGGATGCGGTTGGCCAGCCCCTTGCGGTAGCCGGCTATGAAGAACCACAGCCCCAGCGTGCAAAAGGCGCCCGCGGCCAGCAGGAACATGGCCATGAAGAAGTTCACCGGCTGCGTCAGGAGGTACAGGAAAATACAGATGAACCAGAACGAGAAGTGGCTGAAAATGTGCGTCATGACGTACAGAATGACCGATGACGAGGCTCGCTCGGTGCCTATCTTGGGCGCCAGTTCCATGATGCGGTAAGGCTCGCCGCCCATGAGACCGCCCGGAGTGGCATAGTTCAGGGCAAAACCTGATATGGTTATCTTGTACAGCCACCAGTAACCAACGTGGCGGCGGGGGTCCTGGCGGTCGGCCGGAGTATCGGCCGAGTGGATGATAAGGTACCAGGCGGCCGTGTTGAACATGTACAGAACGACCCACAGTGCTACCACGGCAAAGAACCAGTAGCCTGCATGTTTCAGCCCTTGCCATACCTCACGGAAATCCAGTTGGGTCACCATGACGGCCAATACGGCCAGACCGAAAACGAAAAAGCCGTTCTGATACTTCCTCTTCACGCGCCCTTACTGTTGCTTTTCCTTGTTGGCGTTGTCGTGTTTCTTAGGGATGGCGAACCTTACCTTGTCGCTCTCGTCGCGCTTCTCGTGGTAGAGTTTCTTCAAGGGGTTGGCCAGCGGCTCGTCGTAAGTGGCGCGGTTGCGGAAGATGTCGATAGCATCATAGATGGCGGTGCGGAACGAACTCTCGTCTGCTACACCCTTTCCGGCTATGCCGAAGCCTGTTCCGAGCGCCGGGGCGGTACGTACAAGGGGCAAACCTGTGGTGAGTTCCACGCCGTCGGAGGTAGACAGCGTCATAAAAGGCGTGATGCCTTGGTCGTGATACATGGCCAGCACGCCGTCGAACGACCTGTACAGGCCCTTGCCGAAGAAGCTGTCGGCCGGATAAGGGCCAAAGGCATTGATGCCCTCTTCGGTCAGCTGGCCGATAGCGGGGGCTATGATGTCCTTCTCCTCCTGCCCGGGTTCGTTGCCGGGGTTGAGCGACAGCACGGCTATACGCGGGTTGGAGATGCGGAAGTCGCGCTTCAGACTGCCCGCGAAGAGCCTTACCTTGGTCTGTATCTTTTCCGGAGTGATGGCCTGGATAACGTCCTTAAAGGGGCGGTTATCCGTCACGAGCCCTATGCGCAGCCTCTCGTTGAGCAGGATGGTGAGGGCTTCGGCACCGTCGCCGATGCACTTCTGAATGTATTCCGTTTGTCCCTTGAAGTCGAACCCGTCGGCTTCAACGTTGGTTTTGTCAACGGGTGCCGTTACCAACACGTCGTACAGGCCCGACCGGAAGTCGGTCATGGCCCGGTCGAGTGCCATCAGTGCCGCCTCTCCCGACTCCCTCGAGGGCTGTCCGAGTTCAATCTTAACCTCCTCGTCGAAGGTGGTGAGCAGGTTCAGGCGGTCGTCCTTGGCCTCCTCGGCACTGCCGATGATGCTGAAGTTGGTCTCCAGGTTCAGCGCTTTACGATGGTAGGCAGCCGCCTTGGGCGACCCGTAAACGATGGGGGTGCACAGCTCCAGCATCTCCGGAGCTTCAAAGGTTTTAAGTATCAGTTCATATCCGATACCGTTGGTATCGCCGTGGGTGATGGCCACACGAATTCTTTTATTTTCCATAATGGTTGGGTTTAAATGTATATAGCGAGGCTTCCAACTGCCTCATGATGTTTCTTTTCTTGCTTGCGGGTGCGTAGATAAAGACTTCCACGATAAGAAAACCGCCCTTGGTGCGCACGGCACGGCTTGCGAAGGGGCCTCCCATGGCGTCGCCCTGCATCTCCCAGAGGCCGCGGGTCAGTAGTCCGCTGTCGTTCTCCATGACGTAGAAGGTGGGCGAGTAGGGCACCGTGCGCATGTACATGTCGTCGGTTTCGCCCTTGATGTTGGCCTTCATCACGCTGTCGCGGTACTCCATGCCCGCACTGAGACTGCTTCGGCTAACCTTGTACACGCAGAGATTGCGCATGGCAGCAGTGCCGTCGTCCGACAGCCAGATAAAGTCTTTGCCGCGCTTGCTGGCTTTCAGCTCGGCCGGAACCTGCAACCGGGCGCCGAACATGCGGCTGATGGTTTGCTCGGCCTGCAGGTTCCGCCGCCTTTGCAGGTAGGAGAGGGCGCGCTGCCGCTCCGCTTTATCGAAGACGGAAAAGATGTTTTGCCCCACTTTCTCGCTCTTCAGCGCCCTTGCCGAGGGCATGCCGGCGTGCAGGATGTACTGCGGCACGGCGTACCTGTCGCGCTCCAGGCGCAGACTGGGCCGCGGATGGCGGGCGGAGTCTATGTCAACAACGATGATGTTGCGGGCGTATCGGTACAGCCCACGATAGTCCTTGCGGGCCAGCTGCTTTACGTCGAACTCCGGTTCCGCCTGCGGCAGCCCCTCCGCATCGGTGCTCAGCAATCGCCATACGGTGCTGTCGGCATCGCCCACAACCACTACTTCGTAGGGACGGCCGCCACTCTTGGGCCTCGTGGCACTGCCTGTGCAGCCTGCCAGCAGCACGGCAGCGAGGGCGATGGTGAGCCTACAGGCCTTCATCGGCTGTCTTCTTGGCCGTGCTCAGCAGTCCGCAGGCGGCGTAAATGTCCTCTCCGCGGCTGGCACGTATGGTGGTAAAGATGCCGTGAGCGGTCAGGTAGTCTCTCAGAGCCTCCATCTTGCGGTCGTCGGCACCGTGAAGCGGCACGCCGGGTATCTGGTGGAAGCGGATGAGGTTGATGCGGCAGTCGAGTCCGTGCAGCAGTTTTACAATCTCGCGGGCATGCTCCGGCGAGTCGTTCACGCCTCCGAAGACGATGTACTCGAACGAGAGGCGCCGCTGGTGCGAGAAGTCGTACTGCTTGAGCAGCTCCACCACGTCGGCTATGGCCATGCCCCGTTCGGCCGGCATGAGCTCTGCACGCTGCCCGTGGAGGGGCGAATGCAGGCTGATGGCCACGTGGCAGTCGCTCTCTTCGATAAATCGCTTGAGCTTGTCCTTCAGTCCCACCGAGCTCACCGTAATGCGTTTGGGGCTCCAGGCCCATGCGTAAGGGGCGGTGAGCAGGGTGGTGGAGCGCAGCACATTGTCCAGGTTGTCCATCGGTTCGCCCTGTCCCATGAAGACGATGTTGGTCAGTTTGTCGCGCTCGGGCAGCGAGTAGACCTGGTTCAGGATATCGGCAGCCGTGAGATTGCCCTCGAATCCCTGCTTTCCTGTTTGGCAGAAGAGGCAGTTCATCTTGCATCCAACCTGCGACGAGACGCAGAGCGTGGCCCTTCCATGTTCCTCGGGAATGTACACAGTCTCAACAAAACGGCCGCTCTGGGTGGGGAACAGGTACTTTACGGTGCCGTCCTTGGAGTGCTGGGCGTCGATGGGAGCGGCGCAGCCCACGGTGCATGCCGCGCTCAGTCGGGCGCGGTTGTCCTTCGAAATATCAGTCATCTCGTCAATGCTCCGCACGTGCCGGCCGTAAATCCACTTGGCTATCTGCCCTCCGGTGAATGCAGGCATGCCTAAACTCTTGGCCAGCGCCTTGAGTTCTTCTAATGTCATGCCCAGCAGCGGTTTCTTGTCAGCATCCATCATCTTCAGCTTCATCTTTAATTATGCAAAGTTAATGAATTTTTGAAGAAAAGGACTCTTTTTCACGCAATTTGTGTTATATTTGCAGCTAAATAGCCTCCGCGCGGCCCGGCTGTGGGTAACAGCGCGCCGACTGCAATGCTGTGCCACGCCGATAAGGATTGTTTGCACGGCCGCCTTGCACCCACCGGCAGGCCGACAGATGCCCACCGCGTAAGTAACTGTAAATGAGCAGCTTGGCTGGAGATGCCGTTCAAGGCGCTTGAAGGATATGTTCAAGGCGCTTGAAGGTACCCGTTAAGCCCCTTGAAGCATAGCTCCGGGAAAGCGCGCCGGCACAAGTGCGGTTGCCGAAGGGCAGAGACCGGCTTCCGGAAGGCCACAGGCAACCGGCTTGCAGGGCCGCCCGCAAAGACCAACATGAACGTATCAAAAACCAAATACGATGAATACTGACACGAAGAACAACCCAACCCGCCCGGCCGGAGACCTGCCGGCAGCAGCATCCTCACCAGCTACGGCCCCGTACGGGCATGAACCCACGGTAACGGTAGGTATCGTGAGCGGGGAGCAAATCAGCTTTGTGCTCAACCAGCCTTACCGGGTGGGGGAGCAAGAAGCTGTGGGGCAGCACACCGTGGTACTGTCGGCAGGCAGCATACTGTGGCAGGGCAGGCGCTACGAAGAGCTCGTGTTCCGTCCGCTTTCGGCCGGAGCATCGTTCTCGCTCCAGGATGTCACGATAGGCGTTAACTTCCACTGGGAGCGCCGAGAGACGCAGACATTCCTCGGAGCGCTGCATCTCATCGTGCTGCAGGGCCGCATCTGCGCCGTAAACGAGCTGCCCGTGGAGAGCTACCTGGCAAGTGTAATCTCCAGCGAGATGCGTGCAACCTCGTCGGTCGAGCTGCTCAAGGCGCATGCCGTTATCTCGCGCAGCTGGCTGTTGGCACAAATGGAGAGGCGGCACCACCCCGCAGAGGCGCCGGAAGCGGCCTCTGCCATGACTGATAACGAGGAGCAGCGCATCCGCTGGTACGACCGCGAGGACCATACGGCCTTCGACGTGTGCGCCGACGACCACTGCCAGCGCTACCAGGGCATTACGAAAGAAACCAGCCGGCACGTCGCCGAGGCCGTTGAAGCTACGCGCGGACAGATTCTGATGGCCTGCGGCAGCATCTGCGATGCCCGCTTCAGCAAGTGCTGTGGCGGCGTTTCGGAAGAGTATCAGTACTGTTGGGAGGACGAACCCAAGAGCTATCTGCAGGCCATACGCGATGATGCAGAGCCCGGAATGCCCGACCTCACCGTCGAAGAAAACGCCGACCGGTGGATAAGAAGCAATGCTCCTGCCTTCTGCAACACCACCGACAGGCACGTGCTGGAGCAGGTGCTGAACGATTACGACCAAGAAACAGCCGACTTCTACCGCTGGCACATCAGCTATACCCAGCAGCAGCTGGCCGGCCTTATCAGGCGTAAACTGGGGCTGGACTTCGGCAGCATCGTCGATCTTGTGCCCCTGGAGCGCGGCAGGAGCGGCCGACTCTCGAAGCTCAGAATTGTGGGCACGGAGCGTTCTATGGTCATAGGGAAGGAGCTGGAGATACGTCGGGCCCTGAGCGAGAGCCACCTCTACAGCAGTGCTTTCGTGGTTGATACGGCCGACTTCATACGCGGCATTCCGCAGAAGTTCGACATCATCGGCGCCGGATGGGGCCACGGAGTGGGTCTCTGCCAAATAGGAGCGGCCGTGATGGGCGAGAAAGGCTACCGCTACGACGAGATATTGCTGCATTACTACAAAGGTGCCGATATCCGGAAGATATACGAATAGGCCGTAACTGCCATTCGCTGAAAGGTGAACAAGATGAATAACAGAATGCCGAAGACTCCCTGGGCGTGGGTGCCCTCTCTCTATTTTGCCGAAGGCTTGCCGTATGTGGCGGTGATGGCGATAACCATCATCCTGTACAAACAGCTGGGCCTGAGCAACGGAGAGATAACTTTCTATACCTCGTGGCTGTACTTGCCGTGGGTTATCAAGCCGCTGTGGAGCCCTTTCATCGGGCTTTTCAGGACCCGGCGGTGGTGGATAGCGGCCATGGAACTGCTCATCGGGGCCGCTTTCGGCGGCGTGGCGTTCACCATTCCCACTGCTTTCTGGCTGCAGGGTTCGCTGTTCTTCTTCTGGGTTATGGCCTTCTCGTGCGCTACGCACGACGTTGCAGCCGACCGGTTCTACCTCCTCGAGTCGAACCAACACCACACCCGGCTCTTCGGCATACGCACGGCATTCTACCGGCTGGCCACCATCTTCGGGCAAGGACTGCTGGTAATGATAGCCGGAAACCTGCAGGTTATCTACCGTAACAGCATCAGTTTCTCGTGGAGTGTGCTCTTCTACGGCGTTACGGGACTGTTTATTGTCCTGTGGCTGTGGCACAGTTACGTGCTTCCCCGGCCCGAGAAAGACGTTCCGCGCACCGGAGCAGGCGTGCGGACGCTGTGGGGCGAACTCTCTGAAAACATCACCTCCTTCTTCCGCCAGCCACAGGCAGCATCGGGAATCATGTTTATGTTGCTCTTCTGCTTGCCCTTGGCGCTGCTCTCAAAGGTAGCTCCGCTCTTCCTGATAGATGCCGCCCATGCCGGTGGTCTTGGCCTTTCGCCCCAGGAATTCGGCCTGGTACAGGGCACGGTGGGTGTAGTCGGGCTGACGGTAGGCAGCATTGTGGGCAGCGTGAGCGTTGGGCGCGACGGACTGAAACGGTGGCTCTGGCCCATGGTTGGCGCCGTCTGCCTGCCTGCTTTGGTGTACGTGGCGCTTAGCTATGCACTGCCGGGCAGTTTCCTGCTTGTCAACCTGTGCGTTTTCTGCGAGCAGTTTGGCTGCGGATTCGGGCTTACGGCCTATACGTTCTACCTTCTTTATTACAGCAGAGGCAACTTCCGGCAGGGCCATTACGGGCTCTGCACGGCCTTCATGTCGCTCTCCATGATGCTTCCCGGCCTGCTGGCAGGCTGGTTGCAGGAAGCTGTAGGCTACCGGATGTTCTTCATTGTCGCGGCTGTTTGCTGCCTCTTCACTTTCGGCGTGGCTGCTCTGGTGCGCGTGGATGCCGACTTCGGCGTGAAAACTGATGACGAGGAAATGGAGGAGGAAGACCTATGAAGATGTATGCTATTTGCGATTGCGACAACTGCTATTGCAGTTGCGAGCGCGTGTTCCGTCCCGATTTGGCCGGTAAACCTGTTGTTGTGCTGAGCAATAACGATGGATGTGTGATTGCAAGGTCACGTGAAGCCAAGGCTGCCGGTATCCCCATGGGGCTTCCCTACTATCAGTTGGCAGAGCGGTTCCCAAGACTCAACGTGGCTGTATTTTCCAGTAATTACGAGCTCTACGGCGATATAACGCGGCGGGTGATGAGCATCATCCGCAGCGAATGTACCGAATTCTACCGTTACTCCATTGATGAGGCTTTCTGTGTGTTGGACGATATGGACGGCGAAGCCCTGAAGGCATGGGGCGAAAGGTTGTCGAAAAAGATACTGAAATGGGTGGGCATGCCCGTCAGTATCGGCATCGCAAGTACCAAGACGCTTGCTAAATGCGCCGATTACTTTGCCAAAAACTATCCCGGATACAATCACTGCTGCGTCATTGACACCGAAACAAAGCGCGAAAAGGCCCTGAAGATGTTCCCTGTCAAGGAGGTGTGGGGCATTGGCCGCAGGATGCGGAGGCAGCTGGAGGATATAAATATCGGCACGGCATGGGACCTCCTGCAGAAGCCGCAGTTTGTAGTAAGAAGGCAATTCCACCTTCCCGGCGAGCGTACTTGGCTGGAGTTGAAGGGCGTTGACTGCGTTCCGCTGGACGAGATGCACGGAAAGAAGAGCATCTGTACCAGCAGGAGCTTCCCCGGAACGGTCAAAGACTTCGATACACTCAAAACTCACGTGGCCAACGATGCCGCCAAATGCTCCGAGAAACTGCGTAAGCAGGGCAGCGTGTGCAACAATGTAATGGTGTTCATCGATACCAACCGCTTCAGAGACGACCTGCCCCAATATGCCAACAGCACCGACCTGACGCTGCTGACACCCGTCAACAGCACGCAGGAAGTAGTGGGGGCAGCGGTGCAATGTCTGTGCAGCATCTATCGCGAAGGCTACCAGTACAAGCGTGCCGGCGTGATAGTAACGGGCATACAGGATGCCTCCGCCATCCAGACTGACTTCATGGACTTCGATGCCCTGCGGCATGAGAAGATGCAGCAGATAACCACCGCGACCGACGGCATCAACCTTTCCAACGGCAGCGAGACCGTTTTCCTGGGCTGCCAGCAATACAGGCAGCGCAATGAGCGCGGCAAGAGCATCGGCTTCCGCGATGCCATTAAGCACCAGTTCCGCAGCAAGAGCTACTCGTTACGCCGCAAGGAGTTCCTTGAGGTGCGCTGAGCGGGGCGGCGAGGGCAGGCCGTCAGTCGTTGAAACGGTTCAGGATATCGCCGTACTTGTCTATCCTCCGATCTCTGAGGAACGGCCACCAGCGGCGCACCTGCTCGCTGTGATCGAGGTCGATGTTCACAATCGTGCTCTCTTCTCCGTTGTTTTTGAATAGCTTGTGTTTGTCAGCATGAAGGCTGTACGGAAGCTGTCATCATGCGATAAATGGCTTTGAGGCTGCTTACTTATTTCGTTTTTTTCTTGTCACTTTGACCAGAAACCACTATCTTTGCATTGTAATATAGCCAAAAGTATAAGGAGATATTGTCATGGAAGGGAAAAAGGAAAAGACTAAAAAGGCCAGGCAGACTGCAAGCCAGCCAAAACCGGTGTCGGTGAAGAAGCGGATAAACAAGACGTGGCAGGCTATTCTTGACCACCAGGGGGCGTTTATCGTTACGGAGCCGAATTTGTTTATGTAAGTCATGAGGTATCTTCTTGACACCAATATCTATGTTTATGCGATCGAAGACCGTGAAAGTTTGAGCCGGGATGTATTGTCCATTCTGGAAGATTACGACAATTCGTTCTATCTGAGCGCAGAATCTGTCAAGGAACTGATAGTGGCTTTCCGCAACAAAAAGCTTCTTACGCGATACTGGAAGTCGGCACAGGAGATGGTGAGAGCCATTACCGATGAGTTTTACATTACCGTATTGCCGGTGGATAACGAAGTTATGAAGACCTACGCAACCTTAAAAATCAATGAAAATGAAGAACACAGAGACCCTTCGGACCATATTATCATCTCTCATGCCATGACCAATCGCTTGCCTCTTATATCGAGTGATCGCAAGTTCAGATACTATGAACAGCAGGGACTCGAACTCATTTACAACAGCAAATAACTTTTTTCCTGGGTTGCCAGCAATACAGTCAGCGCGATGAGCGCGGCAAGAGCATCGGCTTCCGCGATGCCATCAGGCACCAGTTCCGCAGCAAGAGCTACTCGTTACGCCGCAAGGAATTGCTCGAGGTGCGATGAGCGGGGCGGCGAGGGCTGGCCATCAGTCGTTGAAGCGGTTCAGGATATCGCCGTACTTGTCTATCCTCCGGTCTCTCAGGAACGGCCACCAGCGGCGCACCTGCTCGCTGTGGTCGAGGTCGATGTTCACAATGGTGCTTTCTTCTTCATTGTCCGAAGCCCGGTAATAGAGCTCTCCCTGCGGCCCGGACACGAAACTGGAGCCCCAGAAACTGATGCCTTGGGTCTGTCCGGAGGGGTCGGTCTCAAGGCCGACTCTGTTTACCGTCACCACCGGCAGCCCGTTGGCAACGGCATGCCCGCGCTGTACGGTGGTCCAGGCCTCGCGTTGCCGCTGCTGTTCCTCGGGCGTATCAGAGCTCTCGTAGCCAATGGCAGTGGGGTAGATGAGCAGCTCGGCGCCCTGCAGGGCCATGAGTCGGGCGGCTTCGGGATACCACTGGTCCCAGCAAACGAGCACCCCCAGCCGGCCCACCGAGGTGTCGATGGGATGGAAACCCAGGTCGCCGGGCGTGAAGTAGAACTTCTCGTAGTAAGCCGGATCGTCGGGAATGTGCATCTTACGATACTTTCCGGCTATGCTGCCGTCGCGCTCCAGCACCACTGCCGTGTTGTGGTAAAGGCCCGGAGCGCGCTTCTCGAAGAGCGAAGTTACGATGACTACGCCCAGACTCTTGGCCAGCTGGCCGAAGAAACCTGTCGAGGGGCCGGGTATGGGCTCTGCAAGGTCGAAGTTGCCGACACTCTCCACCTGGCAGAAATACAGCGAGTTGTGCAGTTCCTGCAGCACGATGAGCTCGGCGCCGCGGCGCGCCAGGTCGGTTATACCTTCGGCCAGGCGGCGCATGTTGTCTTCTGTTGATGCAACATTGTGCTGTTGCAGCATTCCTATCTTCAGTTCTTTCATTTGCTTTTGTTGGTTTTTATCTGATTACACCCTGCGGGTATTGCATGGTGATGCAGTGGATGGAGCCGTGCTGACGGATGATAGTGCGGGCATCTACGCCGTAGATTTCGTAGCCGTCGAAGGCCTGCGCCACGAGCGAGAGCGCCCGTTCGTCGTTCTGCGGCTGGCCGTAGGTGGGCACGATGACGGCCCCGTTGATGACCAGAAAGTTGGCATAAGTGGCCGGCAGACGGTCTTCGCCGTCGTAGATGGGTGCCGGCATGGGCAGTTCCAGCAGCCTGTAGGGGCGCCCCTCCATTGTTCGCAGCCGCTGCAGCTGCTCTTTCAGCAGGCCGAAGTCCTCGTACTGCCCGTCTGCCGGGTCGTTGCAGGCCATATATAATAAGGTGTCGGCCGGCGCGGGGCGCACAATGGTGTCTATGTGGCCGTCGGTATCGTCGCCTGCAAGGTTGCCGTGGTCGAGCCACACCACGCGTTCGGCGCCCAGTTCGCTCTTGAGCCGCTGCTCAATCTCGTCCTTGCCGAGCGGTTGGTTGCGGTGTGGAGCCAGCAAGCACTGCGAGGTCGTGAACACTGTTCCCTTGCCGTCGCTCTCTATGGAGCCGCCTTCGAGCACGAAGTCGCCCGCATCCTTCAGCCTTGCATCAAACACTCCCTGCCCGTAGAGGCAGGCGGTGATGGCGTTGTCGAGCCCGGAGGGGAACTTCTCTCCCCATCCGTTGAAGCGGAAGTCGACCAATACAGGCCCGTCGCCGCCCACGAGCGTGATGGCTGCATGGTCGCGCGCCCACGTGTCGTTGCTCCTGCATTGGCAAATGACGATGCGCTCCATTTGTGCTGCATCGAGCCTTTGGCGCAGCAGGTTGCCAACAGCCTGCGGCTCGGGTGTGGCGATGAGCACCTTCTCATGGCGCGAGATGATGCCGGCCAGTTCAATGTAAGTGCGGGTGATGGCGTCCAGACAGGGCGCCCAGTCGGTTTGCCGGTGGGGCCATGTGAGCTGAACACCGCTCTGCGGATACCACTCCGCCGGCATCATGGGCCTGCTGTTAACTGAATGAGGGGTCATAGGAACGTTGTTTGACTGCAAAGATAGCGAATGTTTTTGATGTCGGCAAATGTTGCAAACACAAAAAGCAGCTTGCCCCGTACAGCCCGGCGAGGCTGTGGCGCCCAAGGTGCAGGCCGGCCAAATGCGCTACCCGCTGCCTTTGCTGGTATGATGTGTGTAACTTGTTGTGTATCAGTGTGCTTGTTGAAGCTATCCTTCAAGCCCCTTGACCGATAGCTTCAACGGCCTTGGATGTGTGCTTCAAGAGGCTTGAAGGATAGCTTCAGCCCTTCCCGCTTTGTAGGTCAGAAGCCATGTTCCTGCGAGGTTCTGCACGTTAACGGCCTGCCTGTCGCCGCCATTGTCCTCGTTTTCGCTGCTGCATGAGCCGAAGATGCTGGCCGAAAGCAGTGCAGCGAGTAGGCATAAATAGTTTTTCATTCCTTTTGTATGCTTAGCGTTCAATTCTTGCTTTTAGGTTCCGGCCCCCCACTAAGAGGTGAGCGACCGCTTGCCTTGATGTGGAAAACTGCGGTGTCGGCAGCATCTGTCGGCAAAGATACGGCTTATTCAGACATAAAGACAAGTCTTCTTCTTTTTTATTGTTTATTAATAAGCCCTGCGTAACCGACCTTTTGGATGAGCGGAGGTATGGTCGGCAATCCCCGGACAGCAACGTTTATATCGCTTTTTCTTCCTTTTCTAAGTGGTGGTTAGTAAGAAATGCCGCGTAAGCAGCTGCTTGTGTTCCTGCTGATTATCATCCCCTCCTCCGCCTCACCTTTCCAAAGGGAGGATACCAGTTACCCTTTTCACTTGCTGCTTGCTGCGTACTCACTTGTAACGAGCACGTAGGCGCCAGCATGTTCCTCCCCTTAGAAAGGGGAGGTTAGGAGGGGATGATGTGTAAGCAGCTGCTTGTGTTCCTGCTGATTATCATCCCCTCCTCCGCCTCCCCTTAAAAAGAAGATGGTACCGGAAGGTCTTACAGCTTGCTGCTTGCTGCGAACCGCGGCCCTTCACCATTGAGGGCAGACTGCAGCTTGCGCCTTATCACGGTCAATAAACCTTATATTTGAACAGAAACTCCATTATTCTTTCTTTTTATTTTGTATTCCGCACAAGTTCCATTATCTTTGCTGAAAAGAATGACTTATGCTTGAATTGAAGGACGTTTGCCTCAACCTCGGAGGGCGGAAGCTCGCAGACAAACTCTCGACAGGTGTGAACGCCGGCGAGACTCTTGGCATCATAGGCCCTGCGGGCAGCGGTAAGACGGCGCTGCTGCGTGCCATCATGGGGCTGCAACCTGTGGAGAGCGGCTATATATCGGTTGACGGAGAGCTCGTTACGGCGGGCTCCGCGGGCTACTTCAGGCAGATGATGGCCTACGTTCCGCAAAATCTGGCGCTGCCATACGACAAGGTGGCAGAGATGGTGAACGACCTGATAGGCCTGAAAACCAACCGTACATCGGGCTACACGCAGGCCCTGCTGCTCCGTGAGTGGGAGCACCTGGGCATAGACAAGGCCGTGCTGGAGGCCTCCTTTGCCGAGGTGGGCGAGGCGCAGCTGCGACTCATCCTGCTCACCGTGCTGCAGCTGCTGGGCAAGCAGATATTCCTCGTAGACACGCCCGCGGCCGGCTACGACCTGGAAATAACCCTCGACTACCTGCGCGGGATAGCCCGCAGGGGCTGCGCCGTGGTCATCATGGCCCGCGACGACCGCTACGCAGAGTACTTTGACAATCGTATAAACTTATTGACTGAAGAATAATGGAAATCTCGATAGTAGGTATCGTGCTGGGATTGCTGCTGCTGGCGGTGCCCGTTTACCTGGTTTACAAGTTCCGCCTCGGCCTTTTGGACCAGACGCTGGTGGCTGTTGTCAAGCAGATAGCGTTTCTCAGCGTGCTTGGTGTGTGCCTTTACTACGTTTACAAGTTTGACAGCGTGCTGCTCAACATCCTGTTCGTAATCCTGATGGCAGCCGTAAGCGGCGTGCTCACGGCCCGCAGAGGGCGCATCAGGCAGGCCCGCTTCGTGGTTCCTGTGGTGGTGGGAGTGCTCTTCTCGGCACTGGTGGTGGGGCTGTACTTCCTGTTTTTCGTCGTAGGAGCAAAGAACCCGTTCGGCGTGAGGTATCTTATCCCGGTGCTGGGGCTGCTCATGGGCTGCATGACAGAGGTGAACGCAAAGGCGCTGAGCACGTACTACATGGGCTTGGCGTACCACCATCAGCTCTATGATTACCTCACCGGCAACGGCGCGAGCCATGAAGAAGCGGTGCGGTACTTTGTCCGCAAGGCGCTCGTCAGGTCGTTTACGCCGTCGCTCTCGCGCATGGCTTACGTCCTGGTAGGCACCACTCCCGTTATGCTTTGGGCCCTGCTGCTGGCCGGAGTGGGCGTGGTGGCGGCCGTGGAGCTGCAGATTCTGGTCACGATAGCCTGCTTCAGCGCCAGCGTGTTGTCGCTGGCGGTAACGCTGCTCGTAGCCCGCCGCTATTCGTTCGATGAGTACAGCCGGCTGACAAGTCCCAAGCCGAGAGGTTGATATAAGTCAACCCCGTTGACGTAGGTCAAAAAATGCGCCGTTTTGAGCATTTTTTGGCCTCCCGATGCCTGCCATTTAACCGGCGGGCATTAATTTTGCAGTGTCTTCAATGAAATCGCTTCAAATCGAAACACAGGTAAAAAGATTGCAACGAAGGGTGTGAAGAGGCACCCCACTCAGTGTAAACACCAAACAAAAAGGAAAGGAAAAAAGATGTTACGGACTATGGTAAGAAAGATTGTGGATAACAAGAAGGTACGGCACTATCTGATTGACGCTATGCAAATGTACAACTTCGGCCGGGTTTCCCTGCCCATGTAAAGTAGTAAAATATAAGCAAGCCGGACTAAATTCAGGACGAATTTGGCCCGGCTTTTTCGTGTTCACGCTTTTTTGTGTATCTTTGCGGGCGTATAGCCGCACCCAAGCGGTACGGCCAGACAGCAAGGCGTAAAACTTAAACAGCAGTATATGAAGGAATTATTTTTAGGCGCCTGCGCAGCCGTATGGATGCTCACGGCCTGCAACGGCAGCACGATGAAGGGCAACAATGCCGACAGCACGATTGTGGCATCGGGCCTCATGGCCACCGAACCGGCCCTGCCAGCCGGCCATACCAGCAGCCGGAGCGTTGCGGAGTACGAGATTCCGGCCCGGCTCAAGGACCGCCCGGAGCAGATACTCAGGCGCAAGGGCTACACCGTATCGTACAACAAAGATACCCGGACACCCAACTGGGTGGCCTGGCACCTTACCAAAAGCCACACTTACGGCAACCATCAGCGCAACCGAGACATGTTTGCAGAGGACGAAACCGTAGCCCGGCCGCGTGCAACTGACAACGATTACTACAACTCACGTTACGACCGGGGCCACATGTGCCCTGCAGGAGACAACAAATGGGACGCCCAAGCCATGCGTGAAACGTTCCTATTGACCAACATCTGCCCACAAAACCACAACCTGAACAAGTACGAGTGGAACGACATCGAGATACTCTGCCGCTCGTGGGCACGGCAGTACGGAGCCGTAGACGTGGTTTGCGGCCCCGTGTACTACCGCGGCGAGGCCCCGCGTACCATAGGACGTAACAAGGTGCGCGTGCCCGATGCCTTCTTCAAGGTGGTGCTCTGCCGCAACAGCGGAGCCAAGGCCATGGGCTTTGTGTACAAGAACACGGGCAGGAAACAGAACGTGTACGACTGCGTGCGCAGCGTAGACGAGATAGAAAAGCTAACGGGCATAGACTTCTTCCCGGTGCTGCAGGACGACGTGGAGGCAGAGGTAGAGGGCCAATCGGAGCTCAAGGAGTGGAAACCCTCATACCCCACGCGGTACAAATAACGGCCTGCCGGCGGGCGGAGGCGATGCTCCCGGAGCGCTGCCACCGCCATCCGGTAAGCCGGCGGCATGCCTCTCTCGGAACTGCCTCATAGAGGAGCCCGGCCCGGAGCTGTGCTTCAAGGCGCCTGAAGAGCATCTTCAAGCCCCTTGAAGCTATTGTTCAAGCCCCTTGAAGATGCCCTTCAGGCGCCTTGAAGCATAGCTTCTGCTAACCCGTTGCTGCCGAGGGACTTGCATGCAGCCGGCAGGCATTGCCGCAGGGGCAGCCGGAAGGACGTGCCGGTGCGGTGCTCTCACATCTTCGGGAACGCCGACCGAATGCCGCTGCCGGCAAGGACCGGCCGGCAACAGGATTGATTTACCGGCCACGGAGAATTGCTAAAATTAGTAAAAACAATAGGGGAGAGTGAACATATATCCCGTATATTTACTATCTTTGCATTCTAAACGTTATATAGAGCGTGAAAATAAAGGATGTAGTCAGTGCCCTTGAACGATTCGCGCCTCTGCCTTTGCAGGAAGACTATGACAACGCCGGCCTGCAAATAGGATTGACAGAAGCGGAAATTTCAGGGGCTTTATTGTGTCTTGACGTAACCGAACAGATTGTTGACGAGGCCCTGAACCGGGGGTGCAACCTGATAGTTTCGCACCATCCGCTCATCTTCCGCAAGCTCAGTCGCCTAACGGGCGAGGACTATGTGCAGCGTACCGTGATGAAAGCCATCAGGAGCAACGTGGCCATTGTCTCCATGCACACCAACATGGACAGTGCACGTGGCGGCGTGAACTACAAGATAGCCGAGAAGATAGGGCTCTCCGGACTGCGCTTCTTTGGCGAAACGCAGCTCGTGAACAACGGAGAGACCGACGCCGAGGGCAACCCTGTTGGCGTTGAAGGCGGGCAGGGCGTAACGGGAGAGCTGCCTCAAGCCATGGCGGCCGACGCCTTTATGAGCATGCTCAAGCGCACCTTCGGCCTTGAGTGCGTGATGTGCAACCAGCTGTTGCGCCGTCCCATCAGGCGCGTGGCAGTGTGCGGCGGCGCCGGAGCATTCCTGCTGGGCGATGCCATCAGTGCAGGAGCCGACGCGTTCGTTACGGGCGAGATGCACTACCACGACTACTTCGGCCACGAACAGCAAATTCAGATTGCCGTCATAGGCCATTACGAGAGCGAACAATTTACGAACGAAATATTTAAATCAATCATCGAGGAACGGTGTCCCGGCGTGGCGTGTCATCTCGCCCAGACCAACACCAACCCCATCATTTACTTATAGATTATGGCAAAGAAAGACCCTACAGATTTGTCGGTAGAAGAGAAGCTGAAAACTCTTTATCAGCTACAGACTACCTTGTCGGCTATTGACGAGAAGCGTGCCCTGCGCGGCGAGCTTCCGCTCGAGGTTCAGGACCTGGAAGACGAAATTCAGGGACTCACGACGCGTGCGGAGAAGATAGCAAGTGAGATTAAGGAGTTCCAGAGTGCGATAGCCCAGAAGAAGGGTGAAATTACCACCGCAGAGGCCAGTGTGGCCAAGTACAAGTCGCAGTTGGACGAGGTGAAGAACAACAGAGAGTACGACACGCTGAGCAAAGAGATTGAGTTCCAGACGCTGGAGATAGAACTCTGCAACAAGAAAATTAAGGAGGCAACCGTTCAAGTGGCAGAGAAACAGCAGGAACTGGACGAAACACAGGCGCAAATAGAGGACCGCCGGAGCGACCTGGAGCAGAAACGCAGCGAGCTGGATGCCATCATGCAGGAGACTCGAGAGGAGGAGGACAAGCTGAAGGAGAAAGCCAAAGACCTGGAAACCAAGATAGAACCCCGGCTCCTGGGCAGCTTCAAGCGCATACGCAAGAGCGCCCGAAACGGACTGGGCATAGTGACCGTGCAGCGTGATGCCTGCGGGGGCTGCTTCAACAAGATACCGCCACAGCGCCAGCTCGACATCAAGATGCACAAGAAGATTGTGGTTTGCGAGTATTGCGGGCGCATCATGATAGACCCGGAACTGGCCGGCATCAAGACCGAAACGGCCGCTGAAGAGAAGCCGAAGCGTAAGCGTGCCGTCCGTAAGACGGTAAAGAAAGAAGAGGAAGAATAACCTCACCTTTATAGATACTGTAAGAGGGCAGGCTCAAGTAACGTTACTTGGGTCTGCCCTCTTCGGTTTCAAGCGGCGGAGTTACAGTCCCCGGGCCTTGTAGATGCGCTCTTTGGCGTCGTTGATTTCCTGGAATTTCTTCTCTGCCGCTTTCTTCACGTCGTCGCCGAGGGTGGCTACACGGTCGGGATGGTGCTTGAGCGCCATCTTGCGGTAGGCCGCCTTGACCTCGTCGTTGGTGGCTTTGGGCGAGATGCCCAGCACCTTGTAGGCCGAATCCAGGTCGTTCTCCCTGAGGTGGAGCATGGAGTCGAGCTCGCCGGCCGATAGTCCCAGATAGGCACAAACCTCGCGCAGGGCGCTTATTTCGGCCGGAGCAACGCTGCCGTCGGCCTGCGCAATCATGACAAGAAAGTTGAGCAGCTGCAGCCGCTGGTAGTAGTCCATGTGCTGCGCTATCTGCTCGCAGGCGCTGCGAATAACGCTCCGGTACTGCTGGGCGCCCATCTGCTTCTGCTGTTCGAAGAGTTTCAGCATGATTTCTTCGCCCTGCCGGACGGCTATCTCGCCGAAGTTCTGGCGCAGAAAACGCCTAACCGTCTCCATCTCGGAGTGCATCACGCGGCCGTCGGCCTTGATGATGTAAGTGGCAAGGACAAGCAGAGAGAAGCGAAAGGAGTTACGCTGGCCCTCGTAATCGCGCTGTTGGTTGTACTGGTATTGCCGTTGGCTGTGCTGAAACTGCTGCTGCCGGGAGCTGCCTGGGCCGAAGGCGTCGTCATGATTAAATGTTCCGCTGTTGTTGGGGGTGTTGACTGCGTCGAGTCCTGAGTCGAAGAGAGAGCCCAGAGCGAAGCCTGCCAGGGCGCCGAGGATGCTCCCGGTGCCGATGAAACCGAGAAACCCGCCTATCCATTTGCCTATTGCCATGTGTCTGTTTTGTTGTTAAAGTTGTCTTGATGTGGCCTGCCGGCAGCCGTACTCCGTCGCTTTGCGACGGTTGCGGGCCGTGGGCAGGCTGGTTGTTGACTTGCAATTACCGTGCCAGAAAGCTGCCGGGCTACCGCTCGTCGCCGCTTCCGTGAATGCGTCCGCGGTCCTTTCGCGAGGCTATCTTGTCCAGGTTCAGGTGCGCAACGTCGTCAAGCGTGAAGCCTAAGTCGCCCGCTATGGCCGCGAGGTACCACAACACGTCGCCCAATTCCTTGGCTATCGCTTCCTTGCTTTCGGGCGTAAAGACACCGTGATGGTCGCGTAGCACTTTCTTTATTTTCTCTGCAACCTCGCCGGTTTCGCCGGCCAGTCCGATAAGCGGATAAACCGTCTTCATGTTTTCGGGGTAAACGGCAGTTCTGGCGGCCGCTGCCTGGTATTCGTTAAGTGTCATAACAGAAGGTTTTTCGTCAAATATTGTTGTAATCGGGAATATCTTCAAGGAATAAATATTTTTGGTTCTCGTAGTCCATTTTGCAGCAGTAGTGTTCAAGTCCGTTGCTGATGACGAGGTAATCTACATGCAGCAACAGGTTGTAGACGGTTATCTGGTCGAACACTTTCTGCGTAATGGGAATGTGGGGAGCCTTGTATTCAACTATCATCCGGGGCATCAGCTGGCGGTTATACAGCACGCTGTCAGCCCGTAAGTCCTTGTCACCCACCTTGAGTTTCACCTCGTTGGCCAGCAGCGATGCGGGATAGCCCTTGTGCTCGACAAGAAAATGGACGAAATGCTGGCGCACCCATTCCTCTGGAGTTAGCGCAACGTACTTGCGACGCAAGATATCAAAAATGGTGGGGCGCTCCTTCGTGCCCGACAATTTTATCTGGTAACTTGGTAGGTTTAATCGAATCATTTTGCTAACTTTGCATTCAACCGCAAAGATAATAAAAAAATGGCAGACAAGAAAGCAGGTTCGACTTTTGAAAGTATCATGCGCGACCTGAAAGCCCGCAACTTTTCACCTATTTATATATTAATGGGTGAGGAGTCGTATTATATAGACAAGATTTCAGACTATATCCAGGAGCATGTCCTGGAGCCCGAAGAACGCGATTTCAATCAGTCGGTTGTCTTTGGTGCCGACGTGAGTTCGGCGCAAATAACCGATATGGCAAAGGGCTATCCCATGATGGCAGACCATCGGGTGGTGATAGTCAAGGAGGCGCAGGCATTGAGGAACCTCGATGCTTTGGAGCAATATGCAGAGAAACCGCTCACGTCTACCATTCTTGTAATTTGTCATAAGAACGGCTCCATTGACCGAAGAAAGAAGCTGGTAGCCAAAGCCGCCGCTACGGGAGTGGTGTTTGAAAGCAAGAAAAAGCGCGATTATGAGCTGCCGGCGTTCATCGATAGCTATCTAAAAGCTCAAAACGCAACGATAGAAAACAAAGCTGCACAGATGATAGCCGACCATATCGGGTCGGATTTGAACCGCTTGACGTCGGAACTCGACAAAGTTCTCATCTCGTTGCCCGAAACGGATAGGAGAGTGACTCCTGAAATTGTAGAGGCTCAGATAGGAGTAAGTAAGGACTTCAATGCCTTTGAATTGAAGAATGCCATTATCCATCGGGAAGTTTACAAGGCAAATCAAATTATCAAATACTTTGACAGTAACCCGAAAGCTGGTTCCATCTACAGCTTCCTTCCAATGCTCTTTAATTACTTCCAGAACCTGATGGTTTCTTATTATGCACCCAACAGGAATAATGAAAATGCCCTCGCGCAGTATCTGGAACTAAAGTCAAGCTGGGCGGCACGTGATTACGTGACGGGAATGAGAAACTATACCGGCGTTAAAACTATGCAGATAATTTCTAAAATCAGAGAAATTGATGCCAAAAGTAAGGGGTTAGACAACCCAAATACTCCTCCCGGCGACCTCATGAAAGAGCTTCTTTTCTTCATTTTGCACTAAAAAAGCCCCCTTCTTGGCTCGTTTTTGACTTAGATTGCAAGTCATGACGAGCCTAATTTTTAACCTTAATTGGCTGAAAGTGGGAGAGTTAACCCTCTTTTTACCCTCTCTATTTTCGCGTATTTTCAACCAGCAAAGGGCCTGCTCGTGTAAACGCGCTGTTTTTGAAATCACACCCTGTTTTGCTGTTCATAATTTATCTTTCACTTTTATTATGATTTCAAACTCTTAATTTTTAATATTCAAATATTCAAATTATTGAATATAAAGAGGGTTGTTTTATCTTTTAATATTAAAACTTATCTCAGTTTACAATATTATCCCATTGGGTTTTTAAATTAAAATATCCATTTTAGCTTCTCATATCCTATATTTATTCGCACTTAGTGGTTGCATTTAAAAAGCTTGATATCAGTTGTTTAATTCGATTTATGTTATTTATACGACAACAGAAGATGATTTTATACCCTGTTGGATATGTATATTTGAGTATATAGAGTATCAAATCATGGTAATAACCTGATAGGAGCCAAATTGTTATCTCAAACGCCTTTATTATTTGATAATGGCCTTTTAGAGGCTTGGAATTTGAGTTTGCGTTTCTAAACCATATTATGCAGCTTGTTATCTTTGATGTTTTAAAATTCAACTTTGATAATTCAATACCTTAAAGGCATATATTTCTCTTTGAAAAGTTGTACCAATCGTTTTTTTGCTTTATCTTTGTAAATTGATTGAAAATTGGGATTTTCGTCCCATTTTGTAACGAATGACAGAAATGAAGGACAGAATTAAGATGATAATGGACAGCCAACACATGACCCAAAAAGTGTTTGCACAGTTCACGGGAATATCAGAAGGAACGCTGAGTGGAATTTTCAACGGCCGCACTCAGCCAACTCTGAAAGTGATAGACTCCATCAAATCCAAAATTCCGAGCGTCTCTACCGACTGGCTCCTTTTTGGTTTTGGGAGCATGTACACCGACAACAAGGAAACCGATACAGCCACCGACCCCAGTCAAGCGGCTCCAGGAGAAGAAGGATTCCTTGACTTCGGCGACGATGCTGCTACCCCATCCCAGGGCTCTACAGGACAAGGGAGTTACCCGGGGCTGTCTTCCAAGGTTGCTAAATCTGTTATCAAATATGTTGACAAACCTCAACGAAGGATTGAACACATAACTGTTTATTATGACGACAAGACCTGGGAGACCTTTGTTCCGCAGAAGTAAGGTCTCCCTTGGATTGTTTTCTGTTAGCCGGTAGTGCTTTTCACCGCCGAAAGACGTAAGAACGGCATTTTCTTGAGATGGCAAGCACGAAATCAGGAAAATTATGTGTAAGTTTGCATTATCAATCATGCAACAGCCAAAATGAAGAAGTCATGTTTAGACCTGACGGTAAGTTCGGCCGAACGTATCCATGAGCGGTATGTCCTTTTGCGGCTCACAGACGACCGACCGTTACCCGAAATGCTCCCCGGACAATTCGCTGAAGTGCGCATTGACGATTCGCCAACCACTTTCCTGCGCCGTCCTATTTCCATTAACTTTGTAGACCGGGCAGCCAACGAGCTGTGGTTGCTCGTGGCAACCGTGGGCGACGGCACCCGTCGTTTGGCCCGTCTGCGCCCCGGCGACAGGCTGAACTGCTTGCTGCCGCTGGGCAACAGCTTCACCATGCCCACCCGTCAGGCCGACAAACTGCTGCTTGTGGGCGGCGGTGTAGGCGTGGCTCCGCTCCTTTTTTTCGGTCAGAAAATCAGCGAAATGGGTGCCTCGCCCACCTTCCTGTTAGGCGCGCGCTCCGCTAAAGACCTGCTCCTGCTCGATGAATTCAGCCGTTACGGCCGCGTGCTCGTTACTACCGAAGACGGCTCCATGGGCCAGAAAGGGTTCGTAACCAATCACTCCGTGCTCGGCACAGAGCACTTCAGCCGCATTTCCATGTGCGGACCAAAGCCCATGATGATGGCCGTAGCGCGTTACGCCAAGCGTGCAGGCATAGACTGTGAGGCCTCGTTGGAGAACATGATGGCCTGCGGACTGGGCGCCTGCCTGTGCTGTGTAGAGAAGACCACGGCGGGCAACATCTGCGTTTGTAAGGAAGGACCGGTGTTAAATATTAATCAACTCACATGGCAACTTTAAATGTAAAGATAAATAATCTGCAGCTCCAGAACCCCGTGATGACGGCTTCGGGCACGTTCGGTTACGGTTTGGAGTTCGCCGATTTGGTGCCACTCGACAGGCTGGGCGCCATCATCGTGAAAGGAACAACGCTCGAACCGCGCGAGGGCAACGACTATCCGCGGATGGCCGAAACGGCCTCGGGCATGCTCAACTGCGTGGGGCTGCAGAACAAGGGCGTTGATTACTTCTGCCGGAACATCTATCCGCAGCTGCGTGACATTGGCACCCACATGATAGTAAACGTAAGTGGATCGTCGCCGGAAACCTACGCCGAGTGCGCTGCCCGCATTGATGAGCTGGACAGCATACCGGCCATTGAGCTCAACATCTCGTGCCCCAACGTCAGACAAGGTGGCATGGCATTCGGCGTAACCTGCGAGGGAGCCGCCAGCGTGGTGCGTGCCGTGCGCGCCCGTTACCACAAAACGCTCATCGTGAAACTATCGCCAAACGTTACAAACGTGGCCGACATTGCCCGCGCCTGCGAGGCCGAAGGAGCCGACAGCGTGTCGTTGATAAACACGCTCATGGGCATGGCCATCGACATAGAGCACCGCCGGCCCAAGCTGAGCATTGGAACGGGCGGACTGAGTGGCCCGGCCGTCAAGCCCGTTGCCCTGCGCATGGTGTGGCAAGTGGCCCGGGCAGTCAAGATACCCGTAGTGGGCTTGGGCGGCATCATGACGGCCCAGGACGCCGTGGAGTTCCTGATGGCCGGCGCAACGGCTATAGAAATAGGTACGGCCAACTTCATCGACCCCACCGTTACGATAAAAGTTATCGACGGACTCAACGCCTGGCTCGACGCTCATGGTTGCCAGTCGGTGAGCGAAATCATCGGAGCATTGGAAGAATAGCTCCGCCGCCGTTCCCCGTTTTGCCCCCTCGCCGGCCGCCGAACTTCGCCTGCCAGGCGCCGAAATACGAGAGCGGGCACTGTTCCCTACGCGTTTAAGCGTTATGGGAACAGTGCCCGCTCCCTTTTGTTTGTAAAGAAAACATGCCAGAAAACACCCCTCTCTTTTTCTTCGAAATAGCGTGCGTGCGGGTGAAAAATATGCTTTCCGGAGCCCGGAAATGAGCTCTCAAGGGTAAAGAGATATCCTTTTAAACCTCAATAGGATATCTCCAAGGAACTAAAAGGACACCTCCAAGCGCCCGAAAGGGCACCTCTTTCGGCCTAAAAAGCATGCAAAAAGAGCCTCAAAGATGCCCTTCAAGGCCTCCGTTTTTACCCTTTAAAATATAAAGAGCTGATAATCAGCGAATTAACAAGATACCCCAGATTTGCGTATTTGCACCCAATGGCACGGTTGGTTGCAAATAGCGCAAGCACGCGAGGGTATTTGTCGGGATATTTCAGCTTGTAGGCAGGGTGCCTGTCCGGGAGCGTCAGGGGATGAGACTGGTGCGCAGAAACTCGTTGAACACGTCCTGGTAGCCGTTAAATACGTTGATGTCCACCTCTCCGTGTATGCCCCGCACGCGGCCGTCGGGGCTCAACTGCCAGTAGTTCAGCTTGATGTCGGGCTTGTACTCGCCGTAACGTGCAATCCATACGTGGTAGTTCTGCTTGATGTCCGGTGCCAAGGGCAGGTATTTGTTGACAAACATCTGGCTGATGTAGAGTATCGGACGCACGCCTGTACGCCGTTCCACGATGTTCAGCCAGGTGCGTACACGCGTCCACATGGCCTCCGGTCCGCCCATTTTTGCTATCTGGCTGGGGTATGGCTCCAGGTCGAGAACGGGCGGAAGGTCGCCCTTCGAGAAGAGCGAATGCTTGATGAAGTGGGCTGCCTGCGCATCGGCCGGCGTGGTGGTTGAGAAGAAGTGGTAGGTACCTACGTGCAGTCCGTGCTTGCGGGCGGCGCGGTAATCGGCCTGGTAGTATTTGTTCAGCACCGTTGTACCTTCGGTCGATTTGATGTAAAGGAAGCTCACAGGGTAGTCAACCCGGCCGCTGATGGTCTTCTTGCTGAGTGTTCCGAGGTGTGTGATGCGCAGGTTGGGCCAGTCGATGGTGTATTTCTTCTTGCCGATTTCGTGCTGGTACTTCGATATGTCGATGCCGTAGATGCGCTCGGAGGTGTAGACGAGGCGCTCTCCGCGGTAGATGTCGTCGCGCCATTCGCCCGCTTGCAGGTACTTGTGTGGGGCGAGGGCGAAGCCAAACCCTGTGCGCCGGTCGTTGAGCCACTTGCCTTCGTAAAACTCGCCGGCCGCCGTCAGCTGTGTTCCGTGGCCCTGTGCAACGCCGTGACGGTCCATGTGGCCGTTGTAAATGCCGCTTGTATCGCGGCGTGAGCCGGCGTAGAGCGTGTCTGCTGCCCATCGGCCGTTGATGGTTCGGCCCTGTTTGTCGATGGTTTGACCATGTCCTTTGCGCTTGCCGGCCTCCCACTGGCCTGCGTACAGCAGTCGGTCGCCCTCCGTGAGTACGCCGTAGCCCTGCCGCAGGCCGTCTTTCAGTCCGCCGGCGTAGCGTTTCTGTCCGTCGGTCTGTACGCCCATGCCCAGTTTCTCCTTGGCTTCGGCGGGCGTGCTGACGCCTAATCGCGTTGCTATCAGCGGGTTGCGGATGGCCTGGCGGCCTATGTTGCCGTAGGCGGTGGTGAAGATGTAATCGGGAATGTGCGTTACCCAGGGCAGCAGACTCACGGGAATGACGCCCAGCGGGGTGCACCTTGAGCGCAGTTGCAGGAGTTTGTAGCCGCCGGGTTGGGTTCTGTAGAGGTCGCAGTCGGCGGTTTTCTGCTTGCCGTGCAGGTCGCGGTAGATGGCGCGGTAGCTGTTGGTGCGGGTAATGGTCGTGGCAGCGGGAGAGGCAGTGCGCAGTGTTTTCAGCGTCCGGCTGAGCGAGTCGGCATCGCGGCGGATGCGCTGCGCGTAGCGTGCCAGCATGTCGTAGCCCTCATCTTTCACATTGTGACGGCGCAGATAGTAGGTAAGTTCGGCCTTCTGGGCATTGAGTCCGCGCAGGATGGAGTCATCCTTCGCAATCTCGCTTTTGAGCATGTGGGCGGCTTTGACTCCCGTTATACGGGCTTCGGAGCCGCCGGCGTGGGTGGCCAACCTGCCGTGGCACGAGGGCAACAGCCACCACTTGTTGATAAAACAGGCTGCGGTGTAGGTGGTGTCCTGCCTGAGCGTGAGCAGTGTTTGTCCGTTCGACTGCAGCTGCCAGCAGCTCCTGGTCTCCACTACGGCGGCACTCTGCAAGAGCCGGAGCCTGCCCGGAGGCCAGCAACGCCATGCCATCAGGGCCAAGGCGAGGGTTGCCAGTGCTATTGCGATGTAGCAGTTACGTTTGTTTCTCATTGTTTCCGTTTCTCCGCTTGTCGTTAGGTGAACCGTTGTTCAAAAAGAAGAGGGCGAACACTCGTTCGCCCCCAACCAACACAAAAACTAAACTAGACTTAACTAAAACATAATGAAGGATTTTCGCAAACACTCCATTAGTTGTTTGCAAATATACGACTTTATTTTTATATGCAGTGTATATTTTCCTTAAAAATGTTAGTTAATCCTCAAAATTTATATTTTCGTAACCTTATTTAGAAGGTAGTTGTCGAGTATAACGAGGGCTGCCATGGCTTCGACTATGGGTACCGCGCGGGGCAGAACACACGGGTCGTGGCGTCCGCGGGCCGTTAGTGTGGTGGTGTTGCCCTGGGTGTCGACCGTTTGTTGGGGCCTTAGCAAGGTTGCCACGGGCTTAAAGGCAACGCGGAAGCTGATGTCCTGCCCGTTGCTGATGCCCCCCTGTATGCCTCCGCTGTGGTTAGTAGCGGTGGTGACGGCGCCGTCGCGGCTCACGAAATTATCGTTCTGCTGGCTTCCGCGCTGGCTTGCACCGCCGAAACCCTCGCCGTATTCAAAGCCTTTTACGGCGTTTATGCTTAGCATGGCGGCACCTAACTGGGCGTGGAGTTTGCCGAATTCGGGCTCTCCCAGCCCCACGGGGCAGCCTTGTATCACGCCCGTTATCACGCCGCCTATGGTGTCGCCGTCGGCTTTTACTTGCCTGATGAGGGCTTCCATCTCTGCAGCTTTGGCCTCATCGGGGCAGCGCACGGGGTTAGACTCAATCTTCCCGAAGTCGTAACTGCGGTAATCGCGCTCCAGCCGGATGTCGCCCACCTGCGATGTGTAGGCCGTAATGCTCACGCCAATCTGCCTCAGGGCGAGCTTGGCGAATGCCCCCGCCACGCAGCGCGACAGCGTAATGCGGGCCGAGGAGCGGCCTCCGCCCCGGTAATCGCGCACCCCATACTTATTATAATAGGTGAAGTCGGCATGCGAAGGCCTGAAGATTGCGCGCATGTTCTCATAGTCCTGCGAGTGCTGATTGGTGTTCCGGACCAGGAAACCGATGGGGGAACCGGTCGTTCTGCCCTCGAACACGCCGCTCAGTATCTCCACCCGGTCGGCTTCCTTGCGGCTGGTGGTGATGGTGCTCTGGCCCGGGCGCCGCCTGTCGAGCTCGTGTTGGATGAACTCCATGTTAACCTCAACGCCGGCCGGGAACCCGTCTATCACGCCGCCTATGGCCTCTCCGTGGCTTTCTCCGAAAGTGGAAAGGGTGAGAATGTTACCGAAAATGTTGTGCATTCAGTTGATATTGTGCCGTGCGTAGGCCGCCGGCAGGTTATTGGTTGTCGTGATGATGGCAGCAGTGACCCTCTTCGTGATGGCCGCAGTGGCCGCCTTCGTGGTTGTGGCAGTGGCCTTCGCCGTGGTTGCCGCAGCACTCTCCGTCGTCTCCGCAGTTGCCGCAGCCGCCTTTGCACGGGTGTTCGCCGCCCAGCATGTTGGCAAACTGCTCCAGTTCCTCGTTGGTTGCGTCGCGGTTCTCGATAATGTGTCCCTTGAAGTTCAGGGTCTTTCCGGCCAGCGGATGGTTGAGGTCCATCCGCACCTTGTCGTCACTGATGGCGAGAACGTGGCCCATGAAGCGGTTACCGTCTTCGTTCTGCAGCGGCACGATGGCGTCAACGTAGATGTTGGCCTCGTCGAACTTGCCGTCTACTACGAACATCTCCTTGTCCAGATCGAGCACTCGTTCGGCCTCGTAGTCGCCGTAAGCCTGCCCCGGAGTAAGCGTGAAGTCGAACTCCTCGCCCTGTGCCAGGCCGGCAACGGCACTCTCGAAGTCCTCCAGCGTGATGCCGAAACCGCTCAGGAAGGCAAAAGACTTGTCGTCGGATGTTTGTTCTATCAGTGTAGGTTCGCCGTCGGTAACGTCGTAGAGCTGATAAGCTACGTTGATGTACTTGTTGGGTTGCTTGTCCATGTCAGTCTGTTAAAAATGATTATTCCATGCAAAGGTAATCATTTTAATTCACATTACCCGCATCAGTGCATGTTTTTACGTAAAGATTTTAAGGCCGGCAGGGCAGGGCGGGGGCACCGGCAAACGAGCCGGACCACCCATCACCTACCACCCAACACCCCACATAACGAAAGAAAAATAGGCTTAAATTTGGTGAATTGTTACCCACCGCACGATATTTTTGCTATATTTGTAGCCACAATGCCGAAAGGAAAGAGTTCCTCGGTGTTATTACAATAAGTTTTATTAAAAGTTAGACAGAATTGGAGCCATGAGGAGATGCGAAATCACCTCATGGCTTTTGTTTGCTCCGCAGCCCCGGGCAAGGGTGCCGGAAGATGCTTCGGAGAACTTTCGACACTTGTCGAAAGATCGTGTGACAAGTGTCGAAAGATTGTGCGACAGGTGTCGAAAGTTCCTGATGCAGCCCTTCAGGCAGGTTGAGCATGAGCGGCAGCACGGCGGAAAGGCGGCTTTTCGGGTCATTCCGCAGGTGTTCTGTCCGGACTGTCAATCGTTTTGTCGTTTTTGCAGAAATGTTTCCGGAGGCTTGTTAGTGTGGATTTTTTTCGTTTACTTTGCACTCATGAAGCAGTTCTTACTCACTTTGCTCTGCTTGGTGGCATTGAGTACCTACGGCCAAAAGGGCGATTACAGCAAGATGTCGCACCTGGTGCGCCGACTGGCGGTGCAGAACAGCCAGCCCACCCGCAGCCTGCCGTCGCTCCGGGGCGGGCGTCCGCGGCAGGTGTGTGCCTTCGTCAAGATAAATGCCGACGGCGACCGCGTGCTCAGCAGCTACGGATGCAGCAAGCTGGCGCGCGTGGGCAATGTCTACATAGCTTCCGTTCCGGTGCATCGTATCGCTCCGCTAAGCCTCGACAGGCGCGTGGTACGCATCGAAGCAGGGCAGGGCAAGCGCCTTGCCATGGACTCCACGGCCCTGCACATCAATGCCCTGCCGGCCTACCGGGGGCAGAATCTGCCGTGTGCCTATACGGGCAAGGGCGTTGTAGTAGGCGTGCAGGACATCGGCTTCGACCTCACACACCCCAATTTCTACGACTCTACGGCCACCGATTACCGCATCAGGCAGTTCTGGGACCAGCTTTCTACCGATACGGCAGGCAGTGCAATGTACGTGGGAGCCGAATACAAGGGCCGCGAAGCACTGCTGGCTTACGCCCATTCGCGTGACGGACTGGACCAGACCCACGGCACCCACACCCTTGGCATTGCGGCCGGGAGCGGCTACAACTCGCCTTACAGGGGCATGGCGTGGGAGAGCGACATCTGTATTGTGAGCAATGCGTCGGGCGAAGACGCACCTTATATAAATAAGGAGGACATCGGCAAGTACACCTATGCTACCGATGCGCTCGGCTTCAAGTACATTTTCGACTACGCACAGCAGGCGGGCAAGCCCTGTGTGGTGTCCTTCAGCGAGGGTTCGGGCCAAGACTTCCGCGGCGACGACGTGCTGTACTACGAGCTGATTGACCAGCTCGTGGGCCCCGGCCGCATACTGGTAGTGTCGGCAGGCAACGACGGCATGCGCCGCAACTACTTCCGCAAGCTGGCCGGACAGGCATCGGTAGGCTCGTTTGTTACCGCCGACGGCAACTCTGTCCACTTCCTGGTCAAGGCTCGGCGGCCTGTAACCGTAAGCCTGAAGGTGTACGGCGCCCGGCCTGAAACCATCACCCTAAGCACCGCCACCATAACGGCAGCGCCCGATTCGGTGTACGTAGACACCCTTGCCATCGGCAACCGGCAGTACGTGGTCGATGCTTCGGCCTGCCCGTCGTGCTACGATAACAGCGAAACTGTTTACGAGGTGTACGTGCAGGGGCCGCAAGGTATGGGAAAGGAGGTGCCGCTCTCGGTCGAGATAACGGGCCGCGAAGCCGATGCCGAGCTGTATAGTCTGACCGGGAACCTGGTTGCCAACGGCCTCGACAGCCGCCTCAGCGCGGGCGAGAGCTATGCCGGCATCCTCTCGCCGGGCAGCGCTCCGCAGGTAATCTGCGTGGGAGCGTCGTCGTATCGCACGCAGTTTACCAACTACAAGGGCGCCGTGCAGGTCTACAATCAGGGCACCGACGGCGCGCGGGCACCCTATTCGTCGGTGGGACCCACCTTCGACGGGCGCGTGAAACCCGACGTGCTGGCTCCCGGCACCAATGTTGTTTCGAGCTATTCGAGCTACTATTTGGAGCATCATCCCGATGCACGCGACATCAATTCGGATGTTGCACACTTCTTTTTCAACGGCCGCACCTACGCTTGGAACAGCAATTCGGGAACCTCCATGGCTGCTCCCGTAGCGGCGGGAGCCATCGCGCTGTGGCTGGAAGCTAACCCCCGGCTGTCGCCGGACGATATCCGAGGCATCCTGAGCCGTACCTGCACCCGCGCCGACAGTGCCTCAACCTATCCCAATAACCTTGAAGGCTACGGCCAGATTGACGTTTATCGCGGGCTGCTCGACATTCTCCGGCTCGACGGCATCAACGGTCTTTCCACCGTGCAGCCGGCCTCGGTGCAGGTTGTTCCGCAGGTGGGCGGCCGCGTTTCCATCCGTTTCGATGCCCGGCAGGAGCGCAGTTTCGGCGTGAGAGTTTACGCTGCATCGGGCGCCTTGATGCTTACCCAGTCGTTTCCGGCCGGTTCCGAGCGTTACGAACTCGACCTCTCGGCCCTCGGCCACGGCGTTTTTGCGGTGCAGGTAAACGGTGGCACCAAGGCCACCACGGGCTCCACGCTCGTAAGGATGTAAGCCCCGGAGCTGGCTGCAGCCGCGGTTTCACCATTTATAGGTATTCTGCCAAAATCACTATTTGTTGGTATTGCAGCCTTGTTTTTTTGTCTTTATCTTTGCAATCGTAATCAGAATAAAAACAAAAAAGCATAACAAGCAAAATGAAAAAGACGATTGTAGTTTACGGTTCATCAACGGGAACGTGCGAGTCGCTGGCCCAGAACATCGGCAAAAAGCTGGGTGCAGAAGTTGTAAACGTAGCAGAACTCACCGAAGAGCAGGTTAGCGGGGCCGAAAACCTGATACTAGGAACCTCTACCTGGGGAGCAGGCGACATGCAGGACGACTGGTACGACGGTGTAAAAGTGCTCAAGAGCGCCGGCCTGAACGGCAAGACAGTGGCCCTCTTCGGCTGTGGAGACAGCGAATCTTACGCCGATACGTTCTGCGGAGGCATGCGTGAACTGCGCGATGCGGCCCAAGATGCCGGGGCAAACGTGCTCAACGGCGTTGCTGCCGACGGCTACACATTCGACGACAGCGAAGCTGTAGAGGACGGAAAGTTCGTAGGACTGGCGCTTGATGACCTCAACGAGAGCGACAAAACCGAAGAGCGAATCGACGCCTGGATAGCACAGATAAGCCCGAACCTATGATGACGCCCGCCGACCTCAAGGTTCTGATGAACCATATCTACGAATACCGCAAGGGTGTTAGGCAGCTGGTGCTCTATACCTGCAATGCCAGATATGAGGAATTTGCCGTCGACAGGCTCACGCGCCAGGGCATCGGCTACATCATCCAGCCAGTGGGATACAGCCGGCTGAACCTGTTCTTCGGCCGCAAGGAGTGCCTTGACGCCATCCGGCTCATGGTAACAAAGCCGCTCAGTGAGCTCACGCCCGAAGAAGATTTCATCCTCGGAGCCATGCTGGGCTATGATATCCGCGTGCAGTGCGAGCGCTATTGCCAGCGTAAATGCCACACCTGCTACCGCGCCATGTAGCCTTCCGGCCTTTCAATCATCAAAACCAATAGGATAAATTCTTTAATCTTGTTCGCTAAGTAAAATTCATAATGTTTTTGTATAATATGTAATAGCCTCGCTGCGAAGCGGGGCTTTTACGTTTGCCACTAATGTCTTGTTTTTTATTTTGGAACATTCGAAGAACCGAGAGGAAACCGACGGGCGAGAGAGTTGCTTCTAATGGTGTTGTGCGGTAGGCTGGCTGGGTGTCTTGTTTTGTCAAGAAATGATGCTTGAAAACGATGCAATGGGAAAGCGCGAAATAGGAAATGGGAGGGTGGTTGCAGCCTTCGGAATACGCGAAAACGATGGGTTGATGTACGGAGAATGTGCTTCGGACGTCTTGAAGAATAGCTCCAACCGTGCAAAAG